>Ga0187778_10002831_pt1 | contig 11759 bp, 10 predicted proteins | sample 1015_Q2_SP5_20_M_FD_132418 | JGI IMG/M metagenome (GOLD analysis project Ga0187778, IMG submission 132418) | Tropical peat soil microbial communities from peatlands in Department of Meta, Colombia - 1015_Q2_SP5_20_MG | ecosystem: Environmental > Terrestrial > Soil > Wetlands > Peat | place...
AACCCCAGTTTGAAATGTAGCGGTGAATCCATTGCAGGATGAAGAGCATGGGCTTGGCGATAACGCCCGTCCATCCAAACTGCACAAGGGCTTCGAGCGACGGCTGCACCTTGCTCAGCAGGGCCAGGTCTTTCGGCCCGATGTACGCGCGCAATTTTACAGGCCCGGGCGCGGCGGAGCCGACCGCCATCTCCGCCACGGGATCGAAAGCCGGCTGGTTGTTCGCGGTGTAGTGGTGCCACTGGGTCCAGTGCGAAAGATAGAGATCGGTGCCGTCGGGGATGAATGTAGCGGCGAAAAACTGGTCCTCGACTCCTGCGAACTGCATCGCTCCGGGCTGCTGGAACGGCTGAATCTGATTCCCCGACGATCCCAGCTTCTTGTACTGCAGCACGGTGAGCGAGCCGCCTTGGTTGTAAAAGACGCTCGCGAGCTGCGGCGCCTTGTACACGGACTTGTCGCCGAAACCCCCGAGCCAGGAAACCCCGCATGTGATCGGTCTGCCATCGAGCCCGGCTGAAACCTCGGCGGACATCTGATAATCGTTGCTGAAGCTCAGCTTCTTGGTCACATCGAGATGGCCGTCGCTCCAGTGAAGCGTGACCGTAACCGGTGCTGCAAGCGTACTCACTTCGCTCGCGCCGGGAATGCTCGTCGTGACCTGATACAGGCCAGCGTTTGCCTCCGCCTCGAGCTGTGCATCGGAAAGCTTGAGCGAGAAGGGCCACCCAAGCTCCTGCGCCGCGGCGGAATTCACCAGATCGAGCGGGCGCGGCGGTTTCTGATCATCGAAATACTTTGTGAGCGTCCAGCTGCGAACCACCCCGCCGCGATTTGTGATCTCAATGTGGTAGAGCGAACTTTCGATCGTAACGATTCGCTCCGCCGCTGCCTGCGCAACGGGAACCTTCACAGGTGCGGCGGGCGCGAGCGCAGCCTGCGCCGCACTCGGCTGCACAGTTCCTGCGCCGGGCGCTGTTTGAGTAACGGCTTGGCTGGGCGTCTGCGGTGGTTGGGCGGGCGGCTTATGAACACGCAGCCAGATAAACGTGATCACCATGACCACGATGACGAAAATGACCGCGCGGGCCTGGTCCGACATCTCTTTCTTTTGCGTCACTGGACCGGCTCCGAACTATCGTGCGGAATACGGAGAAATGCTGATGCTGCAGCCAACGGCTCCGGCTCGGGAACCGGATCGTATCCGCCCATGGTAAACGGCCGGCAACGCAGCAGCCGCTTGGCCGCGAGAATGATTCCGCGTCGCGCGCCATGTTGCGCGACCGCTTCGTATGCGTAGTTCGAGCAGGAAGGATGGAACTTGCAAGCCCCGCCAAAAAATGGCGAGAGAAAAATCATGTAGCAGCGAATCAGAAACAACAACGCGAAAGCGCCGGCCGAATTCAAAAGCGCTTTCATTCCTCGCGTTTCGGCTGCTCGGCGGCTTGCGGTTGCGTTCGCGGCAACAGACGCAGGAGTTCCTCCGCCAGCGGCGAAAAATCCGCCGTGGCGGCCGAGCTGCGCGGATGAATCACGATATCCCATCCCGGAGCGATCTCCTGTCGGTGCAGCCTTACAATTTCGCGGAGCCGGCGGCGGATTCGGTTGCGCCGGACAGCGCTGCCCAGCGCCTTCTTAATGCTCCAGCCAAACCGGCTGCGATCCAAGCGATTGGGGCGAAGAAAAACGGTAAACTCGCGGCTCGCCCGCCTCCGTCCGCCCTGATACACCGCATCGAATTCGGCGCGGTGTAGCAAGCGGCAGGCACGGGGAAATTCGAGACGCGGCGAATCAGACCCGCGTGAGACTGTGGCGTCCTTTTTTGCGGCGTTGCGCAAGGACTTTCCGTCCACCGGCGCTCTTCATGCGTGTGCGAAAGCCGTGTTTCTTGTGACGGCGCCGCACATGGGGTTGAAACGTGCGTTTCGGCAACGATCTTTCTCCTCTAGATAGTTATTACGTGCAGCGCCGCCCTCAAGTTCAACCGTGGCTTCGAGCGGCGGCTTCTCCCCTTCGCCTGCCGCAGCGGGCTAGGACCGGGCCGGCGCGCATGGCGCAATCGCAAACCGCTCAGCGCGCATCGCGGACCCAAGCGGATTGGTTAGTGTATGCGAGCACTCCGATGCGGTCAAGGAACGGACTCGAAACGCCGGCCTAATCCCCGCTCGGCTTCGGCGGCGGATTCGCTGGGGCAACGCCGGTCGGGCGAGGCGCGCTCATCGGCGGCGTCAAGCCGTTCATGCGAATGTACTCGACCATTTGCCCGTAGTGATCCATCGCGTGCGTGCAGGTGAACATCGCGATCGAGGCCCGCGTCCTCAAGAACGGCGCCGGCGCATCCTTCAGCGGCGTGAGTGCATTGTCCGCGTTGATCGTCGCGATCGCCTTGTGCATGTTGGCAAAGGAGTCTTTCAGATACTGCATGATTTGATCCTTCGTTTGGATCGCATCCGGACCGTTCGACGTGATTCCTTCATCGGGCGCCGTCGGCGGGGCCTGCCCCAAGATCGCTTCCGCCAGTCTGTCGTTCACGGTCGCAACGTGTTTCACCTGCTGCGCAAACGTCCGCACGCCCTTGAAATTCCCTTGTGTCGGCGCGAACGAGTATTTGTCCTCGGGCATCGCCTGTGCCGTCGCAACGATCTCAAATTCACACACCGAGAGATGCGTCTGCAGGACAGAAGTAAGCGTCGGCGCTTCGTTCGTTGCAGGAGCCTGTTGCGCACGCGCGGCCGCGCCTGTGAGCAGTAGAACAGCGAAGATGAGCGCGAATTTGTTCCATGATTTCATAAAGTATCTCCGTTTGGCTGCGTTTCGGTCGACGCTCAGGGTACACCACCGCGCAGGCGGTAAATGTGGACGCGCCGCGAATAATTTAGGGCGTCGATTTGGTTCAGGCCGACGCGACGAACGCCTGCTTGACACCGGGTTGGAGGAGGTAGACGAGTATCCACACATCGATTCCGACTACAACGATGTGCCGAACAAACACCCCGAAAAAGAAAAGCACGTGCGGATGTCGAAAGACATCGAACAGGCCCAGCACAGATACGAGCAATCCGGCCGCGGTAAGCACGATAGCCAAGATTCGGGCCCATTCCTGCAGCTTCAGTAAACCAATGGCCGCGACGATGTAGAGGGCGGCAACTCCGAGAAGAATCACGCCGACCACCGCTCCTCCCATGCCCATCATCGTCCCCGCGGGTCTTTGGGCCATCCCGGACAACATCGCCCCGCCCGCACACAGCAATATTCCCAGTACGGCGAGCACCGCTCCTCCAATAATGCCCAGCACCGCGATGATCGTCACACCAACAGGACGCTGCATGCGATCTCCCAAGTCGAAATGCTACGATCCGGCCCCGACGAAGGCCTGTTTGACGCTCGCCTTCGAGAGGTAGACCGCGATCCAGACATCGATCGCGATGAAAATCATCTGAAAAAATAGCTGGAACAGGTGGAAGTGCAGCAAAGACCCTACCAGCCCCACCGCGTAGCAGATCGCTCCGACGATCAACAGAACGATCGCTAGGATCCTCGCCCAGTTCTGCAGTTTCCAAAGGCCGATCCCCAGCACCAGATCCAGCACGGCGAGGCCAAGAAAAATGACGCCCACGACCGCGCCTCCGATCCCCGCCACCAATCCCATTCCAGGGCGGCCTGCCATACTCGAAAGGATCGCCCCGCCCAAGAACATTCCCAGCCCCGCGAACAGCAAGCAAGCCGCGCCGATAAAAGCCAGTACCGAGATGATCGTCACGCCGGTGGGACGCTGCATGTGACCTCCCGCACGCGAATCCGCCCGGAATCCGTGCAATTGTGAGCCTCGCGGCCGCTTGGCGCGCCGGCCGGATGGCTGGATTTCGCTGGACGGTACGCCACGTCCCTCGGACGGTCAAGTGAAAAGAAAGTACAGCCTCGGACGCGACTTCGATGTAAACTCCCCGTCAGCCTGGACGACGTACCCTCCGCATCGCCGGTCCGGGCTTGCCACGGGTTGGGGAGTTCCGCATGAGCGCCTTCACGTCAAGACGCCTGCAAGTGTCGGTTGCTGCGGCACTGTTCATCGCGTTTGCCTGGGCCGCGGGAACTGCTCCGTCGTCGCGCGCTCAATCTTCTCAATCCGGCGCGCAGACCGCTCAGCCGGCATCCCAGACGCCCGTCGCCGCGTCCCCAGCGCCGGCTGACGTGCCCGAAATGAGCACACAAGAAGCACCGGTCCCTCTGCAAACGCGCGTCAGCGTGGTTCCTGTGCGCGTCGTCGTGCGCGATGCTGCTGGTCACGCCGTCGGAAACCTGCATAAGGAAGACTTTCAGCTCTTCGAAGACGGCAAACCGCAAATCATCTCAAATTTTGCCGTCGAAACGCTCGCCTCGATTCAGCAGCATGTCGTCCAACCGGTTTCATCCGCGGCCGGCAACGCCGCGCCTCCTCCGCCCGCGTTTCTGCCGCCTTCGCGATTCGTCGCGCTGCTCTTCGACGACGCGCACCTCAATCTGCAGGATTTGATGCAGGCGCGGCTTGCCGCCATGCGCTATCTCAATGCATCGGTCGCGCCTACCGATCGCGTCGCGGTATTCACCACTTCCGGCCAGACCCAGATGGATTTCTCCGACGATCGCGCAAAGCTTCGAGATACGCTCGCCCATCTGCTGCCGCGCGACGTGACTGCCGGCCGGCCGAACAACGCAAACGAATGCCCGCCCATGGACTTTTACGAGGCCGATGCCATTCAGAACCATCATGACCCTCAATCTACCGCCGTGGCCGTCTCGGACGCGATGATCTGCCAGGCGACTCCCGCCGATGCCCAGGCCCAGGCCGCTAATGGCGGCCAGCCGACGGCAGGCGAAATCTCCCGCGCCCAATCAACCGTCGAAGCCGTTTCTCTGCGTATCGAAGAAGAGGGCGAGCAGCAGAACGAATTCGCTTTCCGCCGGTTGCGGGAAGTGATCCAGCGCATGTCGTCGCTTCCCGGACAGCGAAACATTGTCTTGATCTCGCCCGGCTTCATTTATCCGAATATGGACCGGGAGTTTTCCGAACTCGTCGATCGCGCCATTCGGTGGAGTGTGTTCATCAATACCCTCGACGCCCGCGGACTTTACACTCCCGAATTTGGCCCGGACATCAGCCAGAGCTACAACGATCCGAATCTCAATAACGCCGGTTTCCGGAGCTCCGTGCATCTCGCTGGCGAAGAGAGCCGCGTGTATTTCCTGCTTGACCTCGCTCGCGACACAGGCGGCTACTCCTTCCACGGCCGCAACGACCTCGATGAGGGATTGTCCCAGGTGGCCGCCGCGCCGGACACGTATTACTACCTCGCGTTCTCGCCTCAGAACTTGAAGTACGATGGCCGGCTGCATTCGTTGAAAGTCACGCTTGTATCCAAAGAGAAGTACACGATTCAGGCGCGCCAGGGTTACTACGCTCCGCTGCACGGCGACAATCCTGCTGACATCGCAAAACGCGATATCGAGGATGCTGTTTTCTCGCAGGAAGAGCAGCACGGATTGCCTGTCGATCTGCAGACGCAGTATTTCAAGACCGACGCGAGCAATGCCAAACTGGCTGTGCTCGCGCGCGTCGATCTCGCGCACATTCACTTCGTCAAGGCCGCCGGCCGCAACCAGGATGATCTGACCGTCGTCGCCGCGCTGTTTGATCGCAACGGCAACTTCATCACCGCGGAACAGCGCATCGTGCAAATGAAGCTGCGCGACGAAACGCTCGCGCGGCTCAGCCACTCCGGCGTGACGGTGCGTACGAATTTCGATGTGAAGCCGGGAGACTACGTCGTCCGCCTGGTCGTGCGGGACTCGACTGCGGCGCAAATCTCGGCTGAAAATGGTGTCGTAGAAATTCCCTATTAGGGCAGGTGCAACATGAAAATCGGCTGGCTGCAGTTCACCATCGCGATCGCCCTTGTCCTTTTCCCAACAGCTGTCGTTCCTCAGGAGCCTGCGCCGCCTGCTCCTGCGGCACAGCCGCTGGCCGCGGCGCCTCCCGTGCTTCGCTCCGAGTCGCGTGTCGTGCGAGTCGATGTGGTTGTCACAGATAAGAAGGGCAACTACGTTTCCGATCTCACCGCCAAGGATTTTCACGTCTTCGACAACGACCAGGAGCAGCCGATCATGAATTTCTCTTTCGGTGCATCCTCCGGCGCGCCCGCGAACGCCGACCGTCACTACATGGTCCTAATGTTTGACGACGCGACAATGGACTTTTCCGACCAGCCGCGCGCCCGGCAGGCAGCTCTGAAATTCATCGATGCGAATGCAGGGCCTGATCGCGTCATGGCGGTCGTCGATTTCACCGGAACGCTTCGCATCGTGCAAAACTTCACGGCTGACGCCGATCGCCTGAAAAAGGCCGCCGCGAACTACAAATCCTCCGCCGTTTCGCCAAACGAGACGGATGCTTCCGCGGTGAGCACGGTCCCGGGGCCCGCCGGCCCGTCCATCTTTCAAGCTCAAAACGATTTCAGCGTCTATACATTTCTGATGGCTGTGCGCAGTCTCGCACGGAATCTCGCGGCGGTGCCGGGCCGCAAGAGCGTCATTCTTTTCACCGATGGGTTTCCGACCACAGACGAAGAGCAGGTCGAGCTGACCGCAACGATCTCGGAGTGCAATCGAGACAACGTCGCCGTCTATCCCCTCGATGTCCGCGGCTTGATCGCGCCCGCGCCCGGTGCGCAGCTTTTTCCCGAGCGCAGAATGAATCAGGCGACTTCTTATGTCGCGGCGCGGCAGGCCTTGGCTGACGGCGCCGTCCGGCCGCACTTGGTTCTCACTGCGTATCCAGTCCCTGCCGCTGAGCCCGCACAGCACGGCGGAGGCGGAGGTGGAGGTGGACACGGCGGCGGGGGTGGAGGTGGATTCGGTGGAGGAGGCGGTGGCGGAGGGAGTGGTGGGAGCGGAGGCGGCCACGGTGGCGGAGGAACCGGTGGGGGCACGGGCGGCGGCAGCGGCTCGGGCGGATCTCACGGAGGAACCTCGGGTGGCTCATCAGGTGGCGGCGGAGTAGTTATGAATCCGGGCATGTACGGAATGTCGCCGTACGGCACCGTCCCGCCGCAGGCGATCGTGCCGCAGATTCCCGATGGAGGCGCGGCGAATCAAGGTGTCCTGTACGAACTCGCGACCGGCACTGGAGGATTCCCGATTTACAACACGAACGACCTTCTCGGCGGCCTCTCAAAAATCGCGCACGAGCAGGATGAATATTACCTGCTCGCCTACGCAGCCCCTGAAACACCCGATGGTGAGTGCCACGCGCTGAAAGTGAAGGTCGATCGCAAAGGCACCAATGTCCGCTCGCGTACGGGATACTGCAACGCCAGGCCGAAGGATTTCCTATTCGGCAAGCCGGTCGAGAAGGATCTCGAGGCACATGCGGCAGCCTCTGAACCGGGCAACGTAGGCGGGACACTCGAAGCTCCCTTTGTCTATACGTCGCCCAACCAGGCGCGCGTCCACGTCGCCATGCAATTCCCGCCTACTTCGGTCGAATTCTCGAAAGAGGAAGGCAAATACCACGCGGACATCAATGTTCTCGGCATCGCGTATCGTCCCGACGGCTCGGTCGGCGCTCGATTCAGCGATCAGGTGACGCTCGATTTCGAAAAAGATGCCTTGAAAAGTTTCAACGCGAAGCCGATGACATACCAGAATCAATTCGAGATCGCGCCGGGCACTTACCGCCTCGCCGTCGTCTTATCGGCAGGTGGGAAAAACTTCGGAAAATACGAAACGCCGCTCGCAATCGATCCATTCGATGGAAAAATGTTCACGCTGAGCGCTATCGCATTAAGTGACGATATCGAGCCCGCCCAGGGCTTCGGCAGCGCCCTCGAGGCCGACCTGCTCTCCGATCGCGCACCGCTGATCGTGCGGGACATGCAAGTGGTGCCTTCCGGCAGCAATCACTTCAAACGAAATGAAACCGTCGCGCTGTACGCTCAGATCTACAATCCGAACCTCGCGGGCCCGAATCCTCCGGCGGTCAAGCTGAGCTATCGGATTGTCGATTTGAAGACGGGACAGGCGGTCATCGGAGGAGACGACATCGATACGGCTCGGTTCGTCAACAAAGGCAGCCCCGTCCTGCCAATCGGGCTGAAGCTTCCGCTGGACCAGCTGTCTCCGGGGACGTACCGCCTGGATTTGCAGGCGACCGATGGCGTGGGAGCACGAACCTTAGTTCGCGGCGTACAATTTGACGCTGAGTAGGGCACCCGCTTTCGCTCCGCCCCTTGCCGCTCGCTCAAGGCTCGGCAATTCTTTCTCTAGACTCGTCCTCGCGCGGTCTCACGCGATAGATCTCGCAGGAGGAGGTGCCATGAAAATGCGAGTCACACTCGGCTTCGCCGCGGTCACGATATGGCTCTTGCTCGCGCCGTTAGGCGCGCGAAGCGAAACAAAGGAACTCAAGACTGGTGCGTTTCAGATCGTGCAGGAGGTCGTGCTGCCTGCGAGCCCCGAAGCAGTTTACGACGCCGCAACCGGCGATATCAGCGGCTGGTGGGACCATCACGTCTCCGACCATCCGAAAAAGCTCTACATCGAAGCCAAGCCCGGAGGCGGTTTTTGGGAGATCTTCGACGATTCCGGCGACGGCGTCCTCCACGCCACTGTCATATATGCCGAACGTGGCAAGCGCCTTCGCTTCACTGGGCCGCTGGGACTTTCTGGCCAGGCCGTCGACATGGTCACAACCTATGACTTCCTCCCCGATCCGGCCGGCACGAAGCTGCGAGTCACCTGCAACGTCTCGGGTCAGATCGACGAAGGCCTCGACAAGATCCTCGACTCGGTCTGGCATCATTTCATCGTCGAGCGCCTGAAGCCCTACATTGAATCCGGCGCATACAAAAAGAAGCCGCGCTAATCCGCGGCGATGTCCTAATTTCATCTTGAGGCGCACGACGATAGAGTACTTTAGGGGGTCGGACGTTCACGTCCGACAAGAATGATCGGCGCGAAGCGCCGAACCAATGCGCAGGTTCACCCGCAGCAAGTACTTGAGTGATAGGATATCTGCAACCCAACTGAAACTAGGACACCAGCTAGCGCGCCTTTCCGCTGCCGGTATTTTCCGGCCTTTGGTAGGATGTGTGCCCAAGTGTCTGCTCTCAAATCTCAAGTGATCTGAGGTAACCGAGCGTTGGCCAAGGCGCGTCCGTCGAAAGGCAGGAAAAAGCTGTCGAAAATTCCTGCCGCAAAAAAATCGGCAAGCAGGAAGCTGAAGATCGGCCTGCTCGGCTTCGGCACGGTCGGACGCTCGGTCGCGAAAATTCTCGCGCAGGACTCCGCGAGTCCCCTCCTTCTCACGCACATCTTCAATCGTAATATCGAGCGCAAGCGAATCGAGGGCCTGCCCGCGCACATTCACTGGACTTCGAAAGTCAACGAAGTGCTCTCTTCAGACGTCGATGTCATCGTGGAAGCCGTCGGGGGGCTCCAGCCGGCTGGTGAATGGGTGCGCAAGGCGCTGCGCTCGGGAAAATCGGTCGTCACGGCCAATAAGGTCCTGATCTCCGAGCACGGCCCCGAACTCGCCGACCTCGCGCGAAAAATGGGACGTCGCCTCGAATTCGGCGCATCCGTCGCCGGAGGTATCCCCGCGATCATCGGAATTCAGGAAGGCCTCGCCGGCGACCGTCTCTACCGCATCGCGGGAATCTTGAACGGCACCTGCAATTTCATCCTTACGAAAATGGAGTCGACCGGCACGACCTTCGACGCTGCGCTGAAAGAGGCGCAGGAGCGTGGCTACGCCGAAGCCGATCCGGCGGCCGATGTCGACGGGGTCGACGCACGCGCCAAGCTCGTCATCCTCACTCAAGCCGGCCTTCGCCTTCGCGTGCGCAGCGAGCAAATTCTCTGCCGTTCCATTTCGCTGATCGATGCAGTCGATTTCATGTACGCGAGCGAACTCAAATGCGCGATCCGCCAGATTTCCGTCGCGAAAAAAGAAGGGCTCCCAGGTCGACGGTTAGTCGAGCCTGGGAGATCAGACACCTCGCATGGAGTGCGGCTCGCCGCGGCCGTCCAGCCGGCCCTAGTGCCCGTCTCATCGCTCGTCGCACACGCGCAGGGGAATCAAAACATCGTCGTAGCCACCGGTGAGTACGCCGGCCGCATGATCTTTGCGGGCTATGGTGCGGGCGGCGATCCCACGGCCGTCGCGGTGATCTCCGATCTCTATTCGATCGCGCGCACCGCCGGCGCTCCGCCCGAGGCGCTTCCGGGCGCCCCGGAAGTGCCCGACTCGGTGACCGGGGATTTCACCGTGCCGCACTATCTGCGCTTCGTGGTGCGCGACCGCCCCGGCATCGTCGCCGCGCTGGCGACGATCCTCGCCAAATACGGCATCAGCATCGACGCGCTGCTTCAAAAGCCCGGCTTCCCGCATTCCGCGCTGTCGTTTGTGATGACGCTCGAGGCCTGCGACGGCGCCGTGCTCAACCGCGCTCTCGCCGAAATCGCGCCGCTCGATTTTCACGTCGAGCCGCCGCTCTGCCTCCCGATCTTCAACGACTGATTCCGCGATGTCTCCGCCCGAGATCGACGCGAAAGCTTTTCACGCATTCGAGCGCGAAGGCTGGGAGCGCGCGCCCGACGCCTACCATCGCTACTTCGGCGCCCTCACCGCGCAAACGATCGAGCCGCTTTTGGATGCAGTCGCCAACACGCCCGGCGCAAGCCTGCTCGACATCGCAAGTGGCCCCGGGTACGTCGCTGCGGCGGCAACGCATCGCGGCTGGTCGCCCATCGGCGTCGATTTCTCCGAATCCATGGTCGCGCTCGCGCGAAAGCTGCATCCGGGCATTGATTTCCGCTGCGGCGATGCCGAAGCGCTCCCGTTCGCCGACGCGCAGTTCGATCGCGCCGTGATGAATTTCGGGATTCTTCATCTCGGGCAGCCCGACGCGGCCATTCGCGAAGCATTTCGCGTTCTGCGCAGCGGAGGCCGCTTCGCTTTCACCGCCTGGGCCAAGCCCGAAGAAGCTGTCGGCTTTCGCATCGCGCTCCGCGCCGTCGAGGAATTTGGCGATCCCAACGTTCCTCTCCCGCCCGGCCCGCCATTTTTTCGCTTCAGCGACCGCGCCGAGTGCCGCCGCGCGCTCGAAAGCTCGGGATTTGCGGACGTCGTTATTTTGCAGCTTCCGCTCGTCTGGCGTCTCGCATTGCCCGACGAAGTTTTCGATGCTTTCTTCAACGGCTCAGCGCGTACCGGCGGCCTGCTCCGCGCCCAAACCCCCGCAGCGCTGGCGAAAGTGCGCGAGGCAATCCTGAAAAACGCCGCCGCATTCACGCGCGGCGATCATCTCGAAATCCCGATGCCCGCCCTCGTCGTCTCGGCGCGCAAGCCCTAGTCGCGTGCGGCTCGAAAGACTTGAATGTAGCGCCGCGGCCTTTAGCGCGGCAGCTTTTGCATTTGGTGGAAGGGCGGGGGGGTTAGCCCCTCCAAAAAAGAGCGCCGCAGGCGCTCGCTTGCTTAGGGGGTCGGAGCTTTAGCTCCGACAAGAAAACTGGCGCGAAGCTCGCCCGCCGACGAGGCAGGCGCCATGCCTATGCGCTGCCTCATCCGCAGCAAGTAGTCGAATCTGAGGCCCGCCGCATTCCGCCTGGTTTGACCGGCCTCTTCGCGCCGCCTAGAATCGAAACCCGGGGCGGGAAAAGAGGCGATCATATGAGTGCGACGCAATCCGAAAAAGCGAAAAAATTCCGCGCGCTGCACAAGCTGC
>Ga0187778_10002833_pt1 | contig 11751 bp, 10 predicted proteins | sample 1015_Q2_SP5_20_M_FD_132418 | JGI IMG/M metagenome (GOLD analysis project Ga0187778, IMG submission 132418) | Tropical peat soil microbial communities from peatlands in Department of Meta, Colombia - 1015_Q2_SP5_20_MG | ecosystem: Environmental > Terrestrial > Soil > Wetlands > Peat | place...
GATTGTTCAGTGCATGGCTTTGGCTCTGTGCCTTTGGCGCGACGCTGGGCTGCAATTGCTTGTGCGGCGAGAAGCCCGCCGCGCCAGCGGCTCTTTTGGTCCCGCCTGCTCCGACCGCAATCGAACCCGGGAAGCCTTGGCACTTCGCCGTTTCCGGCGACTCGCGCAATTGCGGCGATGTCGTCATGCCTGCCATCGCCCAGGGCGCAGCCCGCGACCAAGCCAAGTTCTATTGGCACCTGGGAGATTTGCGCGCCATCTATGACTTCGATGAAGACATGCTGCAGGATTACAAGGTGAAGGGGAAGCACCTCAACATCAGTGACTACGAAAGAACGGCATGGGACAACTTCAGGCAGAATCAGACTGTTCCCTTCGGCGGCATTCCGTTTTTCCTGGGCATCGGCAACCACGAAACGGTTGCGCCGATGAAAACGCGTTGCGAGTTCGCCAAGACATTTCAGGATTTCCTCGAGAGCCCACCGCTGAAGAGTTCGCAGCCGACCAGTCCCAAAAAAACGGAAGCTCAAACTGCGCGTCCGAGCAGCGAAAAGGCTGCGCCAGCGGCAAGCGCGGACGGCTGCCCTGAATCTTGCGACGACGTTACCCCTGCGCCCTACTTCCATTGGGTCGAGGATGGTGTTGACTTCATTTATATGGACAATGCGACTAGATGCCAGTTCACGCAGAAGCAGCTGGACTGGTTTGAAGCTGTGATTAAGAACGATGCCGCCTCCGAAGCAATCCGCACCGTTGTGGTCGGCATGCACAAAGCCCTGCCCTACAGCATCTCTCAGGGCCACAGCATGAATGAATCGCCGCGCGGCGAAGAGAGCGGCAAGCAGGTATATCAGGATCTGTTGAAGCTCCAGAACGAGAACCACAAAAAAGTTTACGTGCTGGCCAGCCACTCCCATTACTACATGGAGGACATCTTCAACACGCAGTATTGGCGGAGCAATGGAGGCGTGCTGCCGGGATGGATTGTTGGAACCGCCGGGGCGCATCGCTACCCCTTGCCCGAGCCCAACTCGGCCCGTGTCGCGAAAACCAATGTATACGGGTATCTGTTGGGGGAAGTTAACCCGCCTGGCCAAGCACCGGGCGCCATTCAGTTCGCATTCAAGGAACTAAGAGAACAGGACGTTCCGCCAGCCGTCGTCCACGGCTTTACACAAGAATTTGTGCACTGGTGCTTCGTCGACAACACCGATGTGAAGCCGGGCGCTGCCGCCAGTAAAGAATGACAGCACTCACTCACCGAACGAGTATCATGGAGATCGGCCGTCGCGATTTCTCATGCTCCCTTTTAAGCTTGTTTACAGCGATGACTATTATCTGCCCATCGGGGCGCACGTCTTTCCGGCTGAGAAATACCAACGGATCCATAAGCGGCTGATTCAGACGGGAGCAGCTGCCACCGAAGATTTTGTTACGCCGTCGCCCGCGACAGATCAGGACATTCTGCTGGTCCATACGCCGCAGTACGTACACAAGTTAAAAACCGGGACGCTCTCCGCGCACGAAGAGCTGCAGATGGAGATCCCCTATTCACCAGAACTGGTGCGCGCCTTCTGGCTGGCGGCCGGCGGGTCGATTCTGGCCGCTGACTGCGCGCTGAATGACAGAATCGCTTTTAATATTGGCGGGGGATTTCATCACGCTTTCCCGGATCACGGCGAAGGCTTTTGCATGATTCACGATGTGGCCGTCGCGATCCGCCGCATGCAGCGCGACGACAAGATTGCGCGGGCGATGACGGTCGATTGTGATGTTCACCAGGGCAATGGGACAGCCGCCATTTTTGCCGGAGTACGGGTTCCGGGTGCTCCGCTGCCCTCGACCGGTGCCTCGATCCTGAGTCGATTCTCAGCAACCAAAATGCGTAACGCACACGCCGGCGATGTCTTCACGATCTCCCTGCATCAGGAAAACAATTATCCGACGTGGAAGCCGCCTTCCTCGATTGATGTCGACCTGCCCGACGAGATCGGCGACGACGATTATCTCGCTTGGCTGGATAACGCCATGAGCTCCGGGCTTCGCCAGTTCGATCCGGAACTGATTTGCTACATTGCCGGCGCCGATCCCTATCGCGAAGATCAGCTGGGCGGACTTTCTCTGACCATTGAAGGCCTGAAACGGCGCGATGAACTGGTTTTCAGCGTAGCCCGTGCTCGCGACATACCCGTGATGGTCACGTTCGCGGGAGGGTATGCCCGGAAAGTGGAAGACACAGTCACGATTCATTGCAACACGGTGATCGCGGCGAAAGAGGTGTTTGATGCGGTAGCTGGAACTTCGAAGATGTGATCAGCGCAAAAAATGGCCGGCCAGGATTCCACCAACGCCATCCTGCAAAAAATGTGTGATCATGCCGGGGCGCAGGCTCCGGCGCCAGTGGGCCAGCAGGCCAAACAGGAGGCCGTATACGCTGATCACCAGCATGAACTTCCAGCCCTGATATCCGTGGCTGATGCCGAAGACGAGTCCCTGGAGCACAATTCCGCCGATTGCAGCCCGGGTTAGTGCAGCGAATTGCCGTTGCAAATAGCCGCGAAAGATAACTTCTTCGCAGAACCCGGCGGTAAGCGCCAGCATCAGCCAGAGCATGACTTCGATGGGGCCGTGAGGGTACATGTTGCGAATGGCCTGATTGGGTTGAGCTTTTAGCAAGTAGCCGATCCCATTCACGACGGCGATGCCGCAGATCAGGAGAAATGCGACCGCGATTCCGAGATCGCGAAGAAAATAAACCCAACGTGCCCAGCTGCCAGCAACAACGTCGCTCATGGGGATGCCGCGACGGCTCACCCCATACCAGATGAAGGCCACAGTAATCCATTCAACCACCATGATTAGAACGTAGCCGGCGACACGTCCGTGGGCACCGATCCCGGGCATACTTCCGCTACGAGCCCCCGCGAGCGAGAGACCAAACAGGATAAGGAGAACAATAATGGTGTGCCAGGCGGGCGCTACCGGACGATAGGACGTGTCAGTGGCGGCTTGGGTTGAGATCATTAGTAATTGTCCATTTCTCTAACGTAGTTTGGGAAGAATTCCGCCGGTATTTCGGCTGTACTCTTCGTACTGCGGTCCGAATGTCATGACCATGGCACGTTCCTCGATTCGGCTCTTTATGGTGAAGCCGACGAATGTTAAAAGGACGGCAATCATGCCCCGCACCTGGCGGTTCGCCACAGCCGTACCTAACATGGCCAATACCAATCCTGAATAGATGGGATGGCGTACCCACCGATAAGGGCCGTTTCGCACCAACTCATGTCCAACCTTCACTGTGACCGAGCTGCTCCAATTTGCCCCGAGATATATTCTTGCCCACACCGCAAATGCCAAACCTGCGACGGTAATGGCGATGCCCAACGCTTGTACCCACAAGTTGTCGGGGAGAAGTTGAAGTTGTAACCAGGCGTTACCGGCATGTCTGGTGAACATCAGGACATAAGCAGCAACGACCGGCACCATGTAAGACAGCCGGGAAGATGTCCCTTCGCTGACTCGAGTTGGCTTGGTTCGCAGCGCCCAAACCAGCCACACAAGGTAGAAAGCGACCCAGAGGTATTTACAAATCAACAGTCCATTCATCGCCGTCAATAAAGAATATTAGCTGACTGCCAATCGAATTGCCGCAAGGGCTTTGGCGGAAGAGATGACCTGCTTCGCATTGTTACAATAGAGTTCAACCATGTTCGAGAACCTTCAGGAAAAACTGCAGCGCGCGTTCAAAAGCCTGCGCGGCCAGGCCGTCCTCAATGAAGAGAACATTCAGGAGGCGCTGCGCGAAATTCGTCTGGCCCTGCTCGAAGCTGACGTCAACTTCAAAGTGGTCAAGCAGCTAATCGAGCACATTCAGGCCAAGGCTGTGGGCCAGGAGGTTATGACCGCGCTTTCGCCGGGCGAGCAGGTCATCAAGATCGTCCGCGATGAGCTGGTAGATACTTTGGGGCGCGACACGGCCCGTCTGAAATTTGCCTCACAACCTCCGACAGTTGTGCTCATGGCTGGTCTGCAAGGATCAGGCAAGACCACAACTTCAGGCAAGCTGGCCAATTGGCTGAAAAATGGCGGACATCGACCGTTGCTCGTCTCGGTTGACGTCTACCGGCCCGCTGCGCGCGAACAGCTCAAGGTTGTCGCTCAAGCGGTGAAAGCCAATATCTATGAAGGTGAGGTGGCCGAAGCTAACACCCAAACGGTTGAACAGCTCGCCAAAGAAGCGCGCCGCGAGGCAGTAAACAGTGGCTGCGACGTTCTGATCGTTGACACCGCGGGGCGTCTGCACATTGACGACCAGCTTATGGATGAGATGCAGTCACTCAAGCGCCTGCTGAATCCTCAAGAGATATTGTTCGTGGCGGATGCGATGACGGGTCAGGATGCAGTCAATTCCGCCGACGAATTCCATAAAAAGCTTTCGCTGACCGGAGTGGTGCTGACCAAGATGGACGGCGACGCGCGCGGTGGCGCAGCGCTTTCTATACGCCAGGTTACCGGCCAGCCGATCAAGTTTATCGGTATCGGTGAAAAATATGACGCCCTCGAAGCTTTCCACCCCGACCGCATCGTGTCGCGCATTCTGGGCATGGGCGACATTCTTTCGCTGATCGAAAAAGCTGAGCAGCACGTTGATAAGAAGAAAGCCCAGGAAATGGCCAGCCGGGCGCTGGCCGGCGATGGCTTCTCGCTGGAGGATTTCCGCGACCAACTTCGTCAGGTAAAAAAGATGGGATCCATCCAGAACATTATGGGCATGTTGCCCAGCGTTGGCCCCTTCGCGGGATTACAGAAGCATGCCGACAAAGTCGACGAGAAGCAGATCGATCGGGTGGAAGCCATCATCAATTCGATGACGGGGCACGAACGCATCCATCACGAGGTTATTAACGGCAGCCGGCGCAAACGTATCGCGCGCGGTTCGGGAACGAGCGTGCAGGAAGTGAATAATCTGCTTCGCCAGTACGCGCAAATGCGGAAGATGTTCAAGCAGATGGGCAAGGCAAGCTTCGCCCGCAAACTTGCAGGCATGAAGCTTCCCGGTATGTAAGCGATGTTTCGGCTATGGTTCCGCGACGATGATTTGATACGTGCCCTGGCCCATGTTCGATAAGGGCCGGCCCCAAACAGTCACAATCCTGGCAACACCGTCCTGTCGAATGATTTCCATTTCGGCAGTATTGAATGGTTTGGATTGGCGCATGTTCTCGCGCAGCTTGGTGAGATCTCCGGCGCGGCGCAAGGTTGATGGAATAATGCTCTTGCCGATCAGCATTTTTACTTCTTGCCCCAGCAGTTGAGCAAAGACCTTATTGGCCCGAAGCACGTTTCCGTTTCGGCTTAGGCAAGCCACGCCGAAGGGAAGATTGTCCAGCATCGTGCGCCATTGTTGAACCATCGCGGACAACTTGTCTTCCTTTCCCAGGAACCTGCGTGCGATCTGGACCTTCGCCAGGAGTTCGTACTGGTGTACCGGCTTGGTGATGTAGTCGTCGGCTCCGGCGTCGAGGGCGGCGAGTTTATCGGATTGCTTGATTCGTTCACTGAGCAAAATGATGTAAGTGTAGTCCTCTGCGGCACGTTCCCGAATCGCCTTGCAGATTTCGGGGCCACTGAGTTTGGGCATCATCCAGTCGAGGATGAGCAGGCGCGGCGGTTGATCTCCGTTCAAGCGCTCCCAGGCTTCTGCCCCATCGGTGACAGAGCAAATCTCCAGGCTGGTGTTGGCCAGCGTCTGCACGATGATGTGCCGCGAGAGGGAGTCGCGATCTCCAACCAATACTTTCATCTCTGCCGTACCAATGGCGAGCTTGGCCGATTGCGGGCCAAAAATTTGGCCTGCATCACTTCTATCGGCGCAAATCTCGAGAAGATGAGTCCCAGCAATTGGGTTAGAGTTCCCCGGCCAGAGCTGGTCTGGCCGGAGAAGTTCGAAAATTTGCTGGGCTGAAGATCGGATGACTAATACTGAAGGCAGATTCGGAGCTGTTTGTCTGCTTCGTCAATGGCATGAATCGCATCTACGCGATGCCCGCCGAAATCATGAGCCGCGTGCTCCAAATGCTCCTTAGCACTCGCCAATGCACGTAGCGCGTCTTCAATCTGTGGGTGTTTTCCGGCTGCAGGGGACGGCGCCGAAAGCGTCAACATAAGGGCAAGCAAAACGAAAGAACTCACTATCCTGTGTTTCACAATTCCTCCTTGTCACCTCTCTGGCTTTCTAGGTACGTGAAGCCCAGCCTAACGAAACCCCGAAAGTTAAGACAAGTTGCATGGCAGGTAACCGAGTTGACGAGGGTGAAGTGCTGGCGATTAAGCCGGCGGTTTCCGGCATTCGGAGAGCAGCTTGGTACAGGCATACACGGCGGCGGTGCGTGGCATCGGAACGCTGACTCGCTCCCCCAGTTCGACAATGGCGCCTACGATGGCCTCCAACTCTAGCGGGCGTCCCGCCTCCAGATCTTGCAACATGGACGTCTTGTGTTCCCCGACCTTGGCCGCTCCTGCGATGCGCTGGTCAATCGACACGGGCAATTCCAATCCCAAGCGCTTGGCCACAGCAGTGGCTTCGCACATAATTTCGCGCACCAGCTGGCAAACCTCGGGATGCTGCGTCATTTGGACTAGCGTAGCGCCGGTGAGTGCGCTTATCGGATTGAATGCAAGATTGCCCAATATCTTCACCCAGATTTCGTTTCGCATGTGCGTGGTGACTGGTGCGCGCAGTCCGGAGGCGACCAGGACTTCAGCAATCTGGCGACAACGCTGGGAACGTGCCCCGTCGGGCTCGCCCAGAGAAATGCGGTTTCCCTCGATATGTTGCACGATGCCCGGCTGGATGATTTCGGTGGAAAAGTAGACGATTGAACCCAACACTCGTCGCGCCTCGATAGCCGAGGAAATCACACCGCCGGGATCGACGCGTTCAAGACGAAGACCGTCCCATTCGCCGCCAAAGCCCTGAAAAAACCACCAGGGAAGTCCATTTTGCGTGCTGACAACCGTTGTCTCTGGCCCCAGCACGGGAGATAAATGAGGCGCGAGGTGGGTCAGACTGTGGGCTTTTACTCCAAGGAAAACCACGTCGACGGGACCCACCTCCTGGAGTGTTGCGGCTATTTTGGGATGGGCTTCAAAATCTCCGGCAGGACTTTTGACCTGCACCCCGCGTTCTCGCATGGCTGCGAGGTGGGGCCCGCGGGCAAAGAGCGTAACATCAAAACCCGCCTGGGCCACCAGCGCGCCAATGTAAGCCCCAATCGCGCCAGCTCCCGCGACCAGGAATTTCATCCCTGCTCTTCCAGAACTACCGCGGCGACCGCGCGCCGCCGAATTTTGCCGGTGCCGGTGGTGGGAATGCTTTCCACAAAATAGATTTTCTTTGGGGCTTTGAATTCCGCCATATGTTCACAGCAATACTTCAGCAGGGCGGATTCCGTCAAGCTGCCGGGCTCATGCAACACGATGGCCGAGGCGACCTCTTCGCCAAGCGTCGGATGCAGGAATCCGAAGGTGACCGCAGCGGCGATGGACGGGTGTTTCAGCAATATTTCATCAATTTCGTGAGGCGCGATGTTCTCGCCGCCGCGAATGATAATGTCTTTGATACGACCGGTCAGATGCAGATAACAATCGTCATCCAGAAAACCCTGATCGCCGGTGCGAAACCATCCATGCACGAACGCCTTGGCATTGGCTTCGGGATTGTTTTCGTATCCTCGAAAAACATTGGCGCCTTGGATGACAACTTCCCCGCGCTGCCCGGTTCCGAGATGATTGCCCAGCGCGTCCATGATGCTGATGCGAATACCCGTGCCCACGCCGACCGATCCCGGCCTGCGGCAGCGCGGAGGCAGAGGATTCGAGGTCATCTGGTGGGCCGCTTCGGTCATGCCGTAAGCTTCAACGAAGGGAACGCCGAAGATTTCCTCCATTTTGTGAATGGTCTCAGCCGAAAATGGCGCACTGCAGGAACGGATAAATCGCAATGGGTGAGGCTCGCTGGCTTGTTCCCGGGTACGTGCCAGAATGAGTTTATGCATGGTGGGTACGCCCGAATACCAAGTCACTCCATACTCGCGCACCATGCGCCAGAATGCCAGCGGATTGAACTTCGAGGGAAGTACAACTGTACCTCCCGAAACCAACGTAGCCATGGTTGAAGCCATGATGCCGTGGATGTGATACAGCGGCATGATGCACAAAGAGACGTCCTCTTCCGCCAGCATGTAGGTGTTAGCGATGTTCGCGGCCGAAACCGCCAGGTTGAAGTGGCGGAGCGGCACCCGCTTGGGCCGTCCGGTACTTCCGCTGGTATGCAGAATCAGGGCAATGTCATCCGGAGTTGGCGGGTTGGCAGTGACGCCTTTGGGAGCGTCTTTTAAGTGCACTTCGCCTTGGCTGGTCATTTCTACAGAAAAGACCGGAATACCCAAATCCGCGGCCGCGCTGCGCGCATACTCCGCTTCCGCTGGTGGACAGAGCAATACCCGGGCGCTGGTATCGCGAAGGAAGAAAAGAAACTCCTCGTATGGGTACGAGGGATTCAAAGGCGCGGCAGTTCCCGCTATGGAAGCCGCCAGGAAGCTAACGATAGCAGGGAGACCGTTGGGCAACGCGATCGCCACGCGGTCCCCGCGCTGAACCCCGGCTGCGGCCAAAGCATCGGCCATGGCTTGCACTTGCCGCCGGAGAGTGTCGTAGGTAAGGCGTACTTCAAGCTCGGGAAGTACGATGGCGGTGTGGCTATCGGCAAACTGCAGAACGTCCAGCAGCGTTTCTACAGCCTTCAGCGTCATTGGCATTCAATCTTAACCTGCATTGGGGTTCGTTCGATGAGCGAAACTGAGGTATCTGTTGCTCGCATCGGAGCGCAGACTAAAAGACCCGCCCAGCGCATGCTGGTACGGGAGAAGACCACGCAGCCTATGAACAAACCTATGCGAAAACCCGCATTTTCGCCAAGCTTATTCTTCTGATCTGCGTGATAAACAGCCTTTATCAGGTCAGGTCCGGTCCGCCAGCCGGGAGTTTGCTACTCGGCTTACGCGTAATAGACATTCCTGTGTGACGGGTATCACTGCAAAATGAAAAACCAGCCCGTAAGATCACGCCTCCTTTTGGTTGTTAACTCTCGGAGTACGGGCAGATTCTTTCCGGCAGCAACGATGGCAAGATAGGTAATGTAGTCGGACCGTAATTTTGGTGCACCGTCAGCAATCATGACAGCGAACTCCGCTGCCAGCATTTCGAATCAAAAAGTTGCTTGACAACCTTGGCAAACTCATGGTAAACCGGCAGCCCTGCGGAGTGGTCCGCTTTTCATACCGGATGGCGTCGCCGTTCCGCTCCGTCATTCGTCGCATCTGCATTCGGCTTATTTGCCTTGACGAGTCCCTGGTCAAGGTGTGGGGAACCGTTGGTCAACTTACCTCGGGAGAGGAAACATGCGCTCGCTAACAAGCTGTGTGGTGCTGGGAACGCTTTTGGTCGCCGGTTCATTGGCTCAGGCTCAGCAAGCTGCGGACCCATCCGCTTCTTCCGGGGCAAGCAAGGAGGAGGTCAACGAACTGCGGAAGGAAGTCGCTGAGCAGCGTAAGACCATCGAACAACTCAAGGCCGTGGTGCAGAAACTTGTGGAGGACAGATCTCAAAGCGCCAATGCCGCCCCTGCCAGCGGGATTAAGCCGGTATCGGAGGTGAGCTCTCCAGTTGCTGTGGCCGAGACCTCCACGGCTAGCGCCCGACTTGTGAATACCGTTCTCGTGGAGCCGGAACCCACCCCTGCGGCGCCCGTGGTTGATCAAGCCCAACCGGCGCCAGCCAAGAAAGACGCCGGCCCTCCCCTAACGGCAGGCTGGAACGGCGAGCACTTTTTCATTCGCAGTGCCGACGGACAGTTCAGCATCAGCCCTTATGGCTATGTGGATAACGATTACCGCGCTTACAAAGGTGATGGAGCGCCGGCCGACTCATTCCTGATCCGACGCGCCCGGTTCGGCTTCCAGGGAAATTACGGTTCGCACTTTGATTTTGCCTTGCTGACGGACGCCAATGCGACCACTGGTGCAATTGTTCGCGACGTATATCTGAATGTCCGGATAAGGCCGGAGTTCCAGGTCCAGGCCGGGCAGTTCAAAGAGCCTTTCGCGCAGGAAACCGGAATTGGTGCGACTAACCTGGACTTCACCGAGCGCGGCCTGCAATCTTTGCTCTATCCCTGTGCTGTCACAGCTTATCGTTGCCCAGGCATCACGCTGCATGGCGACATCGACGGAGGCGTTCTGCAGTATTGGGCGGGTGCGTTCAACGGCAGAGGCGGTGTGACAGCCAACGTGGTGAATGAACCCGAGTTCGTCGGCAGGCTGCGGCTTTATCCCTTCCGCAAAAGCAAAAACGACCTAATAAAAAATCTGGCCTTTGGGGGATCGATCAGCCATAGCCGCTCTCGCGGCCTTTCGGGGGATGTCAGCTTCTCGGCCGCCATTCCCAATGGCACCTATACTTTCTTCCCCCAACTTCCCATCAATGGTCCGATCGAGCGCTATGAGGGTGAATTTACGTACATCACCGGTCCCTTCGCGGTGCGCGGTGAATATGTGCAAGAACAAGCGCAGCGTTACGGAACCGGCGCCGAACAGGCGGGCGGCCTTGGATTCCAGACTCTTCCCGGAATCGGGGCTAAGGGCTGGAATATTGCTGCAACGTATTTGCTCACTGGCGAAAAGCGTCCTGAAAACGGAACCCCGCGCGTAAAACATCCACTGTTTGGTCCCGACACTCCCGGTGGTAAAGGGCGAGGATTGGGAGCCTTCGAACTGGCCGCCCGCTACTCTGGCATTCAGGCCAACGCGCCCCCGGCGAGCTTCCTGAATTTCTATACCCCGGGTTTTGTCCCGGGATATGACTATCACACCGACGAGGTCAGCTTCGGCATCAACTGGTACCTGAATTACTGGATCAAGTACCAGTTCAACGTCAACATCGATCAATTGAAACAGCCCAGCACAACCGGGCAGTTGCCGCAGAATTTTTATGCTCTGACGCAGGAGTTGCAGTTCCGGTTCTAGCACTAGGTAGGAATGCACTTCTGTACTTTGGAAATGACGGACTGATTGGAGCTTGGTCCTGAAGGGAAAATTTCAGGAGGAGATTCGATGAGATCGAGGATTCTGCTTACTGTTCTTTTCACCGGGTTGTTTGTGATCGCGAGTGGCTGCGGGAATGTGAAAGGATGCCCGGTATGCGGCACGACCACGAATGGCGCCTATGCGGACATCATCAACATTCCGGTGCCGGAGCACAATCCTACCGGCGAACCCGGGGGTCCATTCAACTCCTTCGACATCAGCTGGGTCAATGCGCCCACCCACCGGGACTACGTTTCAGACCGGATCGGCCTGGCTGTGGTGGTGGTTGATACCGTGAACAACATTGCGGTGAATGCAATTCAGGGCAGCAATGCGGTGACCAACGCGGGGAACGCGGCGAGCCCATGTATCAAGGACGCAGCCGGCAACCCGATCATTCCGCCTAACGTGGACGTGTTCGGCAACTTCACCAGATTCGGATGCAGAAGCGATATGTCCGGCGCCACGCCTCCAGGGCCGACGTTTCATCTCGCCACCGGTTTCGGGCCAAACGGCAACTTCGGTGGATTCCCGGGCGCCCAGTGCTGCGCGGCACGCGCCAACGGCGTGAATCCCATGTCGGGCCCGGACGGCGAAGAGGTCA
>Ga0187778_10002834_pt1 | contig 11748 bp, 9 predicted proteins | sample 1015_Q2_SP5_20_M_FD_132418 | JGI IMG/M metagenome (GOLD analysis project Ga0187778, IMG submission 132418) | Tropical peat soil microbial communities from peatlands in Department of Meta, Colombia - 1015_Q2_SP5_20_MG | ecosystem: Environmental > Terrestrial > Soil > Wetlands > Peat | place...
CAGCAATGGCCGCCGCGCTGGACGATCCGATTGATGCAGACGTAGTGCAGCCGCCGAATCTTGGCGGCCGTTAAGCGCTCGTTCGTCGTTAGACCGTGTTCCATCGGAACTCAGGTTTGTGGCCGGAGAGATGGCTCGAAGCTCATTTTCCGCCCGGCTTGCTGTGCCAGCACACAACACGCCGGGACGGCTGCCAGCGTCCAAAGCAGCGACCATCCCATATTCGCAACGAAGAATCCCTGAACAATCAAAGCGATGAGCCCGCCTAAAACCCCGACGGCGTAATATTTCAAAGGCGACCACGGAAGCGATTGAAGGCCGCGCCGCAGGAGCTGCAGGTAGCGCCCGAGGAACCAGACAAGCGCAGCAAATCCCAGCGCGCCGGCATCAACGAGGACAACCAGGATGTTCGCGTGCGGGATATCGGGCTCTCCACCGTCACGCTTCACAAGCTCCGATCCGAAGACTCTGGGCCCGCCGCCCCAGAGCGGGCTCCGAAGGAAAGTAGCAACTCCCGCTTTGTAGTGCACCAGCCGGTCCGCCTGCCCGCCCATCTGCTCGGGGATTGCGAGAAACCGCGCAATCATGATGTCCGGCGGGACAAGCAGGAAGGTGCATAGGACGAGACCTACGCCTCCGGCCAATAAGCGCCGCGCATTCGAACCGGGCAGCACCAGAGCAAGCCAACCAAGACCGGCGACGAAACCGATGTAACCGCTCCGCGAAAACGTGATCACGAGCCCAAGAAAACAGAGCCCGATCGCGGCGTAAAGCGCGAGGCGAATCCATCGCCGCGGCTTTGAAAAAATGGCCGCAACCATGACAGGAATGGCTGCGAGATAAGGATAGGCCTGCACATTGGGGCTCTGCATCAGGCCGATGGCGCGTTCCCAGCCCTCGGCAACCACGTTGCGGTCAACCGGATCGATTCCTCGCAACGCGGAAAGCAGGCTAAAGTCCGCAAAGGTTTGCAAGAGCGTCCCGGCTGCCGCCAGCACGGCCCCCGAAGCAACTGCGGCGATCACCCACGAAATCTGCCGCTCGGTTCGAATCAATTGCAAGAAGAGCCAGAAAGCGATGGGATAAGCCAATAAGGTCAGAACCGTCAGGCCCTCGATTTCGGCTCCACCGAAGCGTGCTTGAAGCCCTGCAAGGATCGCCGCAAAGAGAAAAAGCGGCGCGACCAGCCCGGTTTGCCGCAAGTCTTCTCCCTCGAGAGCGATGTGAAGTGTGACTCGCGCCGTGACGACCGCAGCGAGAGCTTGTTGCAGGCTGAACCCGGATTCGAAATGCTGCAACTCCCCAGACATCGCCAAAAGAACCATCCCCAGCAGGCCCAAGAACGGCTGCTGCCACACAAGGACGAGCGCGATGAGAGCAGCCGCCGCAAGCAAAGCCGTTCGCGGGGCGTACGTCAACCACACTGTGGCGGCAATCGAGAGGGTGACACACAAGGCCAGGGCTGTGGTTTTGAAATGGATTGTCTCAGTCAATGAGTTCATCGCTGTGGGAAACCTCCTGGCCGAGGCGGTCCGGCTGCGAAGGGCATGGCTTGCGCGCAATGAGAAGTACATTGGGGTAGTAAGTTCCGGTCGCGTCGATTCGATCGAGGAAGTGCCCGAGGCCGTTCACCACCAGACAGAATGGAATCCACAAAGGAAAGCAAACTCCTTTGAGCAGCCGCGTCCATGCATGGAAATTCATTTGTGAGTTAAACCAGCCGAGCAGAAACAGCCCCAAGACACTTCCGGCTCCTCCCTGTGCGCGCACTTGCAAGATTTCGAATTTCTCTTGAAACAGCTCCCGGAGCCCGGTTGTCGTAAATCTTCGGCAGTCATGTCCCGGCTCGTGCGGGTGGAGGAAGGGAGCGGTAACCACAGTGGTGCCGCCCGGCTTGAGCACTCGGCAGATTTCTCCGACGGTTTGAGAAAGGTCGACGTATTCAAGGACTTGCGTGCACAGGACGGCGTCAAACGAATTGTCCGCAAACGGCCAGGTTCCATTGGCGGGAGTTCGGACATCGGCGCGCGCCCCGGGCGAGGCGTCAATGCCGACATACAGGTTCGCCCGGGTTGCTTGATTGCGGTAGGGCTTGGTCCCGCAGCCGGCGTCCAGAATGGCACCTTCCAGTTTCGGCAAGATTCGGGCGAGGTCGGAATACAAATCTTTGGTGGCCAGCCAGGAATAGTGCCAGAAGCGCTTCAAAGGGTGCCGGCCACAAACCGCAGTGTAGACGCGGCGATAGAGCTCGCGGCCCCTCTCTTCAGGCGGCGTTCGAGTGAAAGAGTCCGCTTGTTGGGTTCGGTCATTCGTCCGGCTGCAAATCGGATTCGAATCGCTTCTCGTCGCGGTACTTCCGATCGAGAGTTCGACAGACGCGGTTCGCTCGAGGACAATCATGCGGCAGCCTATGCTGCGCCCAACACGCAGGCGCGCAGTTCAAACCGGTCGAGTCCCGGGTGGACGGAAATTCGGCGGATGCGGTACGCGGAATCCTGCGCTCGCATCACGCCGGGTTCGGCGGTGGCGAAGGAGCGGTAACCCAGCTCGCGGGCGATTCCCGGGTCGCGGTCGAGTGAGAAATGGAGGCCCGGCTTCCCCCGCGGAGCGGCAAAATGTTCGCATCGGCATCCCAGCTCGGTCTCAATTCGCTGCTTCGATAATTCCAATTCAACGCGCGCTGCTTGCGGTTCCAATCGGGAAAGGATGTTGTGGGTCAGCGTGTGGGACCCGATCAGCATTCCCGCACGGAGGAGCTGCCGGCAATCCTGCCAAGTCATGAACTCGACGGGCGCTTTATAAGCGAACGGATTCGGAAAGGACGTGAGACAGGATCCGAGATAGTTCACAGCCACAAAAAAGATGCACGGAACTTGTTCGGCTGCCAGAATCGGGAAAGTGTTCGCAAAGCAATTCTTGAAAGCGTCGTCAAAACTCAAGCAGAAGTACCGGCCTTCGATCGGCTGAGGGGAGTTCAAAAGCGAGATAGCGTCTCCGTAGGAAATGAACTGGCCGTGCTTCTTCAGCTCGCCGAGGTGCTGCTCGAAATTTCTTCGCTGGTCGTCGAACACGAAATGGTACAGCGGAAAGCAAATCCAGCCCGTATCGCGCGCCGGACGGAGAGAAAGGCTGCGAACCACATTAAATGGCTTACGCAAAAAATGGAACTTGGACCGCAGCCGCTCGAGCCGCGGGGCGTGCGAGCGGAACTCCTTCCACGTCCGAGCCGGGCGGGGTGCGCGAGCCCGCTCGGAGAGCGATCCGTCGATTGGCTGCCGTTTGCAATCCCTCATGGATGCGCCGCGGCGGAAACGGCCATGGATTCCATTTTGCGGAAGAAAATTCCTCCGCCATGGCTGATTTCCTGGATGTGCATTCGCGGATGTTTTTCGAGGAATTCGTTGGTAGCTTTCCGGCACCCCTGCCAGTATTGGTAGTCGTCAATGAAGAGGAACCCTCCCGGCGCCACCAGAGGAAAAAGTATTTCCAGGCATTCCCTCACCGACTCGTACCAATCGCAATCGAGGTTCACCAACGCTACCGGAGCGAGCCGGCTGACGCAGGCAGGAACCGTCTCTGTAAACCAGCCCTCGACCAGATGAACTCGGGCAGAGTCGAGCGGCAGCTCACGAAAAAGCAGGCTCTCGGCTTCTTCGCGGTATCCAAACGCCTGTCCTTTGTGGCCCTTTTGGCCGTCCGGCGCGACATCGTGCAGGCCCGGCTCGGGCAATCCTTGCCAGGAATCGAACAGCCACACTTCGCGCGACGCTTGCTGGGCGGCCACGGCGGCAATGACTGCGGCGCTTCCGCCGTTGCGCACTCCGCATTCGACAAAGCTTCCCGGAATGCCTTCGCGCCCGAGCGCGCAAGCGGCGTCGTACAGCGCGGAAAGTTTTTCAAAGCGGCAATTCGAGTGCGGCGCGGCACGAAGAATCAGTTTGAGCTTTTTCCGGTTGCGCAGTTGTTCCGCGGGAATTTCCCGGAAAAAGCCGAGCCACCAATACGCCTGGCGGAGAGTGCGGCTCTTCTTTGCCAACTGTCTCAAACGGCTGACACGATCCGGTCGAGTCATCCCTGAGTCTCGGGTGTCGGCTGTTGTCCTCAACATGCGCGGAGGGCTTTCGACTTTCTCCAGACCATGCACGCCGTAAAAGCAAGCGCCCACGAATACGCTGCGGCCGAAGCGATGGCAGCTCCCACGGCGCCGAAGGGCCGGAGCAGCAGAAGCAAAAGCACTGCGGTCACAAGCAGCGCTGAAAATTCGGCGTAGGACGGAATTTCGGGATGATTCACGCTTCGAGCCGATTCGCTCAAAACTCCCGTGAAGCAGAGCGCGCAGCTTCCCAGAATCAAAATCCGGGAAGGGAAAATGGCTCCCGCAAAAGCGGGCCCGAACAGCCGCGGGATGAGGATGGGACAGAGAATCCACACGAGCAAACCGGCGGGGAGCACCCAGGCAGCAGTCAGGGCGAGCGAGCGCTTCGTCCAAAGCATCGCTGTTGCCGGGTTCGAATTCGATCCGGCGGCAAGAGTGACGGTCGCGATTCCACGGGGGAGGATGCACAGCGCATCGGCAAAAGCGACGGCGGCCAAATAGATTCCGAGCGTGGCGCCGGGTAGCAGCAAGCTCATCAACAATTGGTCGAGCCGGTTGTTCATGAAAAAGCTGAGTTCTCCGAGGTTGGTTTTGAGCCCATACTTCGTCATGTCCGCCGCCACCGCGCGATTCCAGTTCCACCTGGGGCGCAATTCATTCCGGATGATTTTGAATCCCATGCAGGCCGCAAGGAACACTCCGATGAGCCGCAGAACAACGATCCCCGAAAAGCTGGGAAGATGCAGGAGGAAGAGCGCGGCGATCCCTGCGGCGTAGAACACGCTCGAGAATCCAACCAAAAAGTTGTATGGCCGGGTCCGCAGCGTTCCGAGCAGCAGGCTTCCTTGCAGCGAATCGAGCCGCACAATCGGCGCGCCGAGAAGGAACACGAGCGACCACCGGATGGCCGGCAGGCCGTAGCCCCGCAATGCGACGGGGATCGCCAGCCAGCCAATCAGGATTGCGGCAGCGGTTTGAATTGCCCCGATTCCAATCGCGCTGCCTACCACCGGAGAAATATCGTCGCGCGCTCTTCCGGCAAAAAAAATCGTTGTCCGCTCCAGCCCAAACGAGCAGAGGAAGATGAGAGTGATCGGCCACACGGTCACAGCGGCCAGCTCGCCGCGCCCATAAGGCCCGAGCAGCCGCGCCGTCAGAATGCCGGTCAAGAACCCCGCCGCCGAGGTCAGCACTTGCTGAAGCATCGTATCGGAATAGCGCAGCCACAAATCCTCCCAAAAGCCGGACGGAGCCGGGCCGCCAGTGCCAATCTGAATTTCTGTTAGGGGTTGTGTGCTGATCATTAGATGCCCTGGAGCCGGCTGCTTCTAATTTCGACGGCGCTCGACGAGGTGCAATCCTCGATCGGCTCGCGCCGGCATGCAGCCGCGAACGCCCGATTCTCGAAACCATTGCCACGTGGCCGCGAGGCCGCGCTCGAGCGAAACCGAAGGTTGCCAGCCAAGCAGAGATTTCGCTTTACTGATCGAGGAGTAGTTTCGCTGGACGTCGCCCCCCCGGGCGGGAGCCCGCTCGATCGAAACGCTGGTCGCGGCCGCCTGCTGCGCCATGCGGGCGAGGTCCGAGATGCGTGTCTCAATTCCCGTGGCGATCTGGAAAACTTCGCCGCTCGATTCCGATTCAAGCGCCGCCGCGATCGCCCGGCAAAGATCGCCCACATAAATAAAATCGCGCGTCTGCTCGCCTGCTCCATTCACCACCAGGGGCATGCCCGCCACGATGGCTTGGAAGAATTTCGCCACTACGCTCGACTTGTGAGCCGAGTACGGCCCGTACACGTTTCCGAACCGCAGCGCGACCGTAGGAACATTCCACGAGCCGTGATAGGCCAGGCAGTAGGCTTCCCCGGCCAATTTGCTCGCGCCATACGGCGAAATCGGGAGCGGAGCTTTGTCTTCGGATGCGGGCGGTGTCTGCCGGCCGAGCGGCGCATTCGAAGAAGCAAACACGAACCGAATTCCGCGCGACTCCCGCACGGCAGCGGATTTCGATTGTGCGCTTCGGCAAGCTTCGAGCAACCTCAGCGTTCCGAAAACGTTGATTTCGCAATCTCTTTGCGGGTTTGCGAGCGAAGCGGGAACGCCGGTTTGCGCCGCGAGATGGACAATACCGTCGTGGCCTTCGACCGCTCCGAGAGCTTTGGCGCCGAGGATATCTTCCCGCAGGAAAGCGATTGGAAGGTCTTCGAGATAGTCGCTCGAACCCTCGCTGAGATTGTCGATGACGGTTACTTCATAACCCCGGTCGAGCAGGAATCGAGTGAGGTTGGCGCCGATGAATCCGGCGCCGCCGGTCACGAGAATCCGGCGCAATTTGGGGCGCCCGGTCGGGTCAGACTCGGTGCAATGGATGGGAAACTCTCGCATGGGGAAATTGGAGAATGCTGGGGCCTGTTGTGCGAGCGGACGAAACGGCCTGTTTTTCTGCTAAGCCTGCGCAAGAAGCGCTTTGCGGTGCTCGAATTCCTGCGCCTCTCCGTTCCATCTCACCCGCGGCTCGATCACCTCACGCTTGATTCGCTGCTTCGCGGCGGCAATTTGTTCGATCATGCTGCCGACCAGTTCCTCGGAAAGAAAATGAGGAGAGAGGCCGAGCGAAAGCAATTTGACGTGGGCGGGGTTGTAATGATGCGATTCCATCTCGACGCGGGGATTCTCGCGTTCCTGGATCTGCGCGTGGAAGCCAAGCGGGCGGGCTTGTGCGGCGACCAGCTCCGCCAAATCGCGGATCGTGAATGTTTCGGTGAACTGGTTGAAGACGCGGTATTCGCCCGGGCGAGCGGGATTCGCTAGAGCCAGTTCGACGCAGCGGAGCGTATCGCGGATATTCAGGAACGCGCGGTGCTGGCCGCCCGAGCCGTACACGGTGAGCGGAATGCCGGCAACTGCTTGAACGCAAAAACGGTTGAGAGCGGTGCCGAACACTTCGTCGTAGTGAAAGCTGGTTGCGAGGTCCTTGTGGAGCCCGGTCTCCTCCGTTTCGATTCCGTAGACCACGCCCTGATGCAAATCGGTGGCGGCCAGGCGCCACGCTTTGCAGGCGAAACGGATGTTGTGGCTGTCGTGAACCTTGGAGAGGTGATAGAAGCTGCCGGGCTGGCAGGGAAAAGGAAGAACATCCCGGCGGCCTTTATGTTCGATTTCGATGAACCCTTCTTCGATATCAATGTTAGGAGTTCCGTATTCGCCCATGGTTCCCAGCTTCACCAGGTGACATCCGGGCGCGAATCGGCGGAGGGCCCAAAGCACATGCAGGGTTCCAGCGACGTTGTTGACCTGCGTAAAGACGGCGTGCTCGGGATTGATCATCGAATAGGGAGCGGAAGGCTGCTCGCCGTAATGGACGATCGCGTCAGGCCGAAACGACGCGATGGAATTTTCCACGAAAGCGTAGTTTCGGAGATCGCCCACGAGAATCTCGATTTCGTGGCCGGTCAGCTCGCGCCAAATGCGCACGCGGTCGTGGAGGGTGCGAATCGGATGCAGCGGTTCGACATTGAGCTCCGTTTCCCAGGCGCGTTTCGCGAAATTGTCGAGCACCGCCACTGTGTGATTTCGCCCGGATAAGTACATCGCCGTAGGCCAGCCGAGGTATCCGTCACCGCCCAGTATCAAAATTCTCATGCGGTTCCCCTTGAGGTTTTGAGGTGAGTGCTGAAAATGAGCTTTTGAGGAGGAGTGGCAGCCGGGAGTGGCGCCACATCCGCTTCGTCCACATCCACAACAACCGACCGCTGAAGCAAATGAACCGACACGACCAGGCGCAGGCGGCTTCGCCGGCGCAGCAGCACTCCTTCGAGGCCTTCGAGCGGCCCGCTCCTCATACGCACTCTACGTCCGGCAGTCAAATACGGATGCGGCCGCGCATCGAGACTTACAGCCAGGCGAGTGCGCATCGTGTTCATTTCTGCATCCGGGAGCGCCACCGGAGGCCCGCCGTATCCCACCAGCCGCACCACTCCGGGAAGAACCAGCACCTTCAGCCGGTCGGCAAGCGGCAGGCGAACAAACACATAGCTCGGAAAAAGCGGCAGCTCGAGCCGTTTGCGGCGGTCCTTCCAGCGGCGGATGCATGAGTACGTCGGCAAAAAACTCTCGACGTGGCGCTCCGTGAGTTGCTCGGCCACGCGTTTTTCGTGATGCGCCGAAGTGTAAATGGCATACCAGCGCGATTCGGACAGGACAGCCGCGACGGAAGATTGATCCTCAATCTGTGGCGCAATCGCTATGGGCGCTATGGGAGTGTTCATCATGCGTTCATCTCAGAAGCTCCCAGCTACGGCTTCGCCCCGTCACTTACAGGGGTTCTTGTGACCTAACCCGATGAGAATCTGTACTTTACAGCCGAATCGGCTCCGTCCAGACTCGCTAACGTCGGTCTGGAATGCAGGCGTCATTCTGGCCCGCAAGCCTTCTTGAATTCCCGCGCGGGCGAAGCGGCTTGGACTTCATAGCCTGAAAGATCTCCGCTGCGAGTTGCTTTCCCGGATGGTCGGAATCGATTTCCTGCCAGCGCGCCGTTCCCACCACCCAGGCAGCGCCGAAAATCAAGCTGCTCAGTGTGCCCAGCCCTACAATCCAAAGCCGCGGCGGAAAAGAGCTTCGCTCTGGCACTTCCGGAGGATCGAGGATTTTGACGGTGGGGATTTCTTTCGCCTCTTGCACTTTGGCGAGTTCGTACTCCTTTGTAAGCGTTTCAAAAACGGCTTCTTCGACTTTCAACCGCCGGAACTTTTCGGCGTAGGGCACACCCAGAACCGGAAGCTGGCGGAGCGTGGGATAGGAGAACTCCGCGCCGGCTTCCTGGTCGGCGGCTGAATCCTGTGCTTTGCCACCGATCCGGGCGATCTGTTTGCGCAGCTCGTCAATGCGGGCTTCGACCGCCCGCACCCGGACGTTTTGATTGGTGTAAATCTGCCGCAACCCCTGGAGCTCGGCCTGCGCCGCGATGAGCTGGCCCTCCAGCGTAGCCGTGGCCATGACCATGGCTTTGGTTTGCTCGGCGATGTCGAGGGCAGCGTTTTGGCTGGCGAAACGGCTGAAGTCCTCCTCCGCGCTGGCGAGATCCTTCGCGACGCCGCTCAAGCGCTCTTCGAGAAACTGGCGTTCGCGCCGCGCCGAGGAAGTGGTCAATTGCGCGATCAGGGCATCGAGCTCGGAGACATAGGAAGCCGCCATGGCAGCAGCGCGTTTCGGGTCGCGGTCGGTGACCGTGAGCCGGAGGATGCCGTTTTTGCGGTCTTCGGAAACTTCGGTGCGGTCTTCCAGCTTTTTGCGCGCGGCTGTCTCCAGGCGCACGCCGTACACTTTTTTCAAGCCGTACTGTTCGATGATGCGGTCCTGAACCGTGCGGCATTTCAGCACTCCCACAAACAGGGCGCCGGTCGACTTCACCCCGAGCAGGTCGCCGGCGATTCCGCCGAGCCCCGGCAAATCCTTGCCTCCGAGCCCGGCAAGCAAGGTGAGCCCGCTCAGGGGGTTTGCCGAGGGGGGCATGAGCTGGACGGTCGATTCGTATTGCTTTGGCAGCAGAAAAGCGATCAGGGTGGCTGCCGCGAAGCCCGCGGCGGTAACTTTGGCCAAGACTCGCCGCGCCGTCCACAGCAGACGAAGCCGCTCAAACGTTTGCCGCTGCGTCCCGCCGGAAGTCTTTTCCAGCGAAAACCCTTCGGTCAGTCGAGGATCGAATGCCGGCTCAGTTTGATGTTTCGTGGCAGTCTGCATCAATCGGAATCCATCGGCGCAAGTCCGCGGCTCAAAGGTTTATCGGCTCCACGATCGCGGCCAGAAGGCGATCTCCAGCGACGCGGTCCAATTCGTCTGCGGGCCCGGCTGCAATACCGGCGCGAGCCATTTCTCGTATTGGACGAGCCCTGAAAAATTGAAATCTCCGGCCCACCAACTAGCTTTGAACGAGGCGTCGTTCAAGGTCTCGCCCTCCGGCAGAAATTTCCGCGAAACTTTGGCCTGCCGGTACCCCAGTTGAAGATTGCTGCGCGGCCCGAGCCAGTAGGTGCTCCAGGCCTGAATCCCCGTTCCTTCTCTTCCAATCCAGCTTCCGATCAAGTTGTTCTTGTTGGTGGAAAGATCGTGGTAGAAGTGGTCCCAGTAAACAAAGTGTCCGCCGTTGCTCGAAACGGCCGTATTCGTGGTCACTCCTTCGACGCGCCATTCGAGCCGGTGGCAATGGGGAAAACGGGCCAGATGCAGGCCGGGATTCCAGGCGGCCCGCGGCGGGTTGACCAGCGGGGTTTCATCATCCGGCGAAATCGAATCGGTGTAGATCGTCAGCCAATCGGGCAGAAAGGGAACCCGGTAGGAAAACTCGAAGCTGCCGGTGCGCTTTCCGGGATTGTTGTTGGTGTTGAAGAAGACGCCCTCTTGGAGCGTGGTGTAACTGTTAAAGACAGCGGCCGGCGTCAGCGCCCGCCCGACTCCTCCTAATTCCGCCAGGCGGCCGAAGCCGAGCTCCAGGTCGGGAATCGGCTTGATGCTGATTTTTTCGCCGTGCAGCAGCGGGCGCGGCGGAAACTGGTTTCCAGAAAGCTTGCCGAAAAAGAAATCCGTTTTCATCGGACCGAGCCAGTGAAAAATCCACGGAAGCCGAATCGAGGTGGTCCGCGTGGCTCGGAACATGTAAATCGGTTCGGCGTTGTTGCTGAACATCAGTTCCCCGCCGTAATCGGGGCCCCACCAAAGACTTTGTTTCCCGAAGGACAAGCTCCAGTCCGCCACGCTGGCGGAAACGTAGGTATCGAGCAAGCGGAATTGGTCCGCCGCGGCAACGGGAGCGGCCGGCTGGACAGCATTGAAATCCATGTTGGCGATGACTCTTTGAACCGCGTCGGAATAGGCCGGCGCAGAGGGCGCCTGCTGGTACTCGCCGCGAAGGTAGAGCGTGAATCTTCCTTCGGTTCCGTAGGCGGAAAATCCGGCAACCGAGTTGAAGCCTTCTTCGTAAGGCCGCCCGAAATCGTTGATGAGGGTTTGGCCGAAGTGGTAGCTGTCATTCAAAGGCTGGCCGCTGATTCCAAGCGCGCGCATATAGACCGACTCGACGCGGCCTGCCGGCTCGCCGCGGCCGCCGGCTGCTTCAAGATCGCGCGCAAATTCGCGTGCCAGGAGCTCGTAGATTCCGGCTGCTTCGGAGGAACCCGGCCCCTCGCCGCGAAGGCGTTCGCCGGCTTCGTCGACCAGGTGCGCGCACTCGAGCCGCGTCCAGGGGCGCTGGCCGAGGAACGCCGTCCGGATATAGCCGAGGTCGATGAGGCGTGTGATCGCCGGATAGACCCAGCTATCGAGTTCGACAAAAGGCGAGCCGATCGACCCTTTGGCGCGCTCGGGGCCCTGGTCGGCCGATTCCGAATACGTTTCCCAGGATCCGCCGCCGGGATCCGCGTCGTGGTGGGCGCGGTAAACATGCCGGCCGACGTACCAGCCAATAGCGCTGCCGATCAAAACGTCGGAGGGGAAATGCTGCTTGGCGCTGGTCCGCGCGGCGCTTACCCCCGCCGCCGCTCCGTAAGCGAGCAGGGTGGTCAGCGGCCCGGGATATTCGTGCGCGATCACGCTGGCAATCGACCAGGCCGCCGACGAATGTTCGGAAGGAAATGAATCGCCCCCCTGCCAAAA
>Ga0187778_10002835_pt1 | contig 11745 bp, 13 predicted proteins | sample 1015_Q2_SP5_20_M_FD_132418 | JGI IMG/M metagenome (GOLD analysis project Ga0187778, IMG submission 132418) | Tropical peat soil microbial communities from peatlands in Department of Meta, Colombia - 1015_Q2_SP5_20_MG | ecosystem: Environmental > Terrestrial > Soil > Wetlands > Peat | place...
AACAAAGTCGACCTGCTGCCTTACGTGCCTTTCGATCTCAACACTGCGGTGAACAACGCGCGGAAGATTCACCCGGAAATGGAATTCGTTCGAGTCTCCTGCCTTAGCGGAGAGGGATTGGACAAATGGCTATGCTGGCTCGAGAAACGGCGTAACGTCCGGAAGCAGCTGCACCACGAAACGGTCAACTGATCAGTGTAGGGCTAGTTTTGGCAAGCTATGCAGACGGTATCTTCGGCTCCCGAACACCGCCAACAGGGCGCGCTAAAGGACGCTCCGAGGATACCGCCCTCGGCAACCGTCCATCACTGAAAGCCGTGCCTTACTTAAGTCGCAATACGACGTTCATCTGTCTTTTAGTACTTGCCTTGTTGTTGTTCATGTTGCCTGGCTGTTCCTATTCGGAAAGCCGCCGAGCAAAGGCCATCGCGCACGGAAATGATCTGTTCGAAATGCACTGCAACGGCTGCCACAGTCGCAGAAGGCTTGACCTGGGAAAAGTGCCCCCTGACCTACATGGCATCTTCGATGGCCGGTTCCTTCCCAGCGGAAGATCAGCCACGGATGACCTGGTTCGCTCCACCATATTGACGGGGCGAAGCGGCATCATGCCTCCTTTTGAGGGAAGCCTGAGCGACGAAGACATAGAAGACATCATTCTCTACCTGCACACGCTAAAGGGACTCCCAATGGCCGCAACTCCAGTCAGCGGGCACATTTTCCATCGGATGCCAAGTAATTCTGGCCGTGCCTGCTGGCGGCGAGTATGCAGATGCGCCCTCTATGCTGACCAACAATCGGTGCTTGCCGCTCGTCGAGCACAGCGGCTCCTGGTTCTTCGACTCGAATCTCGGCCGGCGCGAGATTCACCAGTTCCTTCGAATGTTGAACGGACAGAAACGTGTCAACGAGAACGGCATGGCGTTCGCCATGAATCAGCGTGACCGTATTGGTTTCGCGATCACAATGATCTTCTTAGGTCCGCTCCAGTTCTGGACTGGCTTCCGGATGCGCTACCTCACACTTCACAAATGGTGCGGGCCCGTTTTTCTTGTGACCGGGGCATACGTCGCGTGCACGGCTATGTATATGGGTCTGCATCCCAGACTCGGTGGAATTGTGTACGGCTTTGGTCTTTTTCTGAATGGCATGTTCTGAGTGGCCGCGGCCTCTATGGCGTATTACGCCATCCGCCTGAGAAATGTCCAGCAGCACAAGGAGTGGATGATTCGCACGTACATTCTCGCTTGTAATGGCGTGGTCGGCGATCGGATCCTCGCCGACATTCCACTCCTGACTCGGCACATAGGTTCTGATGCGGTGAACGATCTAAGCGGCTGGGTGTTTTGGACGATTCCACTTATGGTCGCCGAGATCGTCATGCAGGTGCGGAAACTGCGGCGAATTAGGCGCCCCATCACGAGCGCGACTATCTAAATGCAACGCTCCGGTCGCACAGTGGCGCAAAATCGCGATAACAGTCATTGGCCAGCTGCGACTCCCACACACCTCACGACCACAATGACGACGGAAAAGAAACGCAAAGTGGCGGCAATTCGTTCAGCCTGCAAACGCCTCCTTGTCCGAAGCCGGACAAGGTCGTCCAATCAAGATGCTTGAAGACAGCGTAAACTGTGGCCATGCCCCTAGGAGACAGATTGGAACGGCGTGTGGTTGAAGCACTATCGGGCCGCCGCGCAGAGCTCGAGCGCCTGGAGGTTTTTGCCTTAGGGGATGAACCGCTCGTGATGCATATTCAAGGGATCCCAGGCATTGGAAAAACTCACTTGCTGAATGCGTTCGCAGCAAGTATTGGCGGCAAGGGCGTTTTCGTTGTGCGTGTGGACGCCCGCTGGTGCGAGCCTTCGCCGGCCGCCTTGTGTCGAACGATCTGCAGGGAAATCGGTGCTTCGGAGTCCGAAGATTCCGCGGTCGTGGCGACCAGTCTGTCGGACCGTGCCAAGCGAACTCTCCTGGTGCTCGACAGTTACGAATCTTTCCGTCTGCTTGACTCTTGGTTAAGGCAGGTTTTTCTGCCCTCGCTCGGCGACAGTGTGCGCACAATCCTGTCTAGTCGCGAGCCACCCCGGCCAGCGTGGCGGATTGCCCCGGCGTGGAGAGGCCTATTTGATTCGATGCTCTTGGAAACATTTTCTGCGGAAGTGGCTCTGGAGTACCTAAGCTCGCAGGGTTTGCCGGAGGGCGGCGCTCGGGAGTTGAATCGGGTTGCGCGCGGGCATCCGTTGGCACTTTCCCTGGGATTGGCACTCTACTCTGCGGGCGGGCAGGTGCGTGGGAGCGCGGCCACTCATCATCAGGTACTGGAGCATATGGCGGCGCTCTTTCTGGAGGATGCTGACTCGGCAACCAAACAGGTCGCAGAGGCCGCCTGCCTGGTCCGAACCGCGACCGCGCCGCTACTGGCGGCCATGCTGCCGCATATCTCGGCCGATGAGGCACTGGATCGGCTGCGTGCACTGCCATTTGTCAGCGCAGGTCCTCACGGTCTGCTGGTGCATGAAGCCGTTCGCGGGCCGGTGACGGCTGCTCTCAAGTCCCGTGATCCGGCGCGTTACCAGGCGTACCGGCACGCAGCTTCGCAGGTCGTGCGTGACCAATACAGGCAGGCACCGCGATCCGACCACTGGCGTTGCACGGCGGACGTTCTCTACCTGCTTGAAAACCAGAACCTACGCGAAGGTTTTTTCCCCACGACTGAGAGCTCGGTTTCCGTCGAACCAGCCCGCGCCGACGACGGGGCATCCATTTCAGCGATTATGCGCAAGTTCGATGGACCACAGTCGCGTCAAGCGCTGGAGCAATGGTGGCACTACCATCCAGACTCGTTTTTTGTCGTGCGGGATGAACATGGCGGAGTGCAAGGTTTCTACCTCGCAATCGTGGCATCGAAGGTTCACAAAAATGTGATTGCGAAAGACCCGCTTGCGGCAAGCTGGGCCAGGGACCTGCCGCGTTCAGAAGATCGGGCCGCCACTCTCTGGCTGCGGCGTACGTTGGATCGCGACACCGGAGAAGGGCCGTCCTCTGGCCAGGCGGCCTGCTGGCTCGACATCAAACGTACCTACTTGGAACTGCGTCCACGGCTGCGCTGGGTCTATACCTGCTACTGGGATGCGGAGCTCTATCGCCACTCCTTCGAGCAATTGGGATTCCGCCTGATGGACGAAGGCCGCCCGCTCCTCGATCGGGCGATGCAACACACATTTCGCCTCGACATGGGAATGGATTCCGTAGATGGCTGGCTGGGCAACCTGCTTGCCCAGGAAACCGGCACGGCAACAGGCGAGGCCGCGTTTTCCTCGCCATTGCTGGATGAGCAGGCGCGCGAGTTAGTGGTGAACGGAAGCCGAATTGGCCTGACCCCGCTTGAGTTCGGCGTCTTCGCATATCTTGTGGCCAGACCGAACAAGGCTGTGGCTCGCTACGAACTCGTGGAAGCGGTCTGGGGATATGGAAAGGGGGCGTCAACCAGCAACGTGGTTGAGACGGTGGTGCGCTCCGTGCGACAGAAGCTGGGAGCGCACCGGGACGCGCTGGAGACAGTGCGGGGAGTTGGCTACCGATATCGGCCAGCAACATGAATTTGCGCTCCCCGCACGGAATTAAACGATGGTTCAGGGGCGAGCCTCAAGAATCAGGTTGAATGGAGTTTCCAGGGCCACTCTCGCGCTCGGGAACCCCGCGTCCTTGAGGATTGCAAGCAACTGGGTAGCGCCGGCCTGGGCTCCCAGTGAATAGCGTCCTCCTTGCGATAGTGCGTTCTGAGTACAGAAACCAGCGGAAGCCGAGTAGTACATCCTTGCTACCGGGCCGACATTTTCCTCGGACCGGTCCTTTGCGAACGGTTCCACCAGCATGAGTGCTCCGTAGGGAGCCATTGCCTGCCGGGAAGCCCAGACAGCTTCCAATGGATCACCCATGTCATGGAGTGAATCCATGAAGCAGACCAAGTCGAATTTCTCCTTACTGCTCGCAAGCACCCGCGGGGTCGCCACCTCAAACCGAATCTGATCGGCAACTCCGGCCTGCTTCGCTCGTTCCCGCGCCACGGCAATGGAGGATTCGTGGTAGTCAATTCCCACGAACATTGACTTCGGAAATGCCTCCGCCATAAGGATGACCGAGGCGCCGTGCCCACAGCCTAGGTCGGCTACACGCCCGCCGTTGGCTAACCGTTCCTGGACACCGCTGAGAGATGGAATCCAGGTTTGAGTCAGGTGCGCCCGGTATCCGTTGCAAAAGAAGGCCTCCGTTGCCGTGAACAGCCGGCAATTGTGTTCGTGCCAGCCCATTCCCTTGCCAGAGCGGAAGGCGGCAAGGATTTGCTCTTCGTCGTGCCACAACGAAGCCGCCACGTCGAAAGCCGGCGTAAGAAATGCGGGACTATCCGGATTCGCCAATACAAGAGCGTGTTCCGGTGGCAGAAAGTACTGGTTAGTGTCAGCATCGAACAGCACATATCCGCCAGCGACCTGCCCGTTCAGCCACTCTCGCACGGAGCGCTCATTTGTGACGGTGCGGCGTGCAAGTTCATCCGAATTGATGGGACCACTCTCCGCCATGGCCCGGTAAAGGCCGAGCTTGTGCCCAAGGTTGGTCATGACACCAGCCATGGCGGCTGCGAGATCGGTCACTACCTGACCGGCGAACTGCTCGATCCTCTCCTGCATGTCTTCTCTGATGGGCTCTGTACTGGGACTCTGCATTACTGACCTCCTGCCATCAAGGCGGTTGGTTCTGAATATTGCACACAAAAATCCGGCAGAGGAGCCCGCGTGACAGCCGACAGGGAACTCTCTACCTCCCATAGCTGGGACTGGGTGGATACTACAGCAGGATTGTTGCACACGGCTTGGATTACCGAGTGGTTCAGGTAGGCCTCGGCAGCTTCACGATTGGCAAATAGATACAGGCCTCCCATCTCAAACTGCTCTTCTTGCGAGACCCATATCTTCCAGATCAGACCATCTACCGAAGCAATAATGCTAGCGGCTTCTCGGCTCTTGGCAAGCAAGACATGTGGCGGCACCCGCAACTTGAAGCGCAGGTGCAAGACGGTGTAAGTGGTAGCACTCTTCTCTGACATTTCGTTTCTCCTATGTGTTTATCTCTGCATCCGTGGCAGACACAGGTGAGTCTAGGACTGCGGAAACGTTCCGAGATGAGAGGATGATGAGAAGATGATGAGAATTGGGCACTGTGACAATGCAACACCTGCAGCATGCTGGTGGCTTAGCGCTAGGATTTCCTAGTAAAACCCCTCCTGAAATCGCCCCAGATCACCGATAATCATCCGAACCTAGTTTTCTTCGAACGAAAACAGAGGCCGCGCAAACCCGCGTCAATATTGCGCTTTGTCCATTTTGGTGGTATTTTCACCATGCCCTTGAGAATGGCGGGACTCGATTCCCCCTCCCGGCACCCTCGCTATGCTGCTCCACTACAACTACTCCATTGGATCTCGTGACAGATGAGCTGCAGCCGTGCGAACAGTAGTTATTTAGGCTCGATGACTCTCAGCCCGGGTATTGGAATAAAATGCTTTCGGTTGAACGTAGCCACCGCACTTCCACGCTCTAAGGCGGTCGCTGCCACGATAAGGTCGTAGGGGCCAATCATTTGGCCAGAGGACTCCAAGGCTGCCCAGATACGGGCGTGCTCGAATGCCGTTAACTCCGTATATGGAACAATTGGCAGTAAGTCTAAAATGATCCGCAGAAACCGCTCGCGTTTAGTCTTATGCGCCCCTCTGGCTCTTTCTACTCCATGCCACAGCTCTGCCACGGTGATAGCAGCTATTTCAAACTGATCGTCCGGACGAGATTCCACCCAGCTGCTGAGGTCGAAAGTTCCTTTCTCACCGCGAATGATAACATCTGCGTCGAGAATTATCGCCATCTATTACTCGGAGCTTTGAGAGTCTTGCGAGCGACCTGCAAGTCACGATGCCAGGCTCTGGCTTCATCTTCGGGCAAGTCTGTCTTAGCCAAAGCCGCGGCTAGCTCTCGGCCGACACAGACCTTCTCATCATCGGGAACCAAGCGAGCGACTGGCGCGCCATTCTTTAGCAGAACGAATGTAATATTTTGATAGTGCGCACGGTTCACACAATCGGCAAAATTGCGGGCTGCCTCCGTGACGCTAATGACCGTCTTTTTCATATAATCAGATTATCAGATTATGCAGAATTAAACAAAACACTCCGCCTCTTGAGTTTTCGTTAGCCGGCACAGATGATCAGGAATGTCCAACAGATCAGATCATGGTCGCAACGAAGGAAAGGAAGAGAAAAACCACTTCGTTCTTTCGCACCTATGCCCAATCTAATGTGCCGCACATCACATGGCGCTAAGGCCTCCGCAGGTACGATGGCGGCAGCCGCCCTCCCAGGGACTTGCTCCCGGAGGACGGGAATTTGTTCTATCCGCTGTCAAGAAGGCAAGACATGAGCTACAGACGAAGTGTGAAGAATTTGTTTGTACTTTCTTTATTCCTGCTCTTACTGGCTGGATGCCAATCGGACAATAAATCAAAAGCTCCCGGGCTGGAGCAAGCTGTCAGCGATTCGACTGACGCACACATCTACGGCTATCCACTCGTCAGCATGGACATGACTCGCAAACGCCTTACGAATGTCGCGGTGTCCGACGAATCGCATGCACCTATGAACCAGCTGCTGAAACTGCGTACGTATCCTGCGGTCGACGACCACTGGGTCACCGCTCCCAACGCAGACACCCTCTACACGACGGCCTGACTCGATGTCTCCCGTGAACCGTGGGTGGTCAGTGCGTCAGACATGGGAAAACGCTACTTTCTGTTGCCGATGCTCGACGCCTATACAAATGTGTTCCAGTCTCCAGGAACGCGGACTACGCAGTGACTGGATGCGGCTGGTCTGGCCAACTTCCCGCCGGCGTTACCGAGTACAAGTCTCCCACTGGCATGGTCTGGCTGGCCAGGCGCAACTGCTGCACCGGGACGCGGAAGGATAGCACAGGCGCGGAGTTGGACGGGAGCAAGCACAACTACAAGCTGACGATTTACATCCAGAAGGACGCACCGAGCGCGGACAAGAAGTCGAACTGGTTGCCGGCGCCGGATGGACCAATTTTTATGGTGATGCGGCTGTACTGGCCGAAGACTGAGCCGCCTTCTATCCTTCCAGCTGGCGAAGGCACTTGGCAGCCACCCGCGATTCAAGTCGCGCAGTAGTTCGCCAAGCTGAAAGTGAGGCGACGCAGAAGGGCGAAGAAGACCGCCGCCGAGCGGCGTCAGATACGCCAGCCTATTCGCCCGTGGCTCAGCGCCCTGCGCTCCAAACTGCGCTGCCGGGGAGGCGACTGGCCACGTTCCTATTCGGCTCCAATCGGCGAAGTAGGCAGGGCGGTGGTGGTTTGCAGGGACGACGGAGTCAGTTCCTCAGTCGTCTGGATCGCGAACGGTCGGACAAAGACATCCGCTTGCGCGGTTCAAGACTCAAGCGACCTTTCCCGTAACTTGCGCTCGCGTCATTTCTGACAATAATTTACTGGCACTTTGCAGCGTAGCTTCCGGCGTAATACGCGCGAACAAATCAAGCGAACGCGCAATAATTCCCGTCCATCCGGTTTGATGGCCGGCTCCCAAGCCTGCGCCATTGTCCCCATGGAAGTACTCATAGAACAGGATGTAATCCTTCCAGTGCGGGTCCTCCTGGAACTTCTTGGTACCTCCGTATACAGGACGCTTGCCGTCGGCGCCACGTAGAAAGATTTTCGCCAGTCGGCTAGCAATTTCTCTCGCCACCTCAAACAGCGTAATGTACTTTCCCGAACCGGTCGGACACTCGACTTTGAAGTCCGGTCCATAGAAAGGATACATTTGCAGCAGCCCCCGAATGATCAGCCCGTTGACCGGCATCCAAATCGGCCCGCGCCAGTTGGAGTTGCCGCCAAACATGCCTGTATTCGATTCCGCCGGCAGGTAATCGACCCGGTACTCGCGTCCTTCCAAGTAAAACACAAAGGGATGCTCACGGTGATACTTCGACAGTGACCGAATGCCGTAGGGACTGAAGAACTCGTTTTCATCGAGCATATATCCCAAAATCCGCCGCAGCTTCTCCTTGTCGCACACCGACGCCAGCCTCCGCCCCTGGTATCCGCCGGTTGACCAGTCATCGGCCCTGACCAGCTTCTGAAATACCTCTGGATGGCGTTTTCGGAACAACTCAGTCATTTCGAAGAGCTTGGGGTGTCGCTTGAAGATGTCCGCCTCGAATACATTGGCGGCACAGAGCGGCAGCAATCCCACCATCGAGCGGATCTTCAAACGCATGCCATTGCCGTTCGGGAAATGCAGCAGATCATAGAAGAACCCATCCGCCGAGTCCCACATCTGGTTTTCCTCTCCGCCGATGTGGTCCATAGCGTAGGTAATCCAGGCGAATTGCTCGAGGAAGCGACCGGCAAATTCCTCATACACCGCGTCGTACTCCGTCAGGACGAGCGCGATCTCCAGCATGCACAGGCAGTAAAAGGCCATCCATGCCGTGCCGTCCGCCTGGTCCAGGTGTCCGCCCGTGGGCAGGGGCGCGCTGCGGTCGAACACTCCAATGTTGTCCAACCCTAGAAAGCCGCCCGCGAACACATTTTTCCCCTCCGGGTCCTTGCGGTTGATCCACCAGTTGAAGTTTTGCATCAACCCATGGAACGACCGCTCCAGGAAGCGCAGGTCGGCGCGCCCCAGTTCCGCCTCTATTCGGAATAGAAACAGGGTCGCCCAGGCGTGCACCGGGGGATTCACGTCGCTGAAGTTCCATTCATACGCCGGAATCTGCCCGTTCGGATGGGCATATAAGGTGCGCAGCATCAGCAGGAGCTGCTCTTTGGCGAAATCGAAATCCACCAGCGAAAGTGCAATCGTGTGGAACCCCAGGTCCCACGCTGCATACCAGGGATACTCCCATTTGTCGGGCATGGAGATGACGTCGCTGTTGAGCATATGGAACCACTCAGCATTGCGCGAACTCCCTTTTTTCGACCCCAGTATCGGATGAGCGTCGTGCTCGAGCAGCCACCGGCCGAGGTCGAAATAGTAATACTGCTTGGACCACAACATCCCAGCCAACGCTTGGCGGTGCACGCGTCGCTCATCTTCGCTGAGATTCTTGGGCGTGATTCGATCGTAGAACTCGTCAGCCTCGGCCGAACGCTCGGCAAAAATCTGGTCGAAGTTTGCAAACGGGTTGCTAGCGGGCTTGTTGCTCAAACGCAAGCGCACAACCTTGCTGCCCTGCGCCGGCACATCGAGCACATAATGCGCAGCCGCCTTGGTCCCTTTTTTCGCCGGATTCACAGCATTCGCGTTTCCTGCCACAACATATTCATGGAATGCGTCCTTTACATACGGCGTCGGGTTGGGCTGTCCCCACAATCGAAGAGTGTTCGACTCATTTTCTGTGAACAGCAGCTCCGTCGCGCCCTCACATTGCAACGTATACTCACCTAGCTTCTCATGTGAAGCCTGTATGGCTCCTTTGTTCGCCTGCATTCCTGGCTTTGGCTCGCCATCCCCCCCCGACCACGTGTTACGGAACCACAAGGTGGGCAAAACGTGAATCTGCGCTGCCTCCGGCCCGCGGTTATGCACCGAAATCTTTACGAGCACATCCTCAGGATCGGCCTTGGCGTACTCTACGAACACGTCGAAATAACGATCGTCGTTGAAGATGCCGGTATAAAGCAACTCGTACTCAAATTCCTCTCGGGAACGCCGGCGATTCGTCTCGACGAGATCACGATACGGATATTCTCGCTGGGGATATTTGTACAAGTACTTCATGTATGAGTGGGTAGGTGTGCTGTCGATGTAAAAGTAGTAGTCCTTGACGTCTTCTCCGTGGTTGCTCTCGCTATTGGTCAGCCCGAACATGCGCTCCTTAAGGATGGGATCCCGACCGTTCCATAACGCCAGAGCGAAACAAAGCAATTGCTTGTCATCCGAGATGCCGGCCATGCCATCTTCGCCCCAGCGATAGGCGCGCGACCGCGACTGATCGTGTGAGAAGTAGTCCCAGGCATTGCCATCCTGGCTGTAGTCCTCACGGACCGTGCCCCACTGCCGCTCGCTGAGATACGGTCCCCATTTCTTCCAGGGCACACCTTCCTCGCGGGCAATGTTCAATCGCTTCTGTTCGGTGACCTGCTCATAAGCGAGCGGATTACCTAGTTGACTTGATGGTTTCATTGAAGCACTCCTTTCCTCATTGCCATCCGGCTGTGATCTGAAGCGACCTCGGCGTCTTCTTCGCGAGCAAATATGTCTTAATGTTACCTCCAAATGCGTCTGGTTTGGGCTGTTTGACGACTGGAGAATAATAGGAGGACTTACCCGCCTTACGTACTGACAAAACATACAGATTACGAACTGCAAAACAGCAGTCTTACGCGGAAAAGGTGATCGTCGCCGGTCAATTAAAATGGCTCCGGCCATCGGGGACTATGACTTTTGAGCAGAAAGCTCACTCGCGCTACCAGCGCTTCCCAAACCGCGAGTACTGCCCTCTGGAAGTTTCCCGCGCGGAGCAATCAGCACAAGAAGCAACTATCGGACAGTTCTATAGTTGCTCCACACAAAGATGGGACCGACAAATTCCTCTGCACCGCTGGCTTTCTTTTGACTCACACCCAAACGTCGGTGGTTCAAATCCACCCCCCGCAACCAATTCCTTCACGACTTGCGATCCACTTGAACTCCGAATGTGGCACACTTTAGCAGCAAAACTCTAAGCACTTCCCACTGGCATCGTCGTCGCGACAGGCGAGGATGCCAGCAGTTCTCCGAGACGGGCGGCGATCTTTCGCCCATCCTCCGAGATCGTGTGTGTGTACTTCATCGTCGTGCGCGGGTCGGAATGGCCAAGCCGAATCTGCCGCGTGGCCATCGGCACACCTTCGACATCCATCACGCTGGCATTACCATGGCGGAAAGCGCGGAATCCGCAGCGCTCAATCTCTAGCTCTGCAAGCAGAGGATAGAGTTTGCGTTTCCGTATCACATCAGCATCCCAGGGCGTTCCATTCTTTGTTGCGAATAGCAATCCGCGTCGGTTCGGGCGCCACGTCCGAAGGAATACGCGGAGATGTTCCACCAATTGCGGAGAAATCTCACAAAGGCGGTTTCCCCGCTTCGATTTGACTGGTTCAATCTTGCCGTGCCAAACCTTTTGCGTGATGATGGCACGAGGTCGAGCAGCAGATTGTGCACTGGCAAGCCGCAGGCCTCGCCGCAGCGTATCCCAGTTTCTGCCAAATCCAGAAGTACGTACGGAATGGTTCCTGCGCTCGGTCAATGACGTTCTTCATCTCATCAAGCGTCAGGGATCGTTCGTTGAGCAGATCGGGTTCGGGCAGTACTAGGGCAGAAAACGGGTCCAGTTCTGTATAGCCGTCTGCTTTGGCTTGGGTCCACATCTCACGGAGCAGGGCGAGCGTCACTGACTTCCCGTCTCCGCAGAACGAAACTTAGAGTGGACAACGAAAGGATCACTGCTATGGAATTCTGCTGCAGCTTTTGCGGCAAGCGGAGGGGCGATTCCAAGGACTGGCTCCTGGGTTTCGAAGGCACGAAAGAAAACAGTGTGGTAATGAAGTACACGATCACCCTGCTCGGGAACTGGGACGAAGAGCGTGCCCGCGAGCCGAACGCCGTGTACTTCTGCTCCAGGGCGTGTCAGGACAA
>Ga0187778_10002836_pt1 | contig 11744 bp, 9 predicted proteins | sample 1015_Q2_SP5_20_M_FD_132418 | JGI IMG/M metagenome (GOLD analysis project Ga0187778, IMG submission 132418) | Tropical peat soil microbial communities from peatlands in Department of Meta, Colombia - 1015_Q2_SP5_20_MG | ecosystem: Environmental > Terrestrial > Soil > Wetlands > Peat | place...
AACCGCGCGAGGGGCGCCGCCCGCCGCGCGAGGGCGGGCACCGAGAGCGCGATCGACGCGATACCAGGCGTGAGGACGGCACGGCCGGTCAGCGCCGCGGACAAGAGACTGCACGCGATCACCGCAGAGCTCAGCAGCGCTTGGCCGAAGACGAGCGTCGCACCAATCGGCCGGCACCGACTCAGGCGCCGGGGCGCGGTGGTGAAACCGCGAGACCGGAGGGTGCGGGTGAGGGGCGGGCGCGCGCACAGGACAGGCCTGAACGGGCGCCTCGGCCAGAACGCGCCGAGCGTGCCGAGCGGCCACGCGGGGAAGGCGGCCTCGAGCACCGCGGCGAAGGCCGCGGACGCCGGCGACGCGGCCGCCGCGAGCGAGGCCCAGGCGGCACCGAAATGGAGAGCCCGCGGACGACGATGCGTGGGGAGGCTGCCGCAGATCGCGACAGCGTGCTGGAACGACCCGCGGCGCCCACTGCGCACGACGAGATCGAGTCCCACACGAGGGAGCTCAACACGTCTTGGGTCGAACCCGCGACGCGAGTACCCGAGCGCGAAGAGCGAGCTCCCAAAGCTGTCGACGCCGAGCCGCCGCGCGAGCCTGGGCTCGCAGAGCATCCACAACACACGGCGATTCCAGAGCGCGCGATCGAAAGCGTAGCGGTCAGGGCTCCAATCGAGATTGCGATGGAGGACAAGCGTGTGGAGCCCGTGGCGGCCGTGCAGCGCGGGTCCATGGTGGAGGACAAGGACGCACAGAGCGTTCACACCACAAGAATCACGCCGCCCTTCGTGTTGCCGGCCGATCTAGTCCAGGTCGAAACGAGCCCCGCCAAGGTGCAACAGATCCCGGCTGACCAACCGCCGGAAGGCGAGCAGCGCATCGAGAGTCGCGGCCGGCGGCCGAGACCGCCTGACGAGCCGCTCCCGAGCGAGCCCCTGGTGCAGGTGGAAACGCGGCACTAGGCTGCACGCGACTCAACGGCGCTGGCCCCTCCCCGCTTGCCCCGGGCGGGGCGCAGCTTATCGCCTTTCGAGCTCCACTGCGCCGAGCCGTCGCTGGATGTCGCTGAGCAGACCGCGGCTGGCGTCCTCGACCAGATCGAGCACCAGGTCGAACCCGTCCGCCGTGCCGTAGTACGGATCGGGGACATCGCGCACATTGGCCTGGCTGGCGAAGTCGAGAAGGAGCTGCGGCTTGTCGCGATGGTCTGAGCCACCCAACTCGCTCAGGTATGCCAGGTTGTCGCGATCCATGGCGAGCACGTAGTCGAACCGCTCGATGTCTTCGCGAGTGACCTGGCGCGCGCGCACTCCGCTCAGGTCGTAGCTGCGGCGCGCTGCGGCCGCTTGTGCGCGGGGGTCGGGTCGGGCACCCAAGTGGTAACCATGCGTTCCTGCCGAGTCGATCTGGATGAGGTGGGCAAGCCCGACCTCCTTCACGCGATGACGGAACACACCCTCCGCGAGCGGAGAGCGGCAGATGTTGCCCATGCACACGAACAGAACGCGGACGTGCTTCGTCGCAGACTCTTGCGATCTCGATGCTCCCATCTCATCTTTCCATAGCGCTACTCGCCTTAGCTCGGCAAGCGCAGTCCGCCTTAAACGCCCAGCTCCATGCCACGCGTGAACACATCACCTCAAAAAGCACAAGAGCTCTGAGGGCTGGCGAAGTCTGCGCAAGAATCGCGCCTCCCGGCTTTGCTTCGAAGCCGCACAGCGCGAGAGCGCGTTGATCGCTGACGCAGCGCCCCTTGGCACACATTGAGCTTAGCCTGCCAGCAGCTAGATCAGCAAGGTGAGCAAAGGAGTCGCCTGCGGGTTGCTGGTTTCGTGTCTCATCCGTTCGCTTCGCGAGCTTCCTCGCACCACGGTCGTGTCATCTGTCGGAAACGCTCGCGCATAACAATTGAAAGCCGAGTTTGGATACTCAGGTGCTTGAAGCCATCATCTCGTTGATTCGATTCATCCGACGTTTATCCTGGAGAAGGCATGGAGAGAGAACGTGAAGGGTCGGACGAGGTGCTCGCCTGATGCGCATCTTCCCCGCGCATGATTTCACTGCGGGGCTTTCGAGACCCGCGCAGGCCCGCTCAAGTTACCGGTGCGATCGGTGCGGCGAGACAAAGCCTGCCAATGCTTACCTTTATATTCGCGGTTCTAGATCACTCACCTGCTTGGGATGTCAAGCGCAGGTGGAGGCGCGAATACGAAACTCCGTGCTTGGAAAACGAGGCCTGCGTCGGACCAAAGAGGAAATCTAACGAACTGGACAGCGCGGCGATTCGGCTCACAGTCGCTTGCGAGCAACGCTTGGCGTGACAATCTTTCAGTGGGCCGCGCTGTCGCCATAATCGCGTCAACTTTTCGGACCATACTTTCCCGGCGGGCGTGTCCCGCTGCCATTTGCACCCCCACTTCGATTCAGGAGAAAGACCATCAGCAGCATTTGCACGCCCGAGCGCCTGTGGTTGGTGTTGGCGATGCTCGTCTTCGTCGGACCCAGCGCGGCATTAGGCGGTGCAACTGCCGCGTCGGATGCGGTGACGTGGACCCGCACGCACACGCACGCGCATGTGCCATGGCGTGCGGTCTACCGACGTGAAATGCACGCAACTGAAGCGGTCGACATAACTCTCACGCTTAAGCTGCGCAATGCCGATCTGCTCGAGCGGAGCGTGCGTGCGATAACCTCACCCGGGGACCCGCGCTACCACCACTGGCTCAGTCGCGAGGAGATTCTCGCCAATCATGCGCCCACGCCCGATCGCGTCCGCGCAGTCACGAATTATCTCGAGCGGGCCGGGTTCACCGATATCAGCGTTGCTGCCAATCGCATGCTCATTGGCGCGCATGGCAACGCTGCGAGTGTGCGGCGAGCGTTTCGGAGCCGCATGGTGCAATTCGAGCGCGACGGACGTCTGGGTATCGCCAATGTCACCGACGCGCAAATCCCGCTCAACTTGAGCGACGTGGTGCTCGCGGTCCTCGGCCTTCAGACGCTAGATACGATGCACCCGATGTATATCCCCGCGACCGAGGTGCAGTTGACTGGAAGCGTGCACGGCCTCAGCCCCACACAGCTCCCGATCGCCTACGATGCTGCAGGCTTACCGTCGGCCACAAGCGTCACGGTGGGGATCATCACAGAAGGAAACATGACGCAGCCGCTAGCGGATCTGCTCCAGTTCCAGAGTCAAAATGCCTTGCCAGCGCTCATGCCCACCGTGATCACGGTGGGTAGAGCGGGCCGCGACACCAGCGGCACCGCGGAATGGGATCTCGACAGCCAGACCATTCAGGCTATGGCCGGTGGTCAAGTCGCACAAATGATCTGGTACGCCGCACGTTCGCTTTCCGACGGCGACATCACCGCGGCCATCAACCGAGCCGTCAGTGACAATGCTGCAGCCATCATCAACATCTCGCTTGGCGAGTGCGAGACGGTCGCTTCGAAAGATGGGGCGATGGTTTCGGACGACCAGTCCTTCATGGTCGCGATCGCGCAGGGTCAGACCTTTGCGGTAGCCGCAGGAGACAGCGGTTCGAATGAGTGCGCAGCGCAAGGGGAGTCTGCGGGAGCGGCGTATCCGGCCAGTTCCCCCTACGTGATTGCAGTTGGAGGCACATCGCTTTACACCGACAGCAACGCCAATTACGGGGGCGAGGTGGTGTGGAACAACTCGTATGGCAGCAGCGGCGGCAGCCCAAGCACGGTGGAATCGCAGCCCGCCTGGCAGATGGGCGTCGTGCCAGGTTCGTTCCGGGGTGTTCCAGATATCGCGTTTGACGCCGACCCGGCTTCGGGCGCCATTATCATCGTAAATGGCGCCTCGGCCCAATACGGTGGTACGAGTCTGGCCGCCCCGATTTTCGTGGGCGCCTACGCGCGCATCCAAACTGCCAACAACGCGCGGCTTGGGTTCCCAGCGTCATGGATCTACAAGTACGGCGCACAGCAGGCACAGCCCTTCCACGACGTGACCTCCGGCTCCAACGGGGCCTACAGCGCTGCTCCCGGGTGGGATTACACGACCGGGTTCGGCAGCTTCGATGTGGCCGGGGCAACGGCGTTCACGCTCACATCGACCGCAGTCTCGGTATCGCCCACCACGGTGGCGCCGGGCGCCTCAGTCACGCTGACCGCGACAGTGACCGGTAACGCGCCGACCGGGACGGTGCAGTTCCAGGTCAACGGCGCGGCACTCGGCGCGCCCGCGACGCTCAACGGCGGTATTGCCACTCTCACCACAGCGCTGCCTGGCAGCGCTGGCACAGACCTCATCAGTGCAACCTATGGGGGTGATCTGTACAACGCAGGAAGCGTGAGCGCGACCCCCTTCGTGGTCTCAATCGGTGTTCCGCCCGTTGCCACTTTGCCCATGCTGCCGCAGTGGGCAGCATGGCTCCTCGCCTCGATCCTCTTGGTCACAGCGGCGAAGCATGGAACGGGGTAGCCGCAAACTCAGGTGAGAGCCCCATCCATCCTTAGCCAGGAGTGCGCTGGCTTCAGACTCGATGCACCCTTGAACGGGGCGGGTGCGACCCCGGGCTTTCGTGTGGCTATCTTTCTGCTTGGGTTTGTGGCGATGTACACACTCTTGCATGGTCTGTACTTCGCTTTACCCGATCCGTTGCTCAGAGACTGGGTGCATTACTACGGCATCGTGTTGCCTGCAGCCGGCATCGTCAATTTCATGGCACCGCATGAGGCGGTATCTGCCGCTCGCGGCACGCTGCAGTCCTCGAGCGCTTCACTCAGTATCGTTCGTGGATGCGACGGGGCCGGTTTTGCCTTTCTTCTGTCCGCTGCAATGCTCGCCTCTCCTGCTCGCCTCAGGCACAAGCTCGCCGGCGTGCTAGGCGCACTGTTGCTGACCTATCTGCTTAACGAGCTAAGGCTCGTGGGCCTGTATTTCGTGCTCGCGCATCGAAGCGCCTGGTTTAGCTCGCTGCACGACTATTTCCTCCCCACTTTCATGATTTTGGCGGGCTCGGTGCTTTTTCTTTGCTGGACCGCTTGGGCGCGAGAAGCCCGAGGAAGGTGAGGACCCAGCCAATGGCACTGCTACTGGGGAGCGTTAACAGTGGTTTCGAGGTATTCGTGCACCGAGGCGACTTGTTTCGCCTCTGCCTTCGGATGCTCGCTATCTGTGCCGTCGTGTCTGTGGTCACGGTGTTGGCGCAGCGCGAGCTTATGGCGTGCCTGCTGCCATGCTTCAACGTGATCATCAGGTTGCTGCAGTCGGATTTTGTCGCTTCGCCGCGCGCGGTGGAGATGCACAACGAGTGGATGATTCAGATGACGCCGTTCTTGCTGCGCGCAGTGTCGCTCTCCGACCAGCTTGCTCTGCGTCGGTTCGTGGAGCTGCCGCCGTTTTTCGTAGGCGTAAACCACGCGTTAGTTCCTCTTGTGCTGTTGATCACAGCAGTCGCCAGCTGGCCTTTTGCGAGCTCCCGGGAGGCAGCGGTACGGGCTCTGCTAACGCTTCTAGGACTGCCACTGGTAGTTGCCCTCACGACGCCTTTGCTACTAGTCGCGCGAGTACAAATGTGGATCGTCGAGCTCGCGCTGCAGCATGGAGCGGGCTCGCGCGAGCCGGCGCTGGTAAGCGCGGCGATCTTCATGGAGTCCGGCGGACGCTGGCTGCTCCCGCTCACAGTTGCTATTGCATGCGTCGCCGTCTCTAAGCGTCTGTGCGTCGGGGGTGCAGTGCACCCATTGAAAGGAAGAAGGCCGTCCACTTTCGCGCGGCCCGTGAAGGTGGTCTTCGCGCCCGTTTGTGTCGAAGCGGTTGAGATGCCTCCTGGCGTTCGCTGACCGGCCGGCGCAAGCACGCGGGCCGTTGATCGGTATAAGCGCCCAGCACGCTCAAGCGCCGCCGAGTAGCTCGGGCCTCAATTCAAGGGCGGCGTCCGGGAAAGAATTGGGGGCAGGTGGAAGCGCAAGCTTCTGAACATACACAAAAGCTCGCGCGTACACATATCCGCTAGCCAACCACGCAGCGCCGCAGTGCTGCTCGAGTTGCTTACTTCGATTTCTTGCGCAGCTCCCCGTAGGGCGTGTCAAGCGTTCCATCATCGTTGATGTCGATCGGGAAATCAAAGGTCGACGGACCGATCCAGCGCAACACGATCTTACCGTTGCCAGTCCAGCATTCTGCTTCGTTCTCGCTGGAAATCGATGTGACTCCGTTGACTGACCCGACCACGTCGGGCGTGCGAACGGTCGCCTTGCCCGAGTGGAATACGATGCTTACCAATCCTCCCGGCCCTCCCTGCGAAGCGTAGCGTCCCTCGAACTTTCCGGCGCAGCTGGTTAAGCCAGGTTGCGGCGGCTGACCGAGGGGTGGCTGCCCTTGGGCAGCCACCGCCGCCTGAGCCTGTCCCGCTGGCGCAGCGCGCTGCGCCTCAGCGGGCGGGTGATAAGGCCGCAGGTTCTGCAAGTTGGTATCGACAACGCGCTCGTCGGGCAGGCGCACGCTGAATATGCCCGTTCCTGTATAGCCGGAAATGCGACCGGCCAGCCACTGGCCGGCGACGTTTACCTGAACGTCGTCGCCCAGATCGTACTGGCCGTTCAGATGGTCCTCATCGGTGAGCTTGCCGATCCGACGCACTTCCATGGGATAGCTCTTCGGCACGATGGGGCCGTTGTCGAGGACTTGAACCATGTATGAGCCGTCAACGCGAACCTCGAGTATCTTCGCGTACACCCAGTTGCCGGCTGTGGCGATCGTTACCTTGTCGCCCACTTTGAATCCGCCCGCGCCGAAGGCTGGCCGGTTTACCGCCCCGGCAGGCGGGAAGCCACCTTGCGCGGCAAGACGGGCTTCCGCTTCTGTTTGTACGTGACAGAAGGCCAGCAGCTGCATCACTTGCTGGTGCGTCGCTTTGCCTCGCATGGGAGGTTTATTGCGCCCTTCGGTGCGCAGATCGCAGATATCTGCAGGTGCTGGCCCAGCGCAGGAATACACCGTCATTCGGGCCTGCACAGGCGGACACTCGTACACGGTGTCATATTGCAGCGCGGGCGCCTGTTGGGCGAGTAGATTGGCTGCGGGCACCAGCGCCAGCATGATCCCTGGAAACCATATACGCATAATGGAGAGCTCCTCACAGGTCAAACGCGATACCGAGCGCCGTGAAACGCTCGGCCCTCCTCCTAGCCCGCAGGTATCGTCGCGTTGACACCAGCCGAGCCACAAGAGCACGCCCTCAAAAACACACCGTGACCTTAACCGCCCACGTCTCAATGGTACACGGCTTCCGACACATCGCGAATTGGGTTAGGACCGAACCGGTGGTCCCGATGGTTGCATCGATGCGATTGCATCGCAATGAGTCGGACGCTGCGAAATCTTGCAGCGGACCGCGGGCGGAGAATTGATCCGTGTCCCCGCACGATGCATACGGTGCGACGCAAATTGCTCACGGCGTTGCGACTCGCCCGCAATGTCTTGGACCTGAGTTTAGGCTCCGTCGTGGGCGCGGCGCGGATATCATTGATTGATGCGCCGGGTCCTAGCTCGTTTCAGGTTTATCGTGGCCGGTGTGGAAGAATCGACATCATTGCCGAGAGCTCGGCATTCGGATCGCAGTCCAAGGCAGATTTCGTTCGCTAAGTGATTGAGCGATGGCCCCTCTTCATGGTGGCACGGGTCTCGCCTTAGTCCGATCAGGTCTACAACTGTTTTCGATTTACGCAACACTAACTGTAAGAATCGGGAAAGGAAGGGCGAATCATGAGAACGCATTCGAAAGGGTTCACGCTAATCGAAATTGCCATCGTGCTGGTCATCATCGGATTGTTGCTCGGTGGTGTGCTCAAGGGACAGGAACTGATTACGAGCGCGCGGGTACGCAACCTGATCTCGCAACAAGACGGTATCAAGGCGGCCTTCTTTGGTTTCCAGGATCGCTACCGCGCTCTGCCAGGGGACTACGCTGCCGCAGGCACCAACATCAATGGCGTGACGATCTCTGGTGACGGCAACGGCCGCATTGAAGGGCCAAATACCACCGGCACTTACGAGACCATCTTGGCCTGGAACCATCTGACCGCGGCGGGCTTCCTCAACGGCAGCTACACCATGGCGGCCAGTACAACCAGCACGCCGGTGGACACCAACAACCCCAAGAACCCGTACAGCGTCTACATCCAGCTCATCTACGACAACGTGTACGGTGTCACCGCCGGCAAGCCCAACAAGCACAATCTGAAGACCGGCAGCCAGGTCCCGGTGGAAATCATGGCGGAAGTGGACCGCAAGATCGACGACGGCTTGCCCGATGCGGGCGGATTCCAGTATTCGATCTATGTCCCACCTCCGGGGGTGGCGTTGGTCCCTTCGGATTGCATCAATACCGGTGCCACGCCGCCAACCTGGAACATCACCGGGCAGAGCACGAACTGCGGTGGTGCGAGCTTGTTCTGATCAACTTCGCTTCGGGTGGCAAAAGTCGGGGCGCAACGCCCCGACTTTTTTCTTCGTTAGTAGAAATCTCACCGGGGCGTTTGGTGTTTGAGCAGAGCGTGGGTTCTCTGGTTACTCCAGACAGGGTTGAATCGCCAACGCTGCCCGCAAGCAGTGCACCGTCTTGTGCCTGAAGACTTTTCCGAGCGTTGGGTTAGGTTGAGAAGATCTTAAACTACCGCTACCGCGTGCGGCGCGACGCCTCGTCTGGCGGCTGGCTCATTTGGCAGATAGGGACGATGCGTATTCAACCCCAAGGCGAACCCATCTCGCCAACGACCGGGGGTTATCAATGCCCTCAGCGCCAACCAGTAACCAACCTTTCATTGGGCGCCCCGTGATGTCGAACAAACGCGCGCCAGGCTCTTTCAATGCGGCATCGGTCGCTTCCGGCGCGACTCGCACAATCAATTCATCACGGTGGATGCCGACGCTCATGTTGCCATTGATCAAGAAGGCCAGGCCCCCAAACATCTTCTTCTCGGCGACGACAGCTTGGCAGCGCAATTGTTTGCGAACAAGTTGGGCCAAATTCTCGTCGAATGGCATGGGGTTAGTTCCCCCGCTCCAGTTTCTCTTTGCGGCCACGCTGCGCCGTTGCCGCCTATCCTGAGCGTTGACGCCGGGCCCCGGCGCGTCTGACCGGCTGGCCTGCGACCGGTTTCGGAAGGGCTTGCCCGGAGCTTGTTGCAGCGCCCTGACTGACGCCAAAGAGTCGATCCTTGAGCTCGCGCAGCTGGTCCCGCGTCTGCGCCGCCTGCTCGAATTCGAGATTGCGTGCGTGCTCGAGCATGTCCTTCTCGACCCGTTTGATCTCCCGCGCCAACGCTTCCTCGTCCATGGTTCGATAAGCCACCTCGCTCTGCGCCGCCTTGAGCTGCTGCTGGGTAGCCGTGGCGTCGTACACACCCTCGATGATGTCCTTGATGCGCTTGCTCACACCCTTGGGCGTGATCGCGTGCGCAGCGTTGAACGCCACCTGCTTGGCCCGCCGCCGATTGGTTTCATCGATGGCGTGCCGCATGGACTCGGTCACGTTGTCGGCGTACATGATCGCAGTGCCGTGGATGTGCCGGGCGGCGCGCCCGATGGTCTGGATCAACGAGCGTTCAGAGCGCAGGAAGCCCTCCTTGTCTGCGTCCAAAATTGCCACCAACGATACCTCCGGAATGTCCAAGCCCTCACGCAGCAGGTTGATCCCGACCAGGACATCGAAAATACCCAGCCTCAGGTCGCGAATGATCTCGACGCGCTCGACCGTCTCGATATCGGAGTGCAAGTAACGCACCTTGACGCCGTGCTCCGCGAGATAGTCGGTCAGATCTTCGGCCATCCGTTTGGTGAGTGTGGTGACCAGTACGCGCTCGCCGCTTGACACGCGCGCGTTGATCTCCGACAACAGGTCGTCTACTTGAGTGCTCGCCGGGCGCACGATCACCTCCGGGTCCACCAGGCCGGTTGGCCTCACCACCTGCTCCACGACCTGACCCTGATGCACGTGCTCGTACTGCGCTGGTGTGGCGGACACGAAAATGGTCTGCGGCATCATGCGCTCGAACTCCTCGAATGTGAGTGGACGGTTGTCGAGCGCGCTGGGCAGGCGAAACCCATAGTCGACCAGGTTCTGCTTGCGCGCGCGGTCACCTCGATACATCCCGCCGATCTGCGGGATGGTCACGTGGCTCTCGTCGATGATCATCAGCGCGTTGTGGGGTAGGTAATCGATGAGCGTCGGCGGTGGCTCTCCCTGCTTGCGTCCGGACAGATGCCGCGAATAGTTCTCGATGCCTTTGCAAAAGCCGAGCTCGGCTAGCATTTCCAGATCGAAGCGCGTGCGCTGCTCGATGCGCTGCGCTTCCAGGAGCTTGCCCTCGTGCTGAAAAAACTCGATACGTTCGCGAAGCTCCGCTTTGATGGCTTCGGCGGCACGCAATGTGGTGTCCCTGGGCGTGACGTAATGGCTTGAAGGGTAAACCGTGTAGCGTGGTACCCGCTGCAGGATCTGGCCGGTGAGAGGATCGAACAAAGTGAGCTGCTCGACATCATCGTCGAACAAGTGCACGCGCAGCGCCACCTCCGAGTTCTCGGCCGGAAAGACGTCGAGCACGTCGCCACGCACGCGGAACGTCCCGCGCCTGAATTCGAACTCGCTGCGCTCGTACTGCATCTCGGCCAGTCGCCGGATGATCTCGCGCTGGCTCGCCTTTTCATGGCTGCGCAGGTGCAAGATCATGCTGTGATAGTCGACCGGGTCGCCAATACCGTAAATGCAGGACACGGTGGCCACGATGACGCTGTCGGCGCGCTCGAGCAAGCTCTTGGTGGCCGACAGGCGCATCTGCTCAATGTGTTCGTTGATGCTTGAGTCCTTCTCGATGTACAGATCGCGTGACGGGACATAGGCCTCGGGCTGGTAGTAGTCGTAGTAGGACACGAAGTACTCGACGGCGTTGTCGGGGAAGAATTCACGCATCTCCGAGTACAGCTGAGCGGCTAGCGTCTTGTTGGGCGCCATGATGATCGCGGGTCGGCCCAGACGGGCAATCGCGTTGGCCATGGTGTAAGTTTTCCCCGACCCGGTCACCCCGAGCAGCGTCTGGTACATGAGGCCGTCGCCGATGCCCTCGACGAGCTTGTCGATCGCTTCGGACTGGTCGCCGGCTGGCGGGAAAGGTTGATACAGGCGAAACGGACTGTTCGGGAAGACCAGGGTCTGAGGATATGCCACAGCGGAGAAAAACCGGCCAGAGTTGCGCGCAAGCATCGGTGCGCGATCCGACCGCCGATTGTCCCACAGCGGACCCGTCGCGACCAGGGCCGCACGGTGTTGCCGCGGACCGGGCTCAGGGTTGCGGGTAAAATGCGCTTGGTGCCCCGGACGCCCTGAGGCTTTGCGCGTCGAAGAGCGCTTGACCCCTGCCCTAACCCGCTAATGGGAAGGCATGACCTCATCCATTCTCGCCGATGTCAAGATGGCGCCGCGCGACCCGATACTCGGCGTCACCGAAGCATTCAACGCCGACCCCAACCCGAACAAGGTCAATCTCGGCGTGGGGATGTACTACGACGACGATGGCAAGATCCCGCTTCTCGAATGTGTGAGACGGGCGGAGCGCCAGCTCGCTCAGGACTCACCCCCTCGTGGGTACTTGCCGATTGACGGCTTGCCAGAATACGACCGCGCAGTGCAGGCGCTCGTCTTGGGGGCGGACAGCCCCGCGATCAAAGCTGGGCGCGCCATCACGGTGCAGGCGCTGGGCGGCACGGG
>Ga0187778_10002837_pt1 | contig 11741 bp, 12 predicted proteins | sample 1015_Q2_SP5_20_M_FD_132418 | JGI IMG/M metagenome (GOLD analysis project Ga0187778, IMG submission 132418) | Tropical peat soil microbial communities from peatlands in Department of Meta, Colombia - 1015_Q2_SP5_20_MG | ecosystem: Environmental > Terrestrial > Soil > Wetlands > Peat | place...
ATCGGCGGGAAACGAACCGTCTGGGCCGCCACCGAGACCTTCTATCGAAAAGTTCTAGCAGATCCCACATTAAGTCCATTCTTTAGCGGTACCGACATGCCGCATCTCATTGCCCGGCAGAGCATGTTCCTCTCCATGCTGTTGGGAGGACAAATCGTCTATACGGGCAAGGATATCGGCGAGGCACATGCGCACGCTCGGGAACAAGGGCTAAACGATGGGCACTTTGACAGTTTTCTGAAGCACTTTCGCGCGGCACTGGATGAAGTGGGCGTCCCAGAGGAGAAAGTGGAAGAGGTTTTGAAACGTCTTGAGGTGAAACGCAGCGTCGTTCTTAGCTCCTGAGCCACAGGCCTCCTGGTTGCTAATTGCTTTTGATCGCAGGTCCGGCCTGTGTGATGCTTCCGGGGATGAGATCCGTCTTAATCGTAATCTTTTGATTCGGTCGAAGGTTAATCTCGGTCGTGAAGTCCTGATACCCAGCGAGGGCGATTCTCACGTGGTGCTTGCCGGGCGCAATCACCATCGCCCGCCCGAGGCCACTGAACTCCTTCGGTGTTCCCACGTACCCTTCGTCCACGAAGACGGCGGCGCGGTCCGGCGTCACCTCCAATTTGACCTCCGAACTCGCTCCGCTCGGAAATCGCGCTCTAGGATCCTTTTGCATGCTGATCTCAATCATTGTCTTCTTGCCGGGTTCCACAGTGACTTTCTGCAGTTGCTCGATATAGCCAGCCTGCCGAACAGCAATTTCGTGCTCGCCCGGTAGCAGTAGAAGTTTTTTGTCACCCGTCAGCTCTTTGACGTAACCGACATACTGCCCATCGACCCAGACGCCCGATGTCTTGTCCACCTTCGTTTTTCCTTGAATAGCTACCTCACCCAGAACCTGATTCTGCGGCTCGACCGATAGAGGGACTAACGCACCCAGAAGCACAGCAAGGAAGGTCTTTATCGTGACCAGGCGCACCCAGATCATGCTCCTGCTACCTGAGGGATGGTACGCTCCGGTCGCCTCAGACACAACGAATTTGCGACCGACGAGATCAGAGGGGCTTTCAACAGATTTCGAGGTCAAGCACAAAAACCAACACAGGGAGCGATCGGGCCGCCGAAAGCTATACCGAAAAAGTCGCTCGCCCCCAGAGTTGCCGGCTCGCCTCTGCGGCGCCGGCGGACAACGCGCGTAGCTTTGCCCAGGCTATCTGGGGATGGATACGACCGCCCAGACCACAGTCGGTGCCGGCGATAACCTTCTCTCGGCCTACTGCCTCGACATACCGCAGGATCCGGTCCGCGATCACTGCCGGGTGCTCCAGGACGTTGGTTTTGTGGGTCACCACGCCCGGGATCACCGCCTTGCCTGCAGGCAGCTTCACTCCCCTCCAGTCCTTCCATTCATGCTCATGCTGAGGATTCGCCGCCTCGACCGAATACTGGCTTGCCTTCACCTTTAACATTAGATCGATCACATTCCGGAGTGGCAGGTCCGTACTATGCGGACCTTTCCAGCTGCCCCAACAAATGTGGTAGCGCACCTTTTCCTCCGGGATTCCTGTCAAAGCATGGTTGACCAGCTCCACGTGCGACTCGGCCCACTTTCGAAACGCGGCCAGGTCCCCGCTCATCGAGTACTGCCATTCGTACGCGTTCACGATGATCGGATCGTCCAGTTGCACGTTGATTCCAGCATCCGTGATCGCTTTGTACTCTTCGCGCATAGCTTCCGCCACGGCGGTGGCCTGCTCCTCTGGGTGCCTGTAATACTCGCTCGGCAACACCGTCACACCAGTCACCGCCGCGGTCAGGAAAGCGTCTTCTACACTGTGATCGTCGACTGCTGCCTTCAGGTTCTTAATGTCGCGTTGAACGAGCTGATGCCCCGCGTATCGGATCGGTCCGACGTTCATCGGGAACCGAAGCGGCCGCGATCCGGGCCCCGCATACGCTTCTGGCGATTGGTAGAACTCGGCGAAGTCCGCGCGGTCCTTGCTGCCTCCCATGATGGCGTTGACGGCATTGAAGCCCGAGGGCAGGTCGCGCATTTCAAAGCCGCTTAACCGCTCATAAACGTAGGTTGCCCAGGCCCCGTAATCCACCTCGTCCGACATGGGCTTGCCAAACTCCCCGTCGTTGATCATATCGATGCCCGCTTCAATCTGCTGGCGCACCACCTCGGCCACAGCCCTCGCCAGCCTCGGTTCAAGCTTCGCACCCGGTGTTTGGTCACGATACATTGCGAGGAGATCTGCAGGGCGCGGCAGGCTCCCCACGTGCGTGGTCAATATGCGATTCGTGCTTTGTCTCATTTCTCTCTGGCCTCTTACAGAGTCATGGCACGCTCTGCTTATAACGTGCTCTGGGTTTGGTTGACAAGGTGAGTCGGCCTAGAGCTCGATCCTCTGTCATCGTGAAAGCTGTAGATCAAGCTTCGACCATCGATTCGGCCGAAGGCCCGTTCGATCATCCCGCGTAGGCTCCGTGCGTTCGCGCTGCCTCTGCTCACGACGGTTTCCGTGATTGCTCTATTTGAAGACGCTCGGACTTAACCCCAACAACCTCGAGTCTGCCCTCGAGGAGGGCGCGCTATTCCCGGGGCGCAAGGAGTCCCAGACTGCCGGCAACGGAACCCTTCGCCGTTGCGAAGCGCTGAAAGAGAAGCGGCGCTCCACAACTCGGGCGCCGCTTTCTGTCTCGGCACATGCAACTTCGGGACGGGGTTATAATGCGGTACGAATTCAGGGGCCGGGATCGGAATTGGGATTGATGGGAGTATCCGATGCGTCAAGACCTCGAAGACGTCAGGGCATTTCCGCCCCTAGGACCTCGAATAAAAGCCCTGATGGTCTGGCCGCGGTTTCCTCGCTCGTACTGGAGTCTTGGCGAAGTGACGGAGATTGTTCCCGAGCGTTCTCTCATGCCTCCGCTCGGTCTTATCACAGTGGCGGCGCTATGCCCTAAGCAATGGACCTTTCGCCTGGTTGACCTGGCGTTCGAAGAGTTAAGCGATCAGGACCTCCTCTGGGCAGATCTCGTGATGCTCAGCGCCATGCAGATACAGTGCGACGATGTGCGGCGCACACTCGAACGTGCTGCGAAGCTAGGCCGACGAACCATCATCGGAGGCCCCTACGCGAGCGCTGAACCGGAGACATTACTGCCCCTAGCCGATCATGTGGTGGTAGGTGAGCCGGACGAGATCTTCCGGGAGATTGCCACGGATCTGGAGGTCGGATCCGCTCGACGGATCTATCGAGTTGGGACAAAGCCCGATGTCAGTCGGACTCCGACACCCCGTTTCGACCTGTTGCCGCTGGAGAAGTACACTCTGATGCCGGTGCAGTTCTCGCGAGGCTGCCCCTTCACCTGTGAGTTCTGCGACATTATCACTCTCTACGGACGCCGCCCGAGAACGAAGCCACCGGCGCAATTGATTAGAGAACTCGAGGCACTGCTTCAACTCGGCTGGCGCAAAGAGATTTTCATTGTGGACGACAATTTTATTGGAAACCACAAAGCAGCCTTGGAACTCGCCCGGGAGCTGGAGCAGTGGCAGCGGCGCCACCAGTATCCCTTCACGTTCTTTACCGAGGCTTCCATGGACCTCGCTTTGCGGCCGGAACTTTTAGATGCCATGGTCAAAGCAAATTTCACTCGCGTCTTTATCGGGATCGAAACACCGTCCGCGGAGTCACTAAGGGAATCGAAAAAATTTCAAAATCTCCGCCGCGATGCGCTGGAATGCATACGCTTCATCCAAAGCAAGGGGCTTTGGATCATGGGCGGCTTCATCGTGGGCTTTGATAGCGATCAGTCGGATATTTTTGATCGACAGATTGAGTTCATCGAGCGGGCTGCCATTCCTTGGGCGATGGCAGGCGTGCTACAAGCACCGCCCACCACTCCGCTATACGAACGGATGAAAACAGAGGGCCGACTCATGGAAGCCAGGAGCGCCGTATTCAGCAACTTTAGTCCACCAAACTTTCGAACAGCGCTCCCTCTACCGGAATTGCTTGGCGGCTTCAAGCGCATGCTGGTCAGACTTTACGAGCCGCGCCGCTTCTACGAACGTGCACTCAATTCTCTGGAGCACTGGCAGGCTCGCTCGGAACAAAAAGCACCCGCGCTTTCTCTTTCGTACCAGTTAGGGGTGCTTTTCAAATCGCTCTGGCGGCAAGGAGTGCGGTCCGGTTATCGGCGGGCCTACTGGAGTTTTTTGGGACGGCTCCTTTTGCGTTGGGGCCTTGACAAGCAGAAGAGGCGGCTTGGCTTCGAGCTCGCTCTGTCCGGGCACCACTTTATCCGCTATGCGAGGAATGTCACCGAGACTTTGGAGGCTGAAAGCTACCGACTCCTGCAACCCAGCCGTCCCGAATTTGTGTTCCGAACAGAGGTCTTGTCCCACGGTGACTGAACCAGATCCCCGAAATTCCTTGTTTGTGGCTGACATGTCGTGTAACGCAGGGTAGGCGGGCCACGTCTGATCAGCGGGGTTGGGTCCCGACTCGTTGGGGATGCTGGGTTTGACGCAAGAACCCTTCCCCGACACAATTACCGCTTGACCGAGGGAGATATGCGATGAAGAAAAATTGCGTTTGGATGGCTGGGATCTGCTTTGTTCTTCTGTCACTGACACAGGTCGCGGTGGCGCAAGATGCGAAAGTCGCCGGTTCGTGGGATCTCAGCTCACCGGGCCGCGATGGCAACGTGATGACTCAAACACTCACACTGCAGCAGGACGGCACGAAACTCACCGGCACCCTGAAGGGACAGCGCGGCGAGGCCCCCGTCACGGGCAGCATTAGCGGCAACAACATCAGCTTCTCCGTGACTCGAAGCACGCCGAACGGCGATTTGAAGATCGACTATACGGGCACGGTCAATGGAGATGCCATGAAGGGCAACTTTACGGTGATGGGTAATAGCAGGGATTGGAGCGCCAAGCGATCTGCGGGTAGCTGAGAGGTCAGTTCGTCCCCGCTTGGACTGCACATTGCCCGTACACGTCCCTGCGCCTTAAGCAGATCTCAGGAAACCGCCCCTTATTCGCCGGGCTTGAGTCCGGGGCGCTCCACGATCTCGATTTTGGCGCCTGCCGGTCCAGCCACGTAGGCAAAGTTAATGGCGGGGCCATTCGGAAGCGATAGCGGACGCGGTTCACTCGTTACAACCACGCCCTTGGCGCGCAGGTCGTCGATTGTCTTCGCCAGCGGGCCCATCGAGCGCCACCCAATGTGGTCGATGGCGTGTCCTTCGCTTGGTTCTGCGTCCCCGCGCGCCACGAGAATCCACATGTCGCTGAAACCGGCCGCGCTGTATTTGATGGCGTCAATTTGACCCTTAAGCTTGGTGCGCTGTCCGCCAAAATTTGCCAGCAGCCAGCTGAAAACCTCCTCTGGGTTCGGTCCACTCATTTGGACGTGGTGCAACCCAAGCAGCTCGGGATCCTGCACGACTTCAATGCGCGTGCCCCATGGGTCTTCGACGAACGCTATTTTGTAAAGCCCGGGCACCTCACGCGTCGGGGTGACGATCTTAATGCCCGCCACCTGGAGTTCCGTCATCTTGGCTTCGAGATTTGCGACTGAGAAGCCCACGTGATCGATGGCGCTTCCGCTGCTCGGCTTCGCATCTGGCTTACGAAGGAACAAGAACCGAGTGCTGCCGAACATGAGCCGGTCCGGAGCCTCCGTGATCCGACGCCCGCCAAAGTACTTTTCGTACCAGTTTGCGGCCGCCGCTGGGTCAGGCACGTTCAGATGGATGTGGTCATAGGGAAAGGTTTGCGCCAGAGCGCTGGCGGCGAAAGCTAGGAGAGCAAAGCAGAAGAAGGCAGCCGAAAAAATCACCCGTCGCATTGACACCTTCCTTTCCAAACGTGCTCTGCGACGCTCGGGGGTTTCCTGGCCGTCGCGCAGAGTCCTTCTAATGGGACGAACGAGAGTGTACACCAGAGCTGAGCATGAGCTGGCTGACCCTTCCCACCTACGAGGGGATAACTCGACGCATTCTGCCTGGCCCCTTCTATCTGCGGCAGACCCGCACCTCCTGTAACATATTTACTTTCAATCGCTTCATCGTGACCGGCCTGAAAAGGTCCGGCGTCAACCGCGGGCCACGGCTGTCGTTGACTCTACTGTCCACAATTGGCAATTCCACAGTTAGGGGGTACAATGCCACCTACGACAAGCTTAGGAGACCGGCGTACTTAGCAATGCCATCCCATGGAGCGCTTGAGGCCCTGAGGGTGCCCTGGCAGAGTCAGTTATGAGCAAGATCTGGGATTCAGTGAAATTGTCGCGAAAAGGCGTCCCTTCGAGTCCGGATCGCCGGCGCGGCCGACGTGTGTTGGCGTATGCACCTGTGCTGGTCTATGGGCACACGACTGGAAACGAGCCGTTTCATGAGCCGACCGAAGCCCTACATGTGAATGCCAGGGGCGGCCTCATTACTCTGACGACCAATGTGAGGCCGGGCAATCCGATCCTGCTGATCAACAAGATCAATCAGAAGGAACAGAAATGTCGTTTGGTTGGCTATAGAGGGACCTACTTGAGCAGGAGCGCCATCGGTTTCGAATTCGAACTCTTGGAACGGGTTCCTGATTTCTGGGACGCCAAGTAGGCCGGGATTCATGATTCGCGCTATTTAGCGCGCCTTGTTCTTCCTCCTTCCTAGCGAAATGGCCAGAGCTATTCAGGAACCGTACTATTTCGATCCACCTGACTCCTTCTGATGCAGGTTCGTGCAGATGTCGATCGCGTTCGTCGGATCAATCGCGCCGTTCCCTTCCTGGATATGCTGAATCTTGCCCTGCTTGTCCACGACAAAGGTGGTGCGACTAGCAAACTGAGCTTCCTCATTCAGGATACCGTACGCCTTCGAGACTTCACGTTTCATGTCACTAAGAAGGGGAAATTTGACTCCGATTTTCTCGGCGAATGCCGCGTTGGACGGAGGGGCATCAATGCTGATCCCGAGCACAGCCGTGTCTTTGAGGTCGATTTTGCCCGAGTCGATACCAGACTGGTATGCTTGAAGCTCTTTCGTTCAACCACCGGTAAAGGCAAGAACATAGAATGCCAGAATGACATTTTGCTTGCCTCGGTAATCGCTCAATCTTATTGTCGTCCCTTGGTCGCTGCGCAACGTAAAGTCGGGCGCAACGTCTCCGACCTTCAGAAACGTGTGGGAGAGTTGGGGCTGCTGTTGCTGTGCCCGAACGGCAGGCAGAGTGAATAATCCGGCCATCATCAGCAGGATCAAGAAAGATGTGACTCGTCTTGTCATCGCTCGTCCTTTCTTCGGCTCGACCACCGCCGAAAGCAGTCAGTATACATTCTGCGTAAAGTAGTCCAGAAGGGAGTCCTTTCACCCGGTGAATCCTCGACTTGTCGGAAGCCACAGTTTCCGATGTAGACTTCCCCAGTGTCCGAGTTCACCGCAAGAAGCATGGCGGAAGCAGAAGACGACGGTTCTGCACGCCGCCGATCCTCCACAGGGGCGGCTCACATTCGCTTAGTTTTTCGGCGACCTGGAAACGGCCCGCATGGACGCGGTAACGACGACAGGAAACTAGGCTTGTACAGGGAGGCCTCATGCTGTTCGACTTCGCCGCAATCTCTCCAAGAGAGCGCTACAAGCTTCTGGTTTCGACGATCACTCCGCGACCGATTGCTTGGGTTGTCAGCCAAGATTTAAACGGGCAGCTGAACGCCGCACCTTTCTCGTTTTTCAACGCGTTGTCGGGGGATCCTCCCGTAGTGGGTATCGGCATCGGCAGCCACGAACCGGCACGGCCCAAAGATACGCGGCGCAATATTCGTGAAACACGCGAGTTCGTTGTCAACCTGGTTTCCGAAGAAGCCGCGGCAGCTATGAACATTACCGCCATTGAGTTTGAAGCCGGCATCGATGAGCTGGCGGAGGCGCAGCTGAAAACCGTGACGTCGGTCTATGTAAAGCCGCCGCGCATCGCGATAAGTCCCGTCTCAATGGAATGCGCGCTGATGCAGATCGTCGAGCTGGGACCGGATAACGGCCTCGTGCTGGGCCGCGTACTTGCCATGCACGTGCGCGAGGACGTGGTCCTCGACCCCGCGAAGCACTACATCGATACTCCCAGGTTAAGGCTGATCGGACGCATGCATGGCAGCGGTTGGTACGTGCGCACTTCGGACCTGGTTGAAATGGAGCGCATCCCTCGCGCCAACTGGAACCTGCGCGAACACAAGACCTCTTCCCGCGGCTAGAGAGTGTGCGCCGGCGATCGTCTCCGTACGTGCGAGTCAGTGTATGTCTTTCTGAAAGGCAGGTCTGATCTGGGAGTCATTTCGCGGATGGGAACCTGACGGCCGCGATCGGAAGACCTCGATCCATAGCCCACTTTTCCCAGTACGCTGCGGCTTTGGCCCGGAATCTAGACGCTACGTTCTTGTAGTTGAGAGTAGCGATCCCTAACTCTCTCTTCAGCTTTGCCGAAAAATGAGGCTCGAGTGCTGCTACAGCAACCCAACCGTCGCTGGATCGATACAAATTGTACTCAGGCAGATCGCCGCCCAAAACGGCACTCTTGCTCGTCAGGCCGTATCGGAGCGGCGCCGCGAATATCTTCACGGATTCCACAATTGATACCTCGGCGTAGCGTCCTGTTTTCCGACGGTTGACGTTGAGCAACAAAGAGAGAGCTGCAGCAACCGCACATTGGGAACCAGCTAAATCAGCCCATAGGCTCACGGGCAACGCGGGAGGATCCAGCAACCCGAGCTGTGCCTGGTACGTCAAATCGTGCCCGGCGGTATTTCTCCTGCGACCGGTATAGCCGACAAGCGCGATTTGGCACAACGTGGGGAACTTGCCGTGCAGGCCCTTCCAGCCGAGAGAAAGCCGCTTCAAAGCATTGGGTCGGCTCGAGGTGAGCAGCAGATCGCTCCTCTCCAGGAGTCGGTCGAGCCGGGAACGATCGGCTTGTTCCTTTAGGTTGAGTCGGAGAACGTGCTGGGTTCCGATGAGGGCTTTGTACCATCTGGGACAAGCCATACCCAGCGGATCACCCTGGGGAGGTTCGATCTTAAATACTTCCGCACCTAACCGTGACAGCTGAGACGCTGCAACCGGTCCTGGAACATTGACCGCCAGTGTAACCACGCGAAAGCCTCGAAGGGGTAATCCCAGGCGGATTCCGTATCGATTCCTGGTCATGCCCCTACCACGCACGTTGCGAAGTATCGGGTACGTAAAAACTCTGGCACGGTGTCTCCCAATCACGAGCTGCCGAATTATACGCAGTTCCAGCTGAGTTGGACGCTGGGGCGAGGAGGACCGGAAACTCCAAGCCCCGGCCGAGCTTTGTGTATTCTATCGTCCGGGAAGACTCAACTGCTGTGAGCGTCAGATATTCTGAGAAAACCTCGCCAGGCGTTGCAAGCCGCCGCGGGCGCGCGGTAAATTACGATCTAATTGCGAGGTGCGGAGAGACCGGATCGATTTGGACATTGCCTGAAGGTGGGATGTCACGGTTGAGCTGAACTTTGGGTTGCGAGCGATTAAGAGAACGGACATGCCTCACATGGATGTCGCTCTGAGTAAGGTAGCACTCTCGGTTTTCCTTCTAATCCTGGCCATCACGATTCCGGCGGGGACCATTCTCCCGGTCAGTTTGAATTCCACGCTCTCATCCGTTAAGTGCAAACCCGGCCAGATCATCACCGCTCGGGTCATGCAAGATGTTCCGCTGCCAAGTGGCGGCGCTATCCGCGCCGGCTCAAAGGTCATTGGCCACATTGTGAGCGTCACGGCCGCTTCTGGTGGGTCCCCTGCTAGTCTGTCCTTTCGATTCGACACTCTCGAGACGCGCGAGGGAAAGCTTTCGGTCAATACGGATCTCCGGGCAATTGCCTCCTTTACCGAGGTGGAGCGCGCTGCGCTCCCACGCGCGGGAGCGGATCGAGGAACTCCCGCAAACGCCTGGACGACCGTGCAGATCGGCGGCGACGTCGTCTACCGAGGCGGGGGCTATGTCGAAGCACGCCGGGAAAGAGTTGGCAAGCCCGTGAGCGGCGGCGTGCTCAGCCACTTGCGATCGAATCCGGAGCGCGGATGCAGTGACGCTTTAGATCGCGAAGCCCTGCAAGCCCTTTGGCTGTTTTCTTCCGATGCGTGTGGCACGTACGACCTCCCGAATTTGCGGATTCGCCGTAAGGAACCTGCAGATGCTTCCGGAGAGATCATCCTAGATTCAGCAAAGGGTCAGGTGAACGTTCGCGCCGGAGCAGGCTTGCTGCTCGCCGTGAATGAGTCCGCACCGGGCAGGCCATAGCGTCGGCGCCACCTGCAGGCAACGCTGCTCCTCCGACTGCGCATTTCCCGAGAGACTCCTAGCCTTCCAGCGCCCGGAATAGCCTGATCGGCGCAGACCGGACAGAAGATTTGCGAGCGTTCTGGGGTTGCTGGCTGTAACGTGTTTTTAACACTAGCGTGACAGAGCATTCATCCGGAATGCTTAGTGTCCCTGTCGTTAGCGGGGTCTATCCGTAAGGAAAGTCACCTTGTAAGAGCGTAAGTGCGCCCGGCGGCTTCGCGAGGGTGGCTGCCACGCGCCGAAGCGCCGTACCCGGACGAGCGGGGCGTCCGGTTCCTGCGGTTTCGTCTAAGCCCTTTTTTGAGTGATTCTCAGTTAAATCAAGGAGGAAGGAATGCGAGCACTTGCTACGAGTATTGTTGCTCTTTGCTTGGCTGCTTCGCCGATGTTGGCGAGAGCGGCTCGACCGGGCGAAAACGACAGTCGGGCAGCCGCAGAGCCGGCCAACGCGGCGACTCAGCCCACGAATTCGGCCGCCGAATCGAAGGCGAGTCCGGCTCCGAAGGCGGAGACGTCCAGCGCGGAGTTGGAAAATGAGCTGCAGGAAGTCCGCGAGCTTTTGGAGGCCCAAACGAAACAACTCCAGGAGCAGCAACAGAAGATGGAGATGCTCGAACAGGAGCTTCGCGCCACGAAGGGTGCTAGCGAAACCGCTGCAGCAGAGCCGGCAGAGTCGTCGAGCGGCGCTTTGCCTGCGGTCGGAGGGGTCTCCGCCGCCGTGACAGGTGCGTCACCCGCGCAGGAGAAGAACCCGGAGGAGCCCCTCTCGATTCGCTTCAAGGGCGTTACGCTGACGCCGGGTGGGTTCTTCGCGGCAGAAACGGTGTGGCGACAAAAGGCACTTGCTGCGGACGTAAACACGCCCTTTAACTCAGTCCCACTTCCCGGCGCTTCACAAGCAAAGATGACTGAATTCAATGCCAGCGGCCGGCAGTCGCGCATCAGCATGCTGGCTGAAGGCAAGCTGAGTAATGTGAAGATCGGTGGGTATTACGAAATGGATTTTCTATCTGCGGGCACCACTTCCAACAACAATCAGAGCAACAGCTACACGATGCGCCAACGGCAATTCTGGGCTCAGTCCGCCTGGGATAACGGCTGGACCATCACGGGCGGCCAGATGTGGAGCCTGGTCACGGAAACACTGCACGGCATGGACAATCGCACCGAGGCACTCCCACAGACCATCGATGCGCAGTACCAAGCCGGCTTTAGCTGGGCGCGGCAGTTCGGTTTGCGCTTCACGAAGAACTTCAACAATAAGCTCTGGCTGGGCTTTTCCGTCGAAGAGTCCCAGGCCACTCTGACGGTCCACGGCAACCCAACGGCAACCTGCGCGCCCGCGAACCCGAACGTGGTCGGCAGCGTGGCAACATGC
>Ga0187778_10002838_pt1 | contig 11740 bp, 9 predicted proteins | sample 1015_Q2_SP5_20_M_FD_132418 | JGI IMG/M metagenome (GOLD analysis project Ga0187778, IMG submission 132418) | Tropical peat soil microbial communities from peatlands in Department of Meta, Colombia - 1015_Q2_SP5_20_MG | ecosystem: Environmental > Terrestrial > Soil > Wetlands > Peat | place...
ACTCTGCGTTTGCGTTACCGGAGAACATTGTGGACAAACCGGGCTTCTAACAGGACTAAGAACAACAGGCAGGTGGCGCGCCCGGAGGGACTCGAACCCCCGACCCTCTGCTTAGAAGGCAGACGCTCTATCCAACTGAGCTACGGGCGCGTTGTCTGCGACTAATTCACTGTATAGCGCTTGCAGCCGATGTTGCAACGGGCAACTGGGCGCTTCGTTTCGACTGTGCCCAGTTTTGTGCCCGCCCAGTTTCGCAATCGCCTTCTGTTGCACGATTTGCCGGGCCGCTCAATGTGCCCTATGCACCACCCCAACGATTTTGGGCGGCTCCCCGGGACCTGGCTTAGGCAGTTCATCCCCGCGTTCTTTGCCCGTTCTCGGTGGTGGTAGGAGCACGATTTCCTGATTCTTCATTCGGCCTTTTCCCTTCAGCTTTTCCGCGAGCGGAGCCCAGCATTCAGAGCAGATATCATATTCCTTGCCCTCAATTTCTTTCTGTAGACAATCTTTTGCTTGACCGCACAGATCACAAATGATCATCGATTTCCTCCCGAAGTTCGTGGCAATTCTTCTTTGCTCATCCGCTCTCCCCATGCCCATCCACCTGAGCTTCAGATCGACTCCTGTTCTCGAAGGTCGCCATCAGTCGGATCTGAATCAAAGAGCTGAGTAACAGGGTTTTCCGATTTACCCCTTTCCCCTTTATCAATCGCCCTGAAAGTGACGGACCTTTCAGTGTTTCGTTCGAAGGCGCACGACTTCAACCGAACAATCCGCGTGACGAGCCACGGCCTCTGATACGCTTCCGATGAGGAAATGTTGCAGGCCCTTTCGGCCGTGAGAGCCAAGAACGATCAGCTCCGCGCGCCACTTTTTGGCGGCGTCCAGAATCTTCGATTTCGGATCACCTTCCTCGACGACAGGAGTTGCCTTCAGCCCTTTCGCGCGGAGCAGCTCAGCCGTTTTTTCGACCAATGCTTCCGCCTGTTCTCTCTCTGCTTCCCATGCCTTGTCGAGCGCTGAACCATAGCCACCCATTTCCCGGGTCGCTAAGAGTGATGGTGATTCTACGACGTGCAGAACGCGCACTTCGCTGTGCGCCGGTTGCGCTTGCGCCATGACGGCTTCCGCCGCCGCATCGGAATATTTCGAGCCATCGACCGCGAGCAAGATTCGCATCTCATTTCTCCGTGTAGCACGATAAATTCTTGTCGAAAGGCCCGACATCTGCCGTGACGTAGCTCACACGGTCACACTCGTTTCATTGAGCCTGAGCTATCGCGACAACTGGCGTCGCCGAAACCCAGATGGGTAGCAATTCGAATACCTAGCGGCACGGCGGTGTATTCAAGTGGATTCGTCGGCTGCGCAGACATGCGCTCCGGTCGGTTTTCGCCCATCCGACCGTCGCGAACATCGGGCTGACCCTGCTCGAAAAACTGTACCAAATTTTGGACCCACCCTGTCACTGGCGGGAGTGAACTAGAGAAGCAAACGAACAGCTTAAGGCGCGTAAAACCAGGGCCGTGGCCACAATCTGCTGCCCGCTGCTACGTGCCGCCAAAGTGCACCCTAATAAAAACGCAGCACTTCTTATCCTTACCAAAAATTTTACGTAGATCAAGCTGGGGGGAACTATGGCGTCGTTCCGCCGCAATCGAGGGGCAGAATATTAGGGGTTTTGGCGCCGCCCCTGGATGCCGCTGAGATGTTCGCGCAATCGCCTCAGTACGCCGTCCTGCTCCTTCGCGCCGATCTCGCGCTCGACTTCGCTGAGTGCGAAGTGAACGATATCGTGGTGGTGAATCTCTTCGCCTGGCAACCGGTCGCTCAGATCGAGCCAGATTCGGTGCAGCAGGTCGATTTCGTTGGGAGTCAATCGCGGCGCGTGCGGCCCGAGATAAAACACTTGCTCCGTTCCGGACGCCGCAAAAATTTCGAGCGACACTCGCGGTCGCGGTTCGGGCATTCGCTCCCACGCAAGTCCGATCTCTCGAGCCTGTTCTGCAACCGACGCTTTGGCGGAGCTTCCGGCGACCACCGTACTCGATTCCAAATTCGCAGCCGTGCGCAGGATGCCTTCCCACAGGTCGTTCGCAGCGGCTACGGCGAGCCGCACGGGCTTGCCTTCCTTCTCTGCCATCGCCAGTACTTTCGTGAACAGCGACTGTTCAATCGTGCTGAAAAGCTGATCCGGCGCGAGATCCGATTCGCCCGAAGCCGCACGCCCCAGAAGCCGGACGTGCAGCACCACGATTTCCGCCTCTCTGCGTTTCGCCCGCTTCAGGGCCGCTTCCAGTGGATATAGCGCGTAATAGTTGCTCACCGGTACGAGGACGTTGCCCGGCTTGACGCCGACATTTTCCAGCGTCAAATCTCCGGACTGCGACAGGTTGAACTTGTCTAGCTCGGCGTGCGACGTCGCCTGCTTCTTCGTCACTTTCTCGGAAATCTCGAACACAACGAAAAATGCAATCGTAAATGCAATTCCCGAAACGGTCGCCACCTGCTTCGTAAACAGGTTGATTAGGCAAAGCGCCAGGAGCGCGAGCGTAATCATCCCAACGCCGATCGGAATCTCTACACCCGCGATTTTCGGATTCAGCGGCACCTTGAATTCCCGGTCGCCCGGCTGTTTGTACCGCAGCACGACCACAGCCAGCCCCTTCATCGCGAAGCTCCACATCACGCCGAACGCGTAGGCCTCGCCGAGCACGAAAATGTTTCCCCGGCTGAGGATGATCGTCAGAAGTTGAAGCCCGACGACGAGATTCAATATGCGGTAGGAAGTCCCAAACCGCCGGTGCGGGTGCCGGAACCAGTCGGGCAGAATGCCGTCTTCCGATACCCGATTCAGGACGCCGTTCGATCCGACGATCGCCGTGTTCACTGCGCCCGCCAGCATCAGCACACCGACCACCACGACAAAGGTGCGGAATGCGAGGCGCACCGAAAGCGGTCCAACGAGATACATCGCCAAGCCGCTGATCGGGTTGTCCGAAAACTTCCCTCGCACCGAATCCGGAATGATCATCGCCGCGAAGAACGCGACGCCGGCCGTGAAAATCAAGCTGTAAAGAAAGATCACCAATCCGGCCTTTTTCAGATTTGGAAGCTTGGGATGTTCGATTTCGCGGTAGACCTGCGCCATCGTCTCTTCGCCGCTCATCGCCAGCACCGAGTGGCCGAGGCCGATCATGATTCCGATGAATCCGATCGTGTAAGGCAGCGACGTGTGTTTCAGCCAGCCGAGCGAATCCGGTGCGTAGACCAGATTTGAAATATGAGGCAGCGGAGGAACGTGCCCGCCGCGCACCATGAGCGTGTAAGCGCACCATGCGATCATCATGATCACCATCACCGTGGTGACATACATGATCCGTAGCGCCTTCTCGCTCGATTCGGGAATGCCTTTGACGTTCTCCCACCAAAAGTAGAGTGTGACGATAATCGCGAAGATGGCCGCCCCGGCGTTGACGGGCAGCGCGATCCTTAAGTGTGTGTACTGGAACAGTTCGTTCAGCAGCCCGACCAAATACAGCCCCGCCGACACGCCGCTGATCGGCCCCGTCAGGATGTAGTCGAACATCAGCGCGGAGACGGAAAACTTCGCCAGCGTCGAGCCCATCCCCTCCTTCACCACGCGGTACACGCCGCCGCGCACGAACATCCCGCAGCTCTCGAAATAGAGCGCCTGCACGGCGAAGGCGAACAGCATGATGGCGAGTACAAACCAGGGCGCCGTCTTGCCAATGAAGTGCTCGGCAATCGCGCCCGCATAGAATGCGGAGGAACCTAGGTCGTTAAGGACAATCGCTGCGGCTCGCCAATACGAAATGAACGCGAGCATCGCCGTCGTCGCCACCAGAACTTTGGCGACCGGGCGCACAGCTTGACCCAGTGAAGTGTTCGTCGAACCGGATGGCATACGGAATTTATAGGCGCGGGTACCAACTATATGTGGAAAGCGAGGGAAAGGAAAGCCGCGCTATATTTGTTTCATATATGCGCTGGATCGATTTCTTGAATAAGTGCCCCGCGCTGGATTTCCCCGAGACCTATCTTCGATAGCGATTGCTTGGAACGCAAATTTGAATTGGATTCTTTTCGTACGTAGCTCTTACACTCCATCCATGGGTGAAACCTGCGAGTCCAGCCTTCGCAACGATGCTTTTGTTCCGCTCCTTCCGCCGCCCGCGCGCAGCGTAGTGGTGCGGCCGTGGGAATCGGCGCCTGAGAAACTAACCAAGAAACGTTCGCTCGCAGCCGCCGCATTTCTCGTCGTCTGCTTGGCAGCGTACATCGGAGCGGGTTTCGCCGGAGTTGCGCTGCTCGGAATCTTCTGGTCCGCAATCTTCCAGTAGCGTCGCGCTATCCTGCTTCTAGAACAGAACGGGAATCCCCTTGTCGCGGATGATGCGGATGGGGCCCAGTCGCTGTAGACTCACGCGGCGGCCGGAAGAGCTTTTCTCCCTCTCAACTCCGCCTCGGCCTGCAGCCAGTCCTCCAGATCATGGCCGTCGCCTCTCCCGCGCTTCTCGTAAAGCTCGTAGGCCCTGACCCGTATTCTTTGCTCCAATTCCTCGAATCTGGAATCGAGCTGGCGAAAAAGCGCCTTCCATTCCTCGAGCCTCAGCAGCGGAGGAAACTGCCCGCCGCGTTGCGCGCCACTCTCCCCATGCGCCCAAAACGTGGGGAGAATCTGTTCCTTGCCCGTGTCGATTTCACGAAGCACGAGCAAAAATGGGTCGTAACTTTCGCTCTCGATCCGCGTTCCGAGCCGGACAGCTCGGGTGACTTCGAAACTGTATTCCTTCCCGGTCCGATCATTGGCATACGTGTGGCTGATTCTGTACTGCAGTTCCTTTCCGCATTTCTTGCAAGCGCCGATCCTCCGTCCTTCGGAAAGAGCGACGGCAGCCTGCTGAATCGACACTGATTTCGTTGAATGGCCTTTTGGGCAGGATATCCACGAGGGCATATCGACCTCCTGCATGGCGACCTCGCTGTCGCCTTGCTCAGAGGAGTTTACCTCCAACCGGGCACGTCGGAGATTTTTCGGAGGTGTCATTTCACGCCGTAACTCTTGGCTGCGACCAAGATTAGAATTTGAGATTGTGGTAGCGATACCGGGATTCGAACCCGGATTTTGGCCTTGAGAGGGCCACGTCCTAACCCTTAGACGATATCGCCGCTTGAAGAGAAAAGTAAATGATTGCGCGGAATCGACCAGCCAGCGGTCGTAATTTTCGCATGCCTGATTCTCCCGCGCAAGAAGCCCGCCGCCAGCTGCGCGATTTCTTCCCGCATCGATTGCCCAGGAGAATTACGGTCGCGCCTTCGTGCTAGAATCATCGCCCGGTGGAACACGCAGGCGACATTTTAGGGAGAGCATTGCGCAGGCTCGACCGCCCCGAGGCCGGACTCGCGTGGCTGTCGAGTGCTTGGCCCTCGATCGTCGGCGCGGCGCTCGCGGCCCACACACGGCCGACGCGCTGCGTGGCGGGCTGTCTCGATCTCGCGGTCGATGGTAAAGCTTGGCGGCAGCAGCTCGAACCAATGCAGCGCGAACTCTGCGGCCGGATCAATAGCGCCTGGGGCGGAAATTTAGTTCGCGAAGTGAAGCTCATCGCAGCCAAGCGCGTTTTGTGCGGGCCAACGGGGACCGCTCCCAAGCGTTTGCCGCACGAGGCTGACAACGAGCACACGCCGTTTATCCGTCGTCGCCGCTCCTGAGAGTCTGTCGATTTCGCCGCATCGACCGCCTGGCTGTCGGATGTCCACAGAATCGCGCGCTTGCATTGCTCTTCGCTTCTACTAAGATTGATCACATGTTTGATACTGGTTGTGTCGGTGAGAGAGAGCGGCCCGGCGCGCGGTTCGAAAACGGCGCCGGAACCGATAGCAGAACAGTCTCTAATCGCCAAAGTCGGCGAGTAGGAGCTTGGTTAAGTCACTGAAAAAACAGCGCTAATGATTTCCTAATCGCCAAAAAAGTGAGCCTGGGAGAAAAGAGCATCTGATGAAAATTAGTCGCGAAGACGTAGTCAAAGTCGCGGGATTGGCGCATCTCGGACTTTCGCCGGTCGAGGTCGAGGTCTATCGTGAGCAACTCGATGCGATTCTGACCTACGTCGACAAACTCAAGGAACTCGATACATCGAACGTGGAACCGATGGCGCAAGTTCTGCATCGCGCAGCGGCGACCGGCGGCGAAGAGAAGCACCCCGAACTGCGCGAAGACGTGCTGGTTCCCTGCGATGTCGCTGGCCCCGTGCTCAAGGGTGCGCCCGAGGCGCAAGCTCCCTTCTTTCGCGTCCCGAGGGTGATTGCGACGGGCGAGGTGGAAAGTGACTAGCCAATGAGCGCGCCAGCTTCGTGGACGGCCGCAAGCGTGCGCGCAGCGCTCGAGGCCAAAAAAATCTCCGCGCGCGAACTCGCCACAGAATTCCTCGGCCGGATTGAGCGCCGCAACGGCGAACTGAACGCGTTCCTAACCGTCTCGCCGGAGCGCGCCTATGCTCAGGCCGATCGAATCGATGCCGAGATCGCGAAGGGAGAAACTTTGCCTCCGCTGGCGGGAGTGCCGATTGCGATCAAGGACGTCATCAGCACGCGCGGCCTCCGCACGACGTGTGCCTCCAAGATGCTCGAGCATTACGTCCCGCCGTACGACGCAAACGCTGTCGAGCGGCTCGACAAGGCCGGCGCCGTGTTCCTCGGCAAGACGAATTGCGACGAGTTCGCCATGGGCGGCTCGAATGAAAACTCGGCTTATGGGCCGGTGCGCAATCCGGCGGCGCTCGACCGCGTTCCCGGCGGCTCGAGCGGCGGCTCGGCCGCAGCCGTCGCAGCGGGCCTCGCCGTGGCGGCTCTGGGAACGGATACCGGCGGCTCCATTCGCCAACCCGCATCGTTTTGCGGAATCGCGGGACTGATGCCGACCTATGGCCGGGTCTCGCGCTACGGGCTCGTGGCCTTTGCCTCCTCGCTCGATAAGATCGGTCCGTTCGCAACCAACATCGCCGATGCCGCAGCGGTCCTCGGCGTGATCGCCGGCCACGATGCCAGCGACTCGACCTCGGCGGATGTGCCCGTGGCGAATTACGCAGCAGAGGCAGAAAAGCCTGTTCAAGGGCTGCGGATCGGTGTTCCTGAGGATTACTTCGGCGCAGGCTTGGACGCCGAAGTGAAGGAAAAAATCCAGGCGGGAATCGCGCTGCTCGAACGTCTGGGCTGCCGCAGGATTCCCCTGCAGATGCCACACACCGATTACGCCATCGCCACTTACTACATTCTGGCCACCGCGGAAGCCAGCTCAAACCTCGCACGCTACGACGGTGTGCGGTACGGCCTGCGCGTGCCCGGCGGGACACTTACCGGAATGTACCGCAACACGCGCGAAGGCGGTTTCGGGCCCGAGGTTAAGCGGAGGATCATGCTCGGGACTTACGTGCTGTCCTCCGGCTACTACGATGCCTACTACCTGCGCGCCCAGCGTGTCCGGTCGCTGATCGCCCGCGATTTCACCGACGCATTCCAAAAAGTCGACGTGATCGTCACGCCGACCGCGCCCACTCCCGCTTTCAAGATAGGGGAAAAATCGGCCGATCCGCTGCAGATGTATCTGGCCGACATCTACACCGTGACCGGATCCCTCGCGGGCGTTCCGGGCATCTCCGTTCCCTGCGGCAAAACCAAGGCTGGACTCCCGGTCGGAATGCAGATTTTCGCGCCCCACTTCAGCGAAGCCTCCCTCTTCCGGATCGCGCGCGCCTTCGAAAACGCCGGCGGTTTCGCCGTCTGATCGAATCAACCACGGCCCATTAAATCCCGGACTGCCGGGATCAGAATTTCCAATGTACGAAACACCTCCGTGAAGTGGTAGCAATATTCCCAAGATAGAATCTTTTTGCCGGCTTTTGCGTTGCGCAGGTTTGCCGTGCGAAAGTCCAAGAGGTGCAAAACCGCCCCTAATTGTGGGGTTTTTCGCGATTTTCGGCTTTCGCGGAAGCAGTGAGTTCTATCCGCCTGGTACGGAACGACTATTGCTAGGGATTCATGCAGCGCTTAGTCTGGTCTCAGCATCTGAGTCCTTGTGAGGCCGAAAAATGGTCCGAATCAAGTCGAGCCAGAAGTTCTTCACCGAGGAAGAGGTCATCAGCCTCACCGGTATTTGCGCCGAGCACCTCCGTGGCCTCGTTCAAACCAAGCACCTCGGATCGCTGGCCGCTGCGGCTGGCTCGAACGTTCAGAAGTGGCTCTTCACGAACTCGGACCTGATGATCATGGCTGTCCTGCACCCCCGCTGCGAGCACTAATCCCACACTCCCAGGCGATTCATCAGCCTTCGTCCGATTTCACCCTGACATAGGATTTCACTTACGGAATCCGCGGCACCGGTTGTGGACCCGTTTTCCCCGGCGTATGCTGAGATTGGCTCAACCAAGTGCCCCCGTCGGGCATCGCACTGTATCAGGACGGAAAAAGCATGGCGCGCCGGCGCCCCAGCCCGAGATATTTCGTAGGCCGATCTGCTCTGAAGGCATTCGCGTACACGCTTTTTCTCCTTTTGATCGTGCCGTCAGTGGCGCCTCTCTGCGCCCAGCAGGCACCGTCTAGCCCGGTAGATTCCTCTTCCTCCAATCAGACTTCGAGTGGGTCCGCGTCTCGCGCTCTCCCGCGCGGTAAGAAGCTTTTGCTGAAGGATGGCAGCTACCAGCTCGTGCGTGAATACAAAATCGAAGGCGATCGCGTCCGCTACTACAACCTCGACAGCTCGTCCTGGGAAGCGATGCCAGCTGATCTCGTCGATTGGGACGCGACCAAGAAAGCCGAGGCGGACCAGGCCCGCCGGGATGCAGCTCTCGCCGCCAAGGTGGAAGCGCAGGAAGCCGCTCGCGTCATACCGCCGCTCGATATCGACGCGAGCCTCGAAGTGGCACCCGGCGTGTTTATGCCGCCCGGAATCAGTCTTTTCGCCTTCGACGGCAAAACCATCGTCCCGCTTCCCCAAGCGGAAACCAGCTCGAAGATTTCCAAGGGACGGCTGCTCGAGGAAGTGATGGTGCCGATCCCGATCGTTCCTTCGCGGCAGAACGTCTCGATTCAGGGCGCGCGCGCCAAATTCCGGCTACACGTCAGCCAGCCCGAATTTTACATCCGTACTGCGGACGCCCGCGAACCGCGCCTCGAGCTAATCCACGCCAAGGCGCATGGGGATACTCGTCTCATCGAGCACATCGATCAGCTTTTCGGCGAGAAGCAAGAAATTCGCGATTCACTTCCGATGCAAAAATGGGAGGTGGCTCAGGGCGTCTATCGATTCACACTCGATAAGCCGCTTGAGCCGGGCGAGTACGCGCTTGCCCAAGTGCTCGACGAAGAAGGTATGAGCCTGTACGTCTGGGATTTCGGCGTAGATGCGGGCGCCGTCTCCGGCCACAAAGCCAACTAACACCAAGGCCGAACTAGCCGACCTGCGCGGGTTGCGCCTTCAGGATTTCGCCCAAAAGTTGGACGAGCGCAGATACGTGGAACGGCTTTTGCAGGACGGCCGCACCCCTGCTGCGGTAGCGCTCCATGGCCTCGGGATCGACGAGCTCGCCCGTCATGAAAACGAACCGCGGCAGCTTTTCCTGGCCCTGCGAGCGCAACCTTTCGAAGAACTTCTCGCCGTTCATGCCCGGAAGATTGAAATCGCACAGAACTACATCGCACGAATTTTTCGCCAGATAAGCGAGCGCGTCTTCCGAGTTTGCAGCCGCTTCCACTTTCATTCCGCGCGCGGCAAGCCCCTCTTGAATAATTTCGCGGATGCTCTCTTCATCGTCCACGACGAGAACGGAATGGCCCTGCACAGCTTCTGATCCGGCCGGAAGCGGCTTTTCACGAACGGCGCCGCCCGCGGTCGCCGAATCCGGGTCCCGCGCCTCCGGAACGCTTTCGGCGAGGATTGGGAAAAAAACGTGGAACGCCGTGCCCGAACCCGGCGTAGACTCCGCCTCGATCCTTCCGCCGTGTTCCTTGACGACCGCCAGGCAAATCGTAAGGCCGAGACCGCTTCCGCCGCCCGGGCGCTTCGTCGTGAAGAATGGATCGAAGATCCTGTCCATGCTTTCAGGCGGAATGCCGATGCCATCGTCGGCAAAGGTCACGCGGACCTGATTTCCCACGCGCGATAATTTGATTGCCAGCGTTCCATGGCCGCGGTCGGGCGGCACGGCCTGCTCGGCGTTCGCGATGATATTGAGAAAAACCTCTTTCAAAAGTTTGCGGTCTCCCTCGATCGGTGGGAGGTCTCGCGGCGCTTCAAACGTCACGCGCATCTTTTTCTGGTCGAGCGTGGCCGCTTCCAGCAGCAGCACTTCTTTCGCCACGTCACCCAGGTTGAGTCTGGTCCTGCCGAGCGTGACCGGGCGCGAGAACGCCAGGAGATTTTGGACGATCGTCGCGGCCCGCCGAGCCTGCTTCAAAACAAGGTCCACCTGCCGGCGGGTCGTGTCGTCGGTGGCGCGCTCGCGAAGCAAATCGGTCACGCCAAGAATGGCGGTCAGCGGATTATTCAGTTCGTGGGCTGCACCAACCATCATCTGCCCCATTGCGGCGAACTTTTCTTTTTGCGCGAGCTGCTGCTCGATCCTCCTCGACTCCGTCACATCCTGGCCGGACGAGACCACGCCGCTGATCTGCCCGTGTTCGTCAAAAAGCGGGCTCGCATTCACCTGCACGGATCGCAGGGTTCCGTCTGCGTGGCGGGCGCGGATTTCGATTTGAACCTGGCTCTTCCGCCCGGAAATAATGTCTTCGTGCATTTCCCGCAATTTCCGCTGGTCTCCCGTATCGGTGCGCTGGCCGAGTGGTTTGCCCATGTATTCTTCGGGAGAGACGCCAAGCACGTCCCGTATGCGCTCGCTCACGAATGTGAATTTGCCCTCGCGATCGAGCACAACGAGTAAGTGAGGAAAGCACTCGACCACCCTGCGGGCAAACTCCTGCTCTTCGTGCAGGCGTTTTTCGATTTCCTTGCGTTCGGTAATATCGACGATCGTTCCCTGCAGACGGATCGGCCTCCCTGAGGCGTCGCGGATCGCAAAACCCGACGTGAGGCAATTCAGCCGCTTGCCGTCCCTGCGGCGCAACACGATCTCCCGGTCTCGCACGGCGCCGTTTTCGGCCATTTCACGGACCAGCGCTTCCCGGTCGGCGGGATTGTCGTAGGCCTTCGTCGCGCTCAGGCGCAGCAGTTCTTCCTTGCTTTCGTAGCCGAGGATTCGTACCAGCGCGGGGTTTACGTCCAGCAGTTTCCCTTCCGGCGTAGAAATGAGAATTCCTTCATGCAGGGATTCAAACAGCTCGGCGAAGCGGACTTCCGCCTGATGCAGCTCGGTGACGTCGCGCGCCCAGCCCGTGACCGAGACGACGCGACCGTCTTCCGTTATGGTTTGCAACCAGCACGAAAAGTAGCGATCTTCTTTTTCGTTCGTCAGCCGGACAGGTATCGCGCCTGACCACGTGCCGCGCTCGACGAGCGCCGGTAGCGCTCGCTCGGCATCGGCGAGGCTCGGAGATTCGACGAACTCGGCGAGCGAGTGACCGATCAGTTGGGAAAACGAGACGCCCAGAATTTCTGCGAGGCGCAGATTTGCCACGCGAATTTCGCCCGTCAGCGAAAGCGTGAAAAGCGCCTGGTCGAGATTGTCGATCAGCTCGCGATAATTGTGCTGTGAGCGGGCGATCA
>Ga0187778_10002839_pt1 | contig 11733 bp, 8 predicted proteins | sample 1015_Q2_SP5_20_M_FD_132418 | JGI IMG/M metagenome (GOLD analysis project Ga0187778, IMG submission 132418) | Tropical peat soil microbial communities from peatlands in Department of Meta, Colombia - 1015_Q2_SP5_20_MG | ecosystem: Environmental > Terrestrial > Soil > Wetlands > Peat | place...
TGTGCCCTTCCTGCTCCAGCTTGAGCAGAGCCGGGTACACGGTTCCGTAGTTGAGGGAGAGCCGGTCGCCGCTGATCTGTTCGATACGGCGCGCAATCCCGTATCCGTGCAGTGGACCCATGGCCTCCAGGGTCTTCAGCACCATCAACGCCAGCGTGCCTTGCCAAACATCCGTCTTGTCGCCCATCTGTCTCCTATAACAAACCCATAGGAAGCAAATCATGCCACAGTTCCTATTAGAATGCAATAGGAGAAGGCTGCGGGGCCCTGCAATGTCCTGATCGGCGAGGATTCCGGCAATGGACGAGTCAGAAGAAGTTCAGAGTGGCCGCATCAGCCGAATGCTTACCCGCTTCTCGAGGTAGACCCCGTTTATGCCCGGGGAAGGGTGAGAAGCTGGAAAACCGGCAAACACAACAGAAGCGTGGCAACCACCGCTAGCCCAATCCTTACACTGCTGGTCTTGAAACGCTGACTGATGGCCATCAGCAACAGGACGGTGGCAAGCGTCACCGTCACCCTCACATATTGGTCGGAGCGCTGCCGGGCCTTGGTGCCCTCGTCGAAAACCCTCGTGGCCTCGTCATTCAACTTGGACGCCTCCTCCGTTTTGGAACTCCGATACTGCGGCATGAAAAATGGACCGGGCGGGGCGTCCGGATTGTGGAGAGGGTCGATTTTTTTCCATACCTCGAACGCCGGGCGAAATTCGGGAAGGAATCGTCGCTCGAAGAGGGCGGCTAGCTTGTTCTCTCCGCGCGCTTCAGCTTTCAGCCACTCGACCACGACCGCGGCGTTGTACACACGCTCCTGATTGGCGGTGGTCGCGGTCCCCTCGGCCTGAACCCGTAGTCTGCTGGCTTCACCGTACAGTTCTTCCTCGTGTCCAGTCCAGAGAGCGGCCTGGTATCCGCTCCACGCCGTAGCGATTGCCACCACCGCGAGTACGATCGCTTCGACGATCTCGAGGATCTCGTGGGCGAGAGTATCGGAGACCGCCTTGTGTTCGCTAAGGTGATGAGCCAGTTCGATATTGGAACCGCCGGCTTCCGGCATTGCACACTACCTCGAGTGGCGAGTGTACCACTGCAGTTCTTGCCTTGACCCCTGATTCTTTTGACAGCGCCGGGTTGCTAATTCCCACCAGGATGGTTTTGCCAGAAGGGGCAATTCGATTTGACAACTGTACCGGTTGTACGATCCTTCATCTGAATCTGTAAGGGCTATCGAAATCTCCGCTAGTTTGTTGTCAGGGACAAGACAACGTCGATTTGGGGCTAGTTTCTAGGAAAGGAATAAGGTGACCGATGAATAACCAGCCGAAAATTAACCTTGCCAAGGACGAGAGGGAAGTCCGCCAGTGCTGGCCGGTGTTTCGCGAACTTCGCCCTCATATCGAATCGGAAGATGAATTCGTACAGCGTTGGCAGAGGCAGAGCGGTGAAGGATATCAAATCGCTTACGTCAGGGGGGAAGACAGGGTGGTTGCGGCTGCTGGCTACAGGTTTCTCACCACCATGGCATGGGGCCACATCCTCTACATCGACGATCTGGTGGCGACGGAGCTTTCTCAGGGCAAAGGCTTGGGAACACTGCTGCTGCGATTTCTGCAAAAGGCGGCCAGGGATCGCGGCTGCGCTGCCGTTCACTTGGATACAGGTTATCAGCGGCACCGTGCGCATCGCGCCTATCTGCGCAACGGCTTTCTCATACATTGTCACCATATGTCTTGGCGAGTTGTGCGTGACTGATTCGTGTCGCGTGAGACGCTATTAGAAGCTGAATTTCATTTGCAATTCCAAGCGTCGGTTGTTGGCGGATTCGAGAAAACCTGTTCCACCGAAGCCTGCAGCCCCGGCACTCTGGTTAGCGCGCCCGAAAAAGGGCGATGTAAGATTGCCGATGATCGGGCCTGGGTTGTTGTGGTTAAGGATGTTACGGATCGAAACGGCGAGTGCAATCGTGTAGCGATGATGGTCCGCGGAGCTGGCAATCGGACTGGCAGATGGCGTCGCAGCTGAAACTGGCAGCCGGCCAAACTCGAACAGCTTCGTGAGGCGCAGGTTGAGAAGCAGGAAACCAGGGCCGCGCCCGTAGTTGCGGGAAAGAGTGGTTTCGCCGGAGCTGGGATTGGGATCCAGCAGTCCATACTGCGTCTGAATCAGCCCAGGCTTATTCGGATCCGGAGAAATACCGGGGCGAGCGTTGAAGAGTGTATCTCCATAAACGTCACTACCTGCAGTAATGTTGAAAGGCGGGCCGGATAAGACCCTCAGCATGGGAGCGATGCGAAATTTCCATCGTTCGAAGGTCCCGCCAAAGACAACGGAGTTTCGTACATCAGTGATGGCGGGACCGTATTCACCGGCGAAGCTGTAGGGGTTGGCGGGAATCGTGGTCAGGCCGTCCGTGTCGCTCAGTGCCCCGTTCAGAGTGTAGTTGGAGAAGAAGGAGAGCCTCGAAGCCAACTTCGAGTTCACGTTCACGATCAGTTGACTCTGGTTGTACAGACCTTCAGACGCCATCTGGAACACCGGCGCATTGAAGCCCAGCGGAAAAACGCCGCTACCGGGGACGGATGGATCGAAGGTCCCGGGAAGGGGTGCGTTCACGTCGAGGGTTCGCAACTGGTGCACGGCGTGCGAGTTCGTGTAGCTGGCGGCAATCGTGGTTCGGCGTGCCAACTGCCTCTCGATAGAGACGGCCGATTGGATGATGTAGGGCGACCGCAGGGAAGGACTGATTTCCTGAATGGAGGAGGGCACTGTGATGGGAGGGGAATTTGGAAAAGAATCAGGGTTATTGACCACGAATTGCTGCTGAACTTTGCCATTGAAACGTCGGGCGGTTACCACATTACCGAGTGCGAAGCGATCGTAGAACATTCCAAAGCCTGCCCTCACAACAAATTTCGAGTCCCCCCGCGGTTGCCATGCCAGCCCCAGCCGCGGCGCAAAATCGTGCAAGTCGTTGATGTTGGTCTGCCACTCATAACGCAAGCCGGGGCTGACGATCAGATGGGGCGTGATGTGCCATTCGTCGCCAAAGAACGCCCCTATATCCGTTTGATTCGCGTAAATCTGGGGGATTCCCGCATAGGCAGAAAACTGGCTGGCTCCTCCGCCCAACGCTCGAATTTGAGCCGGGGTGTCACCCAAGCTCTGAAACAACAGCGTCCGGCGATACACCTCGATGGACTGGAGAGGAATGAGCACCGGGTTACCGGAACCATCCACCACCGGCTGATGGTTGGCATTCAGTTCAGGGCCAGTTTCGCCGCCGAAGGTGAACGTGCCTTCAAAATTGGCGCGGGAAACATTGTTGTCCCCGGCCTGTCTCACCCGAATCCCGAAATGGAGCGTATGGGTCTTATGGGTAATCGTCGTGTAATTTTGGAACTCGAAATTGTTCTGCGTGTTGTACACGGGGCCCACTTGGGATCCGCCTCCATTGAACGAGCCCAGGACTTGAATCTCGGAGCCGGCAGTGTTCGGCAAAGTCGAGGCCGCAATACGGTAGAACTGAAATCTCGCGTCGTTCACTTTGTTGCTGCCGATGGTCGCCGTTTCGCGCGCTTGGAACGTGTTGCTGAGGTAGTGCACGTGGTTGGACAGCGAAACCAGGTTCAAACTGCCAATTCCAGACTCGCTGATATCCGCCTGCTCTATTCGATAGCGGAACGAGAGAGTGTGATTGGTTGTCGGCTGATAGTCGATACGCGGGCTGACAATGATGCGGAGCTGGGGAACCGTGAAGACGCTGCTGAAGGGCGTAATCACGAACGTCTGCGGATCGACCGTTACAGCGTTGATAATTGCTCCGTTGTCGATATCCGCGCCATCCACATTCAGAAAAAACGACGATTTGCGATTGAACGGCCCGCCGACATCTCCCCCGTATTCGCGCAGCAGAAAAGGGGCCTTCTCCTCGGCGTACGGATCGCGGGAATTCCATATGCTGTCGCCAAAATTGAAGTAAGTCAGCCCGTGATATTGATCGGCACCGGCTTTGGTTATGATTTCGATACGCCCATAGCCCAGTTTGTCGTACTCGGGGGAAAACGGGTTCTGATTGATTTTGACTTCCCGAATGGACTCTTTCGATGGCAGGTCGCCGCCGCTGAAACCGTCCACATAAAGCGCACCGCCGCTTGGTCCTGCCGAAGGCCCAGCCAGGGCTTGCAAGTCCGTCGCTAAATCCTCTTGGCTGTCCCCCAGTGCTTCCAGGTCTTTCCCCCGCAGAACCAGGGAGCTTGCGTTGCTACTGCTTTCCGCGCTTATCGTAGGCCCCGTTGGTTCTTGGACGTTGATATTTTGTTTGGCAGCCTGGATCTTGAGAGTCAGATTGATGGTCTGTGCTCGCCCTGACAACGTGACAGGTATTGGCTCCGGCAGTGCCAAATCAGGAGCCGATGCCTGAAGCGTATAGCTGCCGGTAGGAAGCTCGTCGAACGAATAGCTGCCATTCCTATCGGACATCGCGGTGCGGGTCCTGCCTAATGAATCTGTTAGCGCGATGTTTGCATTCGGTACGACCGCCCCAGTCGGATCAGTGACGGCGCCTTGGAGAGAAGCGGTCTGCGCAAAACCTGCTCCGGCGCTGAGGAAGACGAGGGCAAGGAACGCAAGCCATGAGCGGGCAGGTTCGAGCCGGGCACTTCGGGAGGAGGGATTCACAGGCGGTCGAGTCCTTGCTACCTCAAATTGCGATTATCCCATCGGAAGCTGAAAATTGGCTGAAAGCACATTGGACCGCGGCACAGGTTGGGCAGCGAGCACTGATTAAGAACCGACCCTATAGGCAATGTTTTACACGCGAGCGCGATGGTTACGGGGTTTGGGTGTGTTCCGACCTTGCCAGGGCTCATCCGCCGAATTGACCCTGCTTGCGGGCAAAGAATCAGATGAAAGGGCTGGCGCGCCAACGCAGGCGAATGAATGACCAGGGGGGAACTTACCTTACAGCTTGAAGTCATTTTGTGAGACAGGCGCACCTTATCCGTACGATGTGGACATTGGCTAGAACAGTGTGCACACGCGCACTTCGAGCCTGCTCAAAGCGGCTGAGATTCCCCCATCGGTCAGTTTGGGGACGCTCCTGGGGACAATGAAGGTGAGAACGCGACCCAGGGTTCAACTCTTAACCTCTCTCTCACGCGCGGTATAATCCTCCCTCAATCGATGCCTCTACTCCCGGGAACCCGGTTGGGACCTTACGAGATTCAGGCGCCGCTTGGCGCCGGTGGCATGGGAGAGGTATACCGTGCTCGTGACACCCGCCTCGGTCGCGACGTCGCCATCAAAGCCTTGCCGGATGCTTTTGCCAAGGCTGCCGACCGGCTGGCGCGCTTTCAACGTGAAGCACAAATCCTAGCCTCGCTGAACCATACGAACATTGCAACCATTCATGGGCTCGAAGAACACGACGACGCTCGATATCTGGTACTCGAATATGTGCCGGGCGAAACGCTGGCCGAGCGAATCCGGCGCGGCCCGTTGACTGTTGAAGAGAGTCTGGAGATCGCGAGACAGATTGCCGAAGCACTCGAAGCCGCACACGAGAAGGGAGTGGTACACCGCGACCTGAAGCCCGCGAACATTAAGATCGCACCGGACGGCAAAGTGAAAGTACTGGACTTTGGCTTGGCGAAAGAGACATCGGCGGACACATCGGACCCGGACGCCATGAACTCACCCACGCTGACGGTTGCCTCTCCAGCTTTCACGCGGGCAGGAGTGATCCTGGGTACGGCGGCCTATATGTCCCCGGAGCAAGCGCGCGGCAAGCCGGTGGATAAACGTGCGGACATCTGGGCATTCGGCTGCATTCTCTACGAATGTCTCACTGGAAAGATGGCGTTCGGCGGGGAGACCGTAACCGATACGCTTGCCGCGGTGGTGAAATCCGAGCCTGATTGGCGCGCCGTGCCCGAGGCGGTGGGTTCCCGCGTGCGCGAGTTGCTGCACCGTTGCCTTCAGAAAGATCCCCGGGTGCGACTGCGGGATATCGGGGATGCCCGGATTCTCATCTCCGAGGCACCGTCTGGGGATTCCGAGGTCGCCGCACCAGCAGGCGCACGGCCGGTGCGCCGACTTTTGCCGATCCTGGCTGCCGCGTGTTTGGCCGCCCTGGTGTTCGGCCTGGGCGTGGGAATCTGGTGGCGGGGCCGATCCGAACCTGCGGGAAATTGGACCGGCGTGTACTTGGGCGGGTCCGAGCTGTCTACGTATCCACGGCCATCCCCCGACGGTCACCTGCTGGCGTTTGTGGCGAAGGACAGCGATGACGTGATGCAGGTGTGGGTGATGAAACCAGAATCGGGAAACCGCGTCATGCTCACGCACCGTCGTGACCTCGGCTTCGCCGGCGCCTGTTCCTGGTCGGCGGATGGCAGCCGTATTTTCTATGATCGTTATTACGATCAACTCAAAGGTGTTTACAGCGTCCCGGCTCTGGGCGGGGACGAACAAATGATCCTCGAAACCGGTGGTTCTCCGGAAGCTCTTCCCGATGGCAGTCTTCTGGTTACCCAAATCAACCAGCAGCACGAGCAGCAGCTCTATCGCTACTGGCCGGAGAGCGGGAAGTCCCAGGCGTTTCCTGTGATTCTGCCCTACGGCGCTCTTTATGGGTGGGTCACGATCCGCGCCTTTTCCGATGGCCGCCGCGCGCTGGTTGTTGGCCAGGCTACCGGAGACCGAGCCGACGCAGCGGGACTGTACCTTTATGTCGTGGACCTCGAGACCGGCCAGTTGCACGCGCTCGACGCCAATTTCGACGATCTGGTGGCCGGTGGGGGCGTGCCCCCCGCGGCGGTCACGCCCGATGGTAAGTCAGCGATATTCGCCACAGCACTGGGTGCTCTCAGCCGGGTTATGACCGTACCCATCGATGGCCATGCTCCCGCCCAACAACTATTTGCTCTGACCGGATACCTGGAATCGCTCTCCATCGGTGCCGATGACGGGATTTATCTCGACCTAGCGGAACGCCCCATGGAGATCGTACGGTTTGCCCCGGAGGGCGGCCGCGTGGAGCGCATAGCGACCGTGCAGAAGCCGGTGGGAGACTATTTTGCGGCCCTTCCGGACGGCCGCACAGTGTGGGCGGAATATGCGGAAGGGCACAGTCGTCTCATGATCGGAGCCTTGGGGAAGGAACCCAATACCTTTGTCAGTACCACGGAGGATATCTCCGGGCCGATGACCGCGGCCGGGCCGGACGCTGTTGCATTTCTGATCGGGACGAGGCGGCACCCCACGATCGGCGTGGCAGCACTGTCCAATGGCCGAATCGTCAGTCGCCTTCCGTTCGACAAAGGCCGCATCGAACAGATGGCCTCCTCGCCGGACGGGAAAACACTCTACTGCGCGGCCGCCGGGAGTATTTGGGCCGTGACTGCAGACGGCGAAGTGCGCCGTCAGTGCGCCGGCAACTTCGTGAGCGTAGAACCGGGAGGCCAGCATCTGCTCGTAGAAGTAAGGGAGTCTCCCAACACGAAGCTGATTCGGGTTTCGCTGCAAGGCGGGCCCGAAGAAGAGATTCGGGTCCCGGGTCCGCTGACCTTGGGCTATGTGATCGATAATGAGGGCGTCCGGGCCGGGCGTCTGGTCGCGCCGGGGAGCGGACCAACTTGGTATTGGCCGCCCGCCATTTTCGATCTCGCCACGGGAAAATCCACAAGAATTCCGCTCGAATATGTCAGCGACTTCCATCATATGTCCTGGACGCCTGATGGCAAGGTGATTGCCAGTGCACTGGTTTGGCGTTCCAGCCTGTGGAAGTTCACGCCGGGGCCGCGCTGACGCCGCTTCAGGTCCATTCTTTTTCTTTGGCGACTACGACTCTCAATCCCAAAGTTGTGCATGCGATCGCCCGATGGGTGTTCATGTTGTGATCATCACGGGAATCCGTTACGGTTCTGGCCGCTGATTTGGTCCGTCATTGGAAGCACGCGACCACGCCGTGCCTGTTTCCTTGCCCGGCTGGACCAACGCGGGTGCTGAAACATGCAGCGCAAAGTCCTGGAAGGATTCAAAGAGTGGCAAGATGCCGTTCGCAAGTTCAGTTTCATCCGCAGTGAGATTGTAGGCCAACCTATACCAGAGCAGGTCATCGTTGTTTTTTGGAAGTTCTGGCAAGCTCACTGATGCCGACAGCTTGCTCGTGCCAACTTTCAGTTGTACGGGTAGGGAAGACGAGGCGAGTTGAGCTCCGCTCGAAGCGAGGACCTTCAATTTGATGACGACAGATTGGTGTCTCTGGGTGGAGTTTGCCGTGAGACCACGCGTACGTTTTTCCATTCAATGTAACCCTGGAAGCAAGCTCATCGATTCGCAGCAACTGGCCCGCAGCGGTAGCGAGAAGACCTAACACTGCGCCCACAACCCAAAGACGTCGCACTTGGCTCCCCAAATCTCGAATCAGTGCACCCAAAGAAATGTGCCCTGAATCGGCAAGGAATGCATCGCCGCAAAGTCCACTTGGACAAGCCATTTGATCCACCTTGCGCCACAAGTTTAACGATTAGAATTCTGATAGTCTTGCCAGTTCCGAAAGGATGCCTCTGGGACACCAGAATCCATCAGGTTGTTCCGGGTTACCCTGAGGAAGTCTCTGGTGACGCCGCGAGCCAGCCAAAAATGAGCCGATGGCGTCTACTGAGCCTCTATGTCCAGTACATGGATGGTATCGGTTTTCGCATCGAGCACCCCGTGCAGTCGAACTTTCTCTCCGACAAACTTGCGCGGCAGGTCCTGATTATCCAGGTGGTAGACATTTTTTCCGGAAACCAGCACGAACTTACCGCCTAGCCGTTCGATGCAATACATGGAACAGGTGCTAGCCGTGTGTCCGGCCGCACCGGACTTGGACTTCAGCATCTCCTCGTGCGATTTGGTGAGAGAGTGAACGTTGAAGGCGCATTGGCTGTCGGAGATTTCCCCGTGAAACCTGGCGGCTTCCTGGGCACCAATCGGTGCCGAAAGCGAGAGCGCCAGGGTTACGATCAAGGTCGAACTTCCCACTCGATTCATGAGACCTCCCGACATTCAGGGCGTTACGACAAATTTCATTGACATGCCTTCGTGGTCCTGGCTGCAAATGACGGTGCACACCACTACATACTCACCTGGTTCCTGCGGCGCCGTCATCAGGAACTCCTGCTGTCCGGGCTTGAGGAGCAGGTCCCAGCCATCCACTTTCGAGTGATCCTTCGCGCGCAACAGCGAAAATCCATGAATGGAACCATCCCGATTCCAGGATTTCGCTTTACGAGCGGTGATCCGCAACAAGATCTGCTCTCCGGCCCTGACTGAGATTTCCGGCTTCTTTTCGCCGGCAATCTTGTAGCGACTGTCCTTGTCCGCGAGCACCTCGATTACCCGAGGTGGCTGGCCAGCGGCCGAAATCCGCATCGGAAGTGCCGCCATCACACTGAGGATGATCCATCGTCTCCCAAGCATCGCTGGACTGTGAAAGTTACTGCGTCATGTAAAAGAGGACCAGACGCATGTCCTCGTCGGTGATCGTCGCGCGGACTCTCATGTGGCGAATAATTGTCGCCATCATGCGTGGTGGAAATTTCTGGGGTGCAGCGTGGCATCGCCCGCAGTTGGCACGGAATCTCTTCTCGCCCTGCAGACGCATGGTTTCCGCTTCCGCTGAATTACGAACCACCGGTGTAGTCGACGTATTGGTTCGCGGCGGAGCAGCGGCCACTCCGATCACCGACATGAGCGCCAACAGCCAAATGGCCGCCAGAGTGCTCTTCATTACTCCACCCGTCCCAGCGGCACGGCAAAGCGATACGCGATGCCCGCCGTCCATAAATTGAAGTTGCCCGCATAGCTGAACTGGCGGCCGTAGCTGCCCACCAGCTTCAACCCGTCGCGCAGGTAGTAATTCAGTCCGAATTCTCCTTCGCGAGTGTTTGCCCCCGGCAGCCCCAGTGCTTCTGCCTCGTCAGGGCTGATCTGGCCATTGAAAAACTGCTCGCCTCTCGCCGCGAACTCGAGATGCCGCATGACCTTCTGCCAGTAGACGACCTGACTGAATCGGTAAGCGCCGTCAACCCAGTAACCGCTCCCCTGGTTGGCACGCGCATATTCGGAGTGCAGGTTGAGCGGAAGCCGCGTCGGTTGCCAGGCAAAGTGGAACCCGAAGGAATTCGTCCGCTGGTCCTGGAGCAGCTTTTGCCAGGAAGTCCCAAACTCAATCCGCGGGCCGGGCAAAAAGACGCCCATGCGTCCCCCGACATCGCGATTCGACTGCAAGTTGCTGTGCCCCGTGCTGATGGCAGAAACGTACGCGGCATAGTTGAAGTTCGCCCGGGAATTCACCGGGAATCCGCCGCGCATCATCATGCCGTCATTGGATTCCGCGGATAGGGGCAGAATCAGGGGATCTTGTTGCAGGCTGCGAATCCAGATGGGATAAAGGCGCTCGTTGAAGATTCCGAACGGGGTGAGAAATCTCCCTACGGTGACAGTTACGAACGGGTTGGCGATGTAGTCCACCTGGGCATAATCGAGATTCTTGCTGACCATGCCACCGTAGGATCCGCCGCCCGGAGGACGCTGGAATGCTCCTTCGAATTCGGCCCTCGACTCTACTAGCCAGCGATCGCCGAGTGGGAGAAGCACGACCGGATTGATCTGGGCATCCAACTGATTCTGCCCCGCGGTCACAAAGTTGAAGTAGCCGGCGGTGCCGGTAAGAATGGGGACCGGACGATCGGATTCCGCTGTCTGTGCTAGAAGTTGCGCGGCAACCAGAAAAGAAAGGAGGAATAAGGTCCTACCGCCGTGCAGGATCAGGCCTCGGCGCCTGGCCGCTGTGGCTTCTTGCGACGACAACTCACAACTCATCCGCACATCCGCACTTCCCCGCCGATGATCCTATTGTCCGCGTAGGCCGTTCCGCCTTGAAAGTAACCGAAGTAACGGAAGATGACTCGATGCACGCGCCGTATAGGTCGAGAGACCGGCGACCAATGCGTAGCGTAAAAGGTTGAGGAGGTGCTCGGGAGCTTCGGATGAACGATGATGTTCCAGTTAGCTGGCTGCGTTAGAAATCAGCTACGTTACAGACTCAGGCGCTTGCGTCAGCTTGTGCCAAAAACCCTAGGGAGGACCTGCTCGCCGGTTGTGCAGCCGCCGATTCTAGTCAAACAGCGACTGTTGATCGCGAACGCCCGTGCACGTCTTATACGGTGACACATGGCTCCATGATTACCATGGCCCATCGTGCCGTTCCTCGTACTCCAATATCGGCGGCCGCGCTACAGTTGCTTGTATTGCATCCGTTCCCCAGTGCCAGCGCGGCGATCGCACGGAGCGAAAAGCCAGGGGCACGCCGCCCCGCGAGGCTAGGCTCCAACCTAAGCTGAACCGTTTAGCGGAAAGGGAGCCCTGCTCTGGCTACGTCTGACGGGAAGAGTGGCTGTTCAGCAGTTGGTCCAAGCCATGGTGCCCATGGACCAAGAAATAAGTATGTACACCCCGCTCTCCGATGCTGTCCGACTTCGATCCTAAGCAATGTAGAGCCGAGCATGTCCGTGCCGCTTCATCTGCACGCGACTTCTTTTTGCGTGCTGGGCGCGGCTTGTGACTGTTCGTATCCGATCGACGCGTAAAATTGGGCACGCTGGAAGAACTGGTCTACCAACTTCAGGATCTCTAGCTCGCCGAAAATTTCAAGTGGGCGATCCAACACCAATTCCTGATCGAGGAA
>Ga0187778_10002840_pt1 | contig 11730 bp, 9 predicted proteins | sample 1015_Q2_SP5_20_M_FD_132418 | JGI IMG/M metagenome (GOLD analysis project Ga0187778, IMG submission 132418) | Tropical peat soil microbial communities from peatlands in Department of Meta, Colombia - 1015_Q2_SP5_20_MG | ecosystem: Environmental > Terrestrial > Soil > Wetlands > Peat | place...
ATGTAATGGACGATAGAACGCACCAAGGTTTGGGTGATTCCCGTACGATATGAGATTCTAAATCCCGGCCTTCATAGTAACTGATCAGTTTCGTCACAGGTTAAGGAGAGAGTGGAAGGTTCCCTGCCTTTAGACGTCAGGTTGGCGTCTGCTCGTGAAATTCAGGGAACGTTTCTGCGTTTGCTGTTGTGTTAGCTGCCGACGAACGTTACGGTATTGAATATGGCGCTTGTAACTTCTCCTGTAAATCCTGGATCCATCAGAAAGCCTTGTACAACGTTCTTGTTCCAAACGACTGAGCCTGCACCGAACGCTTGAGTTGGGCTACCGACCCAGATGTACGGGGCGTCGTGGTAAATACTAGCTTGCGCGGCGGTACAGAGCGTTGTTATCGTCGTCACGTCAGCACCGTTAAACCAAGAATCAACACACTGTTGAACGACCGCGTTTCCATAATTTGCATAGTTGCCTGACGGGCTGTTCAGGTTCACCCAGAATAACCAGGAATCCGCGGGTGTGGGTGCGTTTGGCGCGTAAGTCGGGAAGCCCATCCAGGTAAAGTGAGATTCTTGTTGTGCGACCGGAAGTGAGGCCGCATAGGAGGAGTAGCCAGCTGTGTACGGGATCGTCATTTCACTAGGAGGCAAGACGTTTACATTCACGGTTATGCCTAGCGCGCTAGAGAGCTGAGCTTGAACGACTTGCGCTGTTGAGAGGCAGGGTCCGCAGCCTGATATAACTGTGAAACTCAGCGGCGCTAAAGTAGTCACATCGACGCCGGATTGTTTGAGGTATTGCTGCGCGAGGGTTACGTTGTATGAATAAGGAGCAAAATTGCCAAGATCGTAGTAATCTTTTTGAGCTTTGTACTCCGGGCCGACAAGAGGTGTCAGCGTTCCAAAGAAGACTTTGTTGTTTATGTCAGTTAGGTTTAACGCGTGTTGAACAGCGAGCCGGAAGTCTAGGTTGTTAGTTGGATACCGTTGGGTATTCATTCCGATACCGTCGACGATCATTGAGTCACTTGGCACTTTGAAGTAAGCGTACTTGTCAGGGTTCGCTAACACGTTTGGAAAGTTTTGCGTGTAAATAGTGGCAATCTGGGCTGTTCCTGATGAGAGGTCCGCGTATCGGGCTACATCGTCAGTCTTGCCATACATGAACACTGTTGCAACGTGTCCAGGATCTACGTACGGGTTCGCCTGGATCTCTGCTGGTGTGAGGTTCTTACCCCAATAAGTTGGGTTCTGCGTAAATTTCTGATAAGAACCGATTTGCCAATCAGTTGTCACATACGGTCCGGTCCCGGGAATCGGATGCGTGTTAAAGTATGTGTTTGGCCCGCTCGCGGGATTACCGAACCCCCCGTTCTGCAGAATGTATTGAGTATCCAACTGCAATCCCACGAAGGTTGTTAGGACTTGAAGCATCCAGTGGAACGGATGGCTTAGGTGGATCACTATCTGGTATGGTCCTGTCACGTATATGGGCCAACTTGAATCCGTCATGATGCTCATAAGAGCTGGTGACGGATTGACCAATCCACTTTGAGTCATCAGCGCGTTTGTAGCAGGGCCGAACTTGACGTTTGTCATGTTGCCGAATACACCGTATCCGGTAAAGAAGTTCGTAGCGTTTCCGGACATGTAGTAGAAGTTGTACCAATCTCCCCAAACCTGATAGGCATTGAATGGGTCTCCGTTCGAGAAGGTCACATTCTGTCTTAGGTTGAATGTGTACGTCGTTTGATCCGGCGAGACGGTCCAACTTGAGGCAAGCACTGGCTCGATCTGGGTAGTATCACCTTTCTGATAGAGTGCAGTTCCGTTTAGTGTTACGAGAGGCTGGAATACGGTATAGTCCCACCACGAGCTGCCAGTAATGTAGAGGATGCATGGAATCGGATTCAAGTCGTAGATGGGCCAAAAGGTTTCATCTATTGTAAGTGTGCTTGGAGCTGCAGCAGCGCTGGTGGTCATGCTGCTGGTGGATGGGGTTGTGGTTGAAGTGTTAGCTAAGTAAACCCCAGCTCCGATCACTGCGATAACGACGACAATTAAGACAGCCGCTTTTGAGGCGGAAATCGCTTTTCGATTCGACATGGGCTATAATCACGGGTCATGTAGTCACATGTTAATGCAAATAAGACTTTGCATACCGTCAATTTATCTGGTTAGAGACATTAGGATGTTTGAGGTTCGTTAGGTGCGGTTGGATAATCGGGTTGCAATAATTACAGGTGCGGGTTCCGGAATTGGTAGAGCTGCAGCTCGACTCTTTGCTAAAGAGGGGGCGCGAATTGTTGTGGCCGATCTGGATCGTGTCGGAGGCGAAGAGACCGCCAAGAGTATTCGGGCTGACGGAGGACAGTCGATTTTTGTCGATACAGACGTTACGAAGGCGTCTCTTGTTGAATCGACGGTGTCTAAAGCGATCTCTGAATTTGGCGGGGTGGATATACTTTACAATTCGGCTGGCGTGGACATTTTCGTAATAAATCCCAACGCTGATGGAACCGTGGTTGGAACGAGAGAGGAGGATTGGGATAGGCTGCTGGACATCAATCTGAAAGGCGCTTTTCTCTTTTGCAAGTACACCATTCCGCACATGATGAAACAACGACGAGGAGTCGTGATTAACATGGGCTCTGAGTATGGCATAGTTGGAGGGTTGGCGTCAGCGGCGTACTGCGCCTCCAAGGGGGGTGTCGTTTTATTGACGAAACAGATGGCCCTTGACTATGCACCCTACAACATTAGAGTGAACTGTATCTGTCCCTGCAATGTTGACACTCCGCTTATGGAGAAAGGACTCGCAACATCCCAAGATCCTCAATCGATGCGGCGCACGTGGGAGAACATCATGCCGTTGCGCAGGTTCTCGAAACCTGAGGAAATAGCGGCAGGAGCGCTCTACCTTGCTTCTGACGATGCGTCATTCGTTACGGGAACGGTATTATCGATAGATGGTGGCGTAACAGCTGGTGGTACTCACACTTACTGGCGAGCGCCATAGCAGATGCAGTTTGAAGTCCAGAGATCGATTTATGGCAGTATTACAGACGAGTCATTACTTTCTCCTTAACTAACTCGATTGTCTCGACGACTGAAGGCGTCCTCTGGGTCAACCCCAACTTTTTGTAAGTGACGCTGTCTGGAATCAGCATCAGAATCCTTCTGAACTCGTACGGAAGAAACCTCTTCTCAATCTTCTCGATTATCTCATCTGGCGAGCCGTAAAGAGCCAGCTTGTCGACGGTTTCATCATCGGTCGCCTTTACGGCCGACGCAAAATCTCTGCGAGTCAGGAATTCATTGATCTTACCAATTGTTTCCGTGTTGACGTTTTGGATTGATAACAATGCGGAGGGGAGTGAACCGACGTAGAAAGTAACGATTGGTCGAACGGCGTCTCTCGCATCTTCAGTATTCCTTGCGCATGCGAGAGCGATCCCAGCCGTCATATCTATCTCAGACAAATCCCTGTGAGCCTTGAGTGCTCCTGATTTTACGCTGTCACGTACATATTCGTAGTATTCTTTTGTACCACCCCAAGACGTGACAACTCCGTCCGCTATTTCGCCGCTCAACACGAAAAGTTTTGGCCCACCGATAGCGCCAATGTATAGAGGAATCTTTTCTCTCGGCGATTTAGCACTCGTTGATGCATTCTTGATGTTGAAGATTTTGCCGTGGTAGGTTGTGGGCTGATCATTCCACATCATTCGCAATATCTCAATTGCCTCACGAACGATCGTTACTGGTCTATCGAACTTGATGCCAAGTTGTTCGAGCATGTACAAGTTACCGGTGCTTACAATCCCGTATGCTCTTCCGTTAGAGACTTCATCTAACGTCGCCAGTGCTTGAGCCGCAACGACCGGTGGACGCACGCAAACACCTACCGCCCCAATGCCAATCCCAATCCTGTGTGTGTTCATAGCGATGCACGTGCTGGTGATCCAGGGATCACGATAGTAGATTTCATCGGCAACACAAACCGAACCAAATCCTTGTTGTTCTGCTTTCTTTGCAATCGCGACGATTTCGTTGATAGGGTAATCGGGAATTACGTGTAAATCAAAAGTAACTTTCGACGAAAGACATCACTCTCCGTTACTATATCGAAGCTGATTGTCCTAGAGGATAAGGTAAGGATTCGATCATAAATGTGGCCAGAGAGAGAAATGCTTTGATAAAGATCAGCATCTGGGGTATGTTAGGCAGCTGATATGCCGACCATCTGGCACAGCTCCTTAAGTTCTCTTCCTACCTGACCATGAATTGTAACGAATTGGTGTGCAATCGCATTTCTTATGAAAGTCTCAGCTTCTGGCATCTCTACGAGCGCTCTCACCCAGATCTTTCCGGGGCCTAAGTCCATGTTGGAAGGTGGCAATATTTCTCCCTCAGAGAATTGCATCCTAAGGTTGTTTCCCATTCCTGCTAGTGCCGCCATCGTTGCCTTACCAGGTTTTACCCAAAAGTCCATTGTCACCCCGCCCATCACTCCGCCTTTTTCGACCGCGCCTGCATATTGTTGGTGTACCGTGATTTCTGAGGGATCTTTTGCCAATGCTAATGCCCCAGCCCCGCAATGCCATAGCATCAACGTGTTCTTTTTGCGATCGACCGCTGGAACTTCATGAGCCCATGGCGGATTACCTGTAAGCTCGTGCAGAATGTACATTGTAAACGCTGTGTTGAGGTTGCCTTCACACGCTACCGGTATCCTTTCGTCAATCAAAGATGAAACTGCCAAACATCCACAAGCGCCATAGATTTGCGATAGATCTGGATGGCATTTAACCTGTATTGCATCGAAGTTGAATTTCACAATAAGCCTCTTAAGCGCCAAATAGACTTTGACCGATTTGATCAAATGCTCGCTAGGCGCTTCAACTCTCCCGACGCGCTTGGAGAATTCGGAGACCGTTGCCTGAATCTCTGAGTCAGGAATCCTAGAGATCTCATCAATTATTCTATATTGATCGAGGTGCACTACTTCTGTTCCGAATTTCTCACGCAAAGCAACTAGATCCTGTACTGCATCGTACATACCAAATGCAATGCCTCCGATGAAACCGATTCTTGCTCTTCTCAGCTTACGCAGGACTCTTGATGCTCTAGCCCGTACCTCAATCTCGTCTACAGCTTCCTTGTCTGATGGATCTCCGTAAACTGCCTTGAACTTCTCTCCAAGGTTGTTCAAAGAAGCTACTACCTCGACCATGCCGACCAATGATTGCGTGTTGAGATCAGAGCAACCCCAAACAACATATGGGATTTTGACTTCCTGAACCGCTCCAATCACCACGCTGCTATCTATCCAAGTCGGAACGAAGTAAACTACCAGGTCCACGTTCGAAGAGAAGCATTTCCTTACGGCTTCTCGTGCTTCATTAGCCGTGTATACCGTATCCAGTTTGAGTAGTTGAAGGTCGCCTGAACGTTCTAGGCTGGAGAAAGCTCGATCTGAAAGTTCTGTTGTAGCATCTTCACTTGCGAACGCTTCACCTGTTTCTGCTTTATCCTCGCGTATGAATTGAATAGGGATGAAACCGACTAGGGGCAGTTCAGTCAAATGTGGGTCCATGCTGCTGTCCAATCCGCGGGCATATATGTTTACTCGTAACCAACGCGCCCAGCGATCCTGACATGCAGCAGGCGACGATAGGATTCGGTTCGATGATAAAGATACGAGCACAATTATGAGTTTCGGGCGAAATTTCTAGAGAGCTCAAAAATCTACTCGGCGTCGTAGTATCTCAAGGAATAGATTTCAAATCGATTGCCGATCTAAATCCGTGGCGGAATCGAAGCTCCATAAGTTGTCATGTGTGCCCTTATCCCTCATTTTCAAACCATCAATTCGACCCTTCTCAACTAGGTCAGCGATCGTGCGAGCACAAAAGACCGGAGCTCCCGTCGCTCCTAAGCCAACATAGAGTATGCTAACTGACGATGGGCTATCTAGCAGGATCGGTTCCCATGAGAACCCTTTTTCGCCAAGAACCTCGTAGAGGATACCAGTAACTCCTTTCGATACAAGCATTGCTTCTTCCAACGAGGGTATGCAACGCTCAAGGTATCTCACTATGCCTGTCTTAGACTTCGTCATCCGCCATTGATTCCAGGCAAACGAGTAAAACTCCTTGTCTCTAAGCACTTTAAGCCAAGGTTTGACAGGTACCGAGAACATTTGCTCCAACGCTGCGAGCAAATTCTCGCAACCACCAGAGTAAGCATAGGCGCCAAGGACTAGTTGACCAGTTGGACCAATTTCCTTTCGCCAACCTCCGAGTCCGTCGTACCGTGTTACCAGATGAGGGCCCGTGAAAGACAGGTCTATGCCTTCGATTCCATGTCGAGTAACAGGGTAAATGTTTCTGGTTACGCCTGTGTTGAGTGGCTCATTAACCGTCCAATATTCCCCTCGAAGGTTGATCTCAGAAAATTGAGTGCCGACGTGGAGCATATGGGCTAACTTGAGCGACATCCCTCCGGCTGCATTAACGAGAAATGAGCACGCGATGGCGTAGGGAATTCCGCTCGCTACATCACGAAGGTCTAGTTCAATTCCATGACTTGACTCATGAATTTGTTCGACTTCTGCTCCTCGCGCGAACTGCACACCATTCTCTTCACATAGCAGAAAAAGTCTGCGAGTAAGATCACCGTATGAAGTGATAGACTCAGTCGTAGAAAGCAGACCCTTCACGCAGTCTACATACGGTTCCAATTTTTTAACTTCCTCGCGGTTCAACAAGCTTATTTCGTTCTCCGGGATCCCGTTTTCTACCCCCCATTTCAGTCCTTTCTCTACGAGGAATACATCTTCCTCCTCAACTGCAAGTGTGAGTCGACCAAGCGTGAGCCAAGGTAATCGATAAGTTTCGGCCAATCGATGCCAGAGATAATAAGATCTATCACGTATTCGACCTATCTTTGTGCGTGGATCATCCAAGACGGGGCGATGAACTGCGCAAGTATTTCTGGAAGACTGATGAAAAGCTAAACCCGGCTCTTTATCGACAATCACAATGCGGCAATCAAATAGCTCAGAGAGCCAAAATCCCATGTTAATGCCAACTACGCCTCCGCCGATGATAGCAATATCAAAATTTTTTTTAGTTGACAAGCGGCATCTACGTCCAAGTTATCAGTAATCGCTATTGAAGAAAACGTATTCTTAAGTGCACTAAAACCGATTTCCTTGTTCTAGTTGCGTTTTGAGACAAGGCCTATTAGGCGAACTGCTGAATAAAACAACATGAAAGAATTTTCTGCGGTTATTTTAACAGCAGACCGATTCGAGGATATGGAGGTATTCTTTCCCTATTTTCGATTGCTCGAGGAACACGCGAGAGTGCACGTGGCAGCTCCGAGTAAGGAAACAATCCATGGCGACCATGGATACGAGTTGAATCCTGACAAGACATTTGATGAAATTGATCCCGATGATTATGACCTTCTCATAATACCAGGTGGCTCTCGAGATGGTGCTCCAACCTCAGTGCGGAAACAACCAAAAGCGTTGTCAATTACAAAGTCGTTCTTCGCGAAAAACAAACCCGTATCATCAATCTGTCATGGTCCATATACCCTGATTTCTGCAAACGTCATCAAGGGAAGACGTTTAACATCGTATTGGGATGACGGTGTTCCAGAAGAGATCAAATCGGCAGGAGGAACCTACGAAGACAAAGAGGTAGTGGTTGACGGCAATCTGGTTACGTCTCGCTGGCCTCCGGATCTTCCCGCATTTATGCGTGAAGTTATGCGGCTAGTCAAGAAATCCGCGCCATGAGAACTGCATTCTGTTTTTTCTGGGAAATATGAATCGATGATCGTTGCAATAGCGCGGTCGCCCTTAGGCCGAGTACTGTTCGATAATGGAACTTTTGATCTCCGTGTTCAATCCTGGTGTGGTCGGAGGATAGAATTTCCCATTCTCGATACGGATTGGTTCCTTCCAAACATCCATACACCATGGGACGTACTCAAGCATGATCACGTTGGGTGTTGATGCCGCTAGCTGAACGTGGACGGGGTACTGTATGTTTGTGTGCGGCACGATGGGAAGATTTTTCGTCGACGCTAACGATGCAACTTCAAGCCATTCGGTAATTCCCGTGAGTTTGGTGGCATCGGCCTGCACTATTTCGCATGCGTTGGCATCGATATATTCTCGGAAAGTGTACTTTGAATAGATTGATTCTCCGACTGCGATAGGTGTTTGCAATGCTCTGGCGATTGTTGCGTGACCACTAATATCGAGTGGAGATATTGGTTCTTCTAACCAGAAGATGGCGTGATCTTCAAGTTTCTTTCCCCACTTGACAGCAGTATTTACGTCCCATTTTGTGTTAGCGTCTGCCATGAGTTTTATCTTGTCTCCTACTGCTTCTCGGACCTGTCGTACTCTATCGTAATCTTCGGAAGGATCACTCTTTCCGACCTTGATTTTTACGGCTGTGAAACCGTCGCGGATTGCGCCGCGTACGTTGTCGATCAGTTCGTCGACGCTCCATGAAAGCCACCCCACGTCGGTGTTGTAGGCGGGCACTGTTTCACGGCAGCCTCCCAAGAACTTCCATAACGGGAGGTCGCTGGACTTACATCGGATGTCCCAGAGTGCCATATCCATAGCGACCATTCCCATCTGCGCTACGCCGGTTTGGCCGAGACGATAGTCCCACAGGAAATTATTTCGTGCATAAACTTCCGCTGGGAGGTTTCGTGATAGGTCCAAATCGAATCCTTGAATCGTGGGGATGAGGTAGCGAGTTAACATGTCGCGGACAATGTCTCCTCCGATGCCGATGGTCCAGTTGAATCCCCAACCTTCTAATCCGCCGCTCGTAGTCAGTTTCAAGACGATCATTTCGATTCGGTTCCATTTGCTTATGGAGTCAGCCAGAGGTTTCTTCAATGGAATCTGGAGTAGAAACGCCTCACCGTTTACAATCTTCAAAGCTACCCACCATGAGTGGTTCGCCAACCTGACATTTTAGGTCATTGGATCAACGTCAACTTGCCGATCGAGTAATCGCAATGATTGAATAATCGGAAACGCATCATTTTCGAGAGCCGCGTGAAATTATGCGCTTCGCGTTTCTGGTTTCTCAAGCCCTAGGGTATCAGATTCCAGACCTATTTCGCACAGATGCCTCTTTCGTCGAATTTGAGAGGGCGACGAAGCTGCTTGTGGAGAACGGTTTTGAGGGTATTGAACTCAATCTGAATGTTGGCGACGATCGGATGCTCTCGCGGATTGGGAAAACTATAGAAGATTCAGGGTTGAAGCTTGCCGCAGTCGGAACCGGATTGTTGTACGCAGTCAATAAATTGTCCTTCACAGATCCTGATCACAATAAACGATCTGAGGCAGTCTCTAAGGTCAAGAAACTCATAGGATTCGCCGCACAGCATCAAGCAGTTGTGATCATAGGACTCATCAGAGGCACCACGGCGCTTGAGAGTAACGATGAAGCGCGAAGAACCCTCCAGGATTGCTTGAATCAGTGCGATGACGAAGCCGAACATCTCGACGGTAAGATCGCGTTAGAAGCTATCAACCGATACGAGACTAAATCTCTTAACACAGCCGATATCGTGGCACAATTTATCAACGACTCGGAGCTGAGCGCTACTGGAATGTTGCTCGACACGTTTCATATGAACATAGAAGAGAAGTCCATCGAAGCCTCAGTAAGAACCCATCATGATCAGATAGTTCACTTTCACATCGCGGATAGCAACCGGTGGCCACCAGGTTACGGGCACCTGAACATTAGGAAACAGATTGAACTCCTTGCCGAGCTAGGATATGGAGCCTGGGTGTCAGCTGAAACTTTGCCAAAGCCATCTAGCCCTGAAGCGATAGTGGCTACCGCGAAATATCTTTCTGAGAACGGGTTAAAGCGAGCGTGATGCTAAGCGCTCAATCCACTTTCACTAGAATATACAGATCACCGACGTTAGTCCCGGTTCGACCGGTGACTATGTTGTCGTTAAGTTTCCTGAAGAAATTGAAAGAGTCGTTTCGTGCGATGAATTGTTGAGGATCTATGTGTCGATTCCTTGCACGCCTTGCTGAATTGCCATCCACGATCGCTCCTGCAGCCACACTGTTACCATCGATTCCGTCGGTCCCAAACGCAGCCATAGCTAGACCATCTCGGCCGTTGAGATCCATCACTGCACACAACGCCGTATGTTGGTTTCTTCCACCCCGACCGTTCCCCACAACGTCAACGGTCGTCTCTCCACCGGCTATTATCGCACCAGAAGAACGGATCGGTTCATGAAAGACCTTGCTGGCGACTCCGATCGACGCCATTAATTTCCCGAGACTCCTGGCTTCTAAGTCTGCTTGCGAGGTAAGAATCTTGGTTGAAATGTTTCTCTCTTGAAGCGCTTTCTTAGCGGCAACACACGCGTATCGATTGTCTGCGATTATGAAGTTGTGAACTCGATTGAAGATAGGGGAAGCAGGTTTAGGGGTCTCATCTATTAACCCTGTTAGCCCTCGCTCGAGATGGCGTTTTACATTGTGGGGTATCATTCCCCAAATATTGTACTTTTGAAGAATCTGTACGGCGTCGCGGTAAGTGCTCGGATCTGGAGCAGTTAATCCAGAAGCTATGTCATGAAGGGTGTTTCCTGCAACATCAGAGATGAGAAACGCAAGAATAGGAGCCCGACAGCGCTCAACCAGCCTTCCGCCTTTCAACGCTGAGATATGTCGTCTGACAGTGTTTATTTCATGAATTGTAGCTCTTGTACGGATGAGTTGCTCGGTAAGTCGTCGCTTATCCTGTAACGTTATTGAATTAGCAGGTGCGGGGAGGAGAGCGGATGCTCCTCCGGAAATCAGGCATAGGAGGAGTTCATTCGCTTTCATTTTGTCGAGCATGTTCAGAACACTGCGACTTGCGCGGAAGCCTTCTTCATCAGGGAGAGGATGACTGGCTTGGAAGACGTCCACTCGATTGTCGAAACGCGGTATCCTCTCTCCCTTCGGAGCAACCAAAATTCCTGATACGCTGCGTTGATCGAGTAATTCCATCGCGGTACGCATCATTGGAACACTCGCTTTACCGACGGCGATTATGTTTATGTGACTGATACGCGCGGTGGGAATTGACAAGCCGCGCAAGATGAAGCATCCGTGGCTCACTCTGAAAGATGCTTTCAGACAGTTTGAAGGGTCAATTGCAACCAACGCTTGCTGAAGGGCACGTATGCAGAGCCGCCGCGCTTTTTGGTTAGATACGGAGCCTCCGTTCTGAATGAGTCGAGGAACATTTCTTATTCGAAAATCTTGATTCAAAAGAGAACTCTTCTCGACAAAATTTGATAGAACACCGCCTTATCCGACCTTAATACTTATTCTCCTAAGCTGAAATCGTGTTGCGCGTTCCGGTAAAGACAGAAATATTGCCCAATCATTTCACCGACAAGAGCAACTTGCTGAACCTAGCCGAAAAACTTGCAGATTATGCCCTGAAAATACGATTCGACGATATCCCCTCTGAAGCGATGCACGAGGCTAAACGAAGATTCATCGATTCAATCGGATGTGCGTTAGGTGCTTTCAACTCTGATGCACCAATAAAGAGTAGAGAGGCAGTTCGAAAACTTTCCAGAAGCAATGATTGTACGATAATCGGAACATCGCAGAAAACCTCTCCAGATCTAGCGGCATTCGCGAACGGCGTCATGA
>Ga0187778_10002842_pt1 | contig 11724 bp, 5 predicted proteins | sample 1015_Q2_SP5_20_M_FD_132418 | JGI IMG/M metagenome (GOLD analysis project Ga0187778, IMG submission 132418) | Tropical peat soil microbial communities from peatlands in Department of Meta, Colombia - 1015_Q2_SP5_20_MG | ecosystem: Environmental > Terrestrial > Soil > Wetlands > Peat | place...
ACGACCTGCCCGACCACCGCCTGACCATCCAGGTGGCGCCCGACGACTGCACCGGCTGCGGCGTGTGCGTGGAGGTGTGCCCGGCCAAGAGCAAGACCGAGCTGCGCCACAAGTCCATCGACATGGAGCCCGTCGAGGCGCACCGCGACCTGGAGCGCCCGCGGTGGGACTTCTTCCAGTCGATCCCGCCGCTCGATCGCAGCCTGCTGGCGCATGACACGGTCAAGGGCTCGCAGGTCCTGGAGCCACTCTTCGAGTTCTCCGGGGCGTGCGGCGGGTGCGGCGAGACGCCGTACCTCAAGCTGGTCAGCCAGCTGTTCGGCGACCGGATGATCGTGGCCAACGCCACGGGCTGCTCGTCCATCTACGGCGCCAACCTGCCCACGACCCCGTGGACGGTCAACGCCCAGGGTCGCGGTCCGGCGTGGAGCAACTCCCTGTTCGAGGATAACGCCGAGTTCGGCCTGGGCATGCGCCTGGCCCTCGACGCACAGGCCGACCACGCGCGCCTGCTGCTGACGCGACTCGCGCCGGCCGTCGGACCGGACCTCGTGCGCGAGCTGCTGGAGAGCAGCCAGGACAGCGAGGTCGAGATCGCCGCGCAGCGCGATCGCGTCGCGCGCCTGCGGGAGCGGCTCGCCGCGGTCGACGGCGCCGCCCGCTCCGACGCCCAGCACCTGCAGGCCCTGGCCCACGACCTGGTCGCGCAGGGCATCTGGATCATCGGCGGCGACGGCTGGGCCTACGACATCGGCTTCGGCGGGCTGGACCAGGTCCTGAGCTCGGGACGCAACGTCAACATCCTGGTCCTGGACACGGAGGTCTACTCCAACACCGGCGGCCAGGCCTCCAAGGCCACGCCACGGGCGGCCGTGGCCAAGTTCGCCGCGGCCGGCAAGGCCACCGGCAAGAAGGACCTGGGGGCCATCGCCCGAGCCTATGGCAACGTCTTCGTGGCGCAGGTCGCCATGGGCGGCAGCGATGCCCAGACGACCAAGGCGCTCCTGGAGGCGGCGGCCTGGCCGGGACCGTCGCTGGTCATCGCCTACAGCACGTGCATCGCCCACGGCATCGACATGTCGCAGTCGATGGCCCACCAGAAGGACGCGGTGCGGAGCGGCTACTGGCCGCTCTACCGCTTCCACCCCAGCGAGATCGCCGACGGCCAGCCCTTCAAGCTCGATTCGCAGGCCCCGTCGCTCCCGATGGCTGAGTTCATGGCCGGGGAGACGCGCTTCGCGGTGCTGCAGCGCACGCATCCCGAGCGGGCGGCCGAGCTGGCTCAGCTCGCCCAGGCCGACACCGACGAACGGTGGCGCTACTACGAGCAACTGGCGGGCATGCATCGCAGCGTCCCGCACGTCGACCGGCACGCCCCCCTGCTGGGGGGTGACGGCGCCGACCCAGCGACCCAGCCGGATGACCGGGAGGCCCTCGTATGACCATCGACCTCCGTACCGACTACCTCGGCCTGCACCTCCGCTCGCCGCTCGTGGCGTCCGCCTCGCCGCTCACTGGCGAGACGCCCACCGCGCGCCGGCTGGAGGATGCCGGGGTCGGGGCCCTCGTCCTGCCCTCCCTCTTCGAGGAGGAGATCCTCAACGAGGAGATCGAACTGAATCGCTCGCTGGAGGCGGGCGCGGAGCAGTTCGCCGAGGCGCTCGACTACTTCCCTGAGGTCCGGGAGTTCGCCGATGCCGGCCAGCGCTACCTCCGGCGCCTGGAGGCCATCCGGCACCAGGCATCGGTCCCCGTCATCGCCAGCCTCAACGCCACTTCCACCGGCGGTTGGGTCGGCTACGCCCGCCGGATCGCCGAGGCGGGCGCGGATGCGCTCGAGCTCAACGTCTACCGCCTGGCGACGGATCCCGGCCGCGGGGCCGACGCGATGGAATCAGCCGACCTGGCGCTCATCGCTGCGGTGCGCGCCGCGGTGACCATCCCCCTCGCCGTCAAGCTCAGCCCCTACTACACCGCGATGGCCGACTTCGCCGCCCGGGTCGTCGCCCAGGGCGCCGACGGGCTCGTCCTCTTCAACCGCTTCTACCAGCCGGACCTGGACCTGGAGGCGCTCGAGGTGGTCAACCGCGTCGAGCTGAGCCGGCCCTGGGAACTGCGGCTGCCACTGCGGTGGATCGCCGTCCTGCGACCACAACTGGGGCGCGGCGTCGGGCTGGCGGCGACATCGGGGATCCACTCGGGCACGGATGCCCTCAAGGCGCTCATGGTCGGCGCTGACGTGGCGATGATGACCTCGGTCCTCCTGCGCGAGGGTCCGGAACACGTCCGCACCGTGGAGGCCGAGTTGCGGTCGTGGATGGCCGATCACGAGTACGAGTCGGTGAGCCAGTTGCGGGGGAGCGCCAGCCAGGCTGCGGTGGCCGACCCCGGGGCTTACGATCGGGCCAACTACATGCGCACGCTCCATTCCTGGAGCACGCCGAGCCTGCTGAACCCGACCGCGGCGTCCTGACGGTCAGGACCGGCCGCTTCTCGCCTCGGCGAGATCAGTCGGCGCGGACGCGGTCAGGCTGTCCAGCCGGGCGATGAAGGGAGCGGCGCGCAGGCGGATCAGGATGTGGCGCGCCCGCTCCACCTGCGCCTGGACCTCCGGGTCCTCCGGGTCAAGGAGCGGCGCGACGACGAGCGTGCAGAGGGCTTCGGACCATTCCAGGCCCAGCTCGCGGTCGTCCGCCAGCGCCGCGCGGAACAGAGCCTTCGCCTCATCGGGCCGCCCCTCGAGCGCCGCGATCCCCGCCCGGATGCCGGATCGCTCAGCCTCGATGGCCCGACCGCGGCGGATGGAGGGCTGGGAACGGTCCAGGTCGGCGCGTGCTGCGTGCGCGTCGCCCAGCGCCAGCGCGCAGCGGGCGGCCATCAGGTAGCCGTCCGCGACCCCTTGGCTGTACACCCCGGCGTAGTCGTGGGCGTGCACTCGAGCGGTCACATGGTCACCGGCGGAGAAGGCCATGATCGTCTGCAGCCAGGCCAGGAGGGCCGGCTTGACCGTGTCGCCCTGCACGTCGGGCAGCCCCTGGAGGCGTGGCCACAGATCGCCGTAGGGCTCGCCGCGGAACGCCCGCAGGGTCAGCGTGTCGTTCGCCGCGACGGCCCAGATCGATCGCGTCTCGAGGGCGAGCATCGGTTCCAGGAGCCCGTCCAGCGGATCCCAGTCGCCGATGGCCAGGGCGGCCGTGAAGGCGTTGTCGAACAGCTGGAACCCCCGCTCGCCGAGCCGTTCGGCGATGGCGATGGCCTGGCGGATGGCCGCCAGGGCGGCACGCGGGTCGATGTCGACCGAGAGCGAGCACAGGTTGATGAGGCCCCGCATCTGGGTGCGCAGGAGGCCATGGTTGGCCGCCAGGCGACTGCCCGCCTCGATCGCCCCGAGGCCCTCATAGGGGCGACCGAGGCCCGCCAGCGCGCTGCCGCGGGTGATCAGCGTGTCGGCGACGACGGCGATCAGGTCGAGTCGCTCCGCCGCCTCGAGGACCCCGTCCGCGATGGCCACCGCGCGCGCGTCCTCGTCGCTGAAGAAATACGCGCGGGCCAGCTGGCCGCGCAGCCGGATGAACTGGGGATCGTCGCCCAGGTCGGCCAGCGCGCCGTCCGCTTGGATCAGCATCTCGAGTGCCGGCGCGGTGCGGTAGGCCGTCAACAGGGCGTCCGCGAGGCTGGCGATGGTCGCGGCCTGCGCCGACCGGTCGCCGGTCGCGCTGTGGTACTCGAGGGCCGCTCGGTAGTGCCGTTCGGCGTCGTCGGTGCGCCCCACCGCCTTCGCCGCGGTGGCGGCTGCCAGGTGAAGGCCTGCCCGGTCCGCGGGGTCACTCGTGATCGACAGGGCCTGCTCGAAGAACGTGATCGCCTGGTCATGCGACCCGAGCGCGGAGGCCCGTTCGCCCGCCGCACGCAGCGCGATGCGGGCCTGTCCAGCGAGGGCATCCCGCTCCGGTCCGTCGGGGGCGTTGGCGTGGGCGGCCAGGTAGTGGCCGGCGAGCGCCCCCGCCAGCTCGTCGCTGCCGAGCGACTCGAAGAAGCGCGCCGCAGCCAGGTGGCGGACCTTCCGGTCACCGTGCGCCAGGGTGTGGTAGGCGACCTCGCGGATGAGCGCCTGGACGAAGGAATACTGGCCGCGCTCGGGGCTGCGCGGGTCGGCCTCCAGGGTCAGGATCTCGCGGCGGACGAGGGCCCGCAGGCCGGGCTCGAGTTCGCCCTGGGGACGACCCGCCACGGCGATGAGTCCGGCGATGGTGAAGCTCTGGCCCAGCACGGCGGCGTCCGCCACGAGCGCCCGGTCGGCCGCCTCCAGGCTGTCGAGGCGGCTCGCGATGAGCGCCGTGAGCGTCTCGGGCACATCGAGCGTGCTGAGGTCCCCGGTCGGGACATAGGCATCGCCCTCCAGCCGGAGGCGGCCCTGGGCCACGAGCATCCGGACCGTCTCCACGGCGTAGAGGGGCACGCCGTCGGCACGGGCCACGATGGCGCGGACGGCCGGCGCCGGCAGGCCGGGCACCAGCCCGGCGAGCAACTCGCGCATGGCCGGCTCGGCCAGCGGCTCCAGGTAGAGCGAGGTGAAGTTGCGCTTGCCGGCGCCCCAGTCCGGCCGCTTCTCCAGGAGCTCCGGGCGCGCCAGCGTCACGACGTAGATGGGGACGTTGCGGCTCCATTCCATGACATGGTCGACGAGATCCAGGAGGCCGCTATCGGCGAAGTGGAAGTCCTCGAACACGAGGACGACCGGTGCGGAGGCCGCGAGCCGCTCGAAGAACGTGCGCCAGGCGCCGAACAGCTGGTCCGAGCCCACGCCCGAACCCACGCCGAGGAGCGTCAGCAGGGCCGGCTCGATCCAGCGCCGCTCCTCCTCGTCGGGCACGTGCTCGGCGAGCAACTCGGCGATCTTGTGGCGCGTGGTGGCCTCGTCGTCGCCCTCGAGCAGGCCCGCTCGCCGCCGCACCATCTCGCCGAGCGCCCAGAAGCTGATGCCGTCGCCATACGCCGGGCTGCGGCCGTCGTGGTACCAGACGGTCTCGACGAGGCCGTCGAGGTACTTGAGGAACTCCCAGGCCAGGCGCGTCTTGCCGATGCCGGCCGGCCCGATGACCGACACGAGGCGTGCACGACCCTCCCGGGTGGTGGCGTGGAAGAGATCCTTGAGCAGGCGCAGCTCGTCGTCGCGGCCCACGAACGGCGCTTCCAGGGTCTCGGCGCGATTGCGCCCACCTCGCTCTGCGACGACGCGCACGGCGCGCCACGCCGGCACGGGCGCGGCCTTGCCCTTGAGGATGGTGTCGCCGGCCGGCTCGAACGCGATCGCCCCGGCCGCCGCGCGTTGCGTCGCTTCGCCCACGAGCACGGCGCCCGGCGGCGCGACGCTCTGGAGGCGGCTCGCCGTGTTGACCAGGTCGCCGGCGACCATGCCCTGGCCCACCGCACCGATGGTCACCGCAGCTTCGCCGGTCAGGATGCCCGCCCGCGCCTGGATCGACGGCCCGATCGTCCTGACCGCCGCCACCAGCTCCAGCCCGGCGCGCACGGCCCGCTCCGCGTCGTCCTCGTGCGCCGTCGGGGCGCCCCACATCGCCATCACGGCGTCGCCGATGAACTTCTCCACCGACCCGCCGTAGCGGACGATGACGTCGCGGGCCAGGTCGAAGTAACGGGTCAGCAGATCGCGCGTCTCTTCCGGATCGCGGCCCTCGGCGAGCGCGGTCGACCCCACGAGATCGACGAACAGGATGGAGACCAGGCGACGCTCGGCCTGGGGAGCCGACGCCGCCGCGGCCTTCGCGGCCGGCGCGACCGCGGCGCCGCCGCCGAGGGCCGTCCCGCACTCGCCGCAGAACTTCTCGCCCGGCTCGTTATAGGCGCCGCAGCTGGGGCACGGCGGCGTGAGGGCCATGCCGCACTCGGCGCAGAACTTGCGCCCGGCCCGGTTCTCGGCCCCGCAGTTGCCGCAGGTCATCTGCCCACCACCGTCAGCATGCCGGTCGGACGTTAGCGCACCGCGCATCCGCTGGCCAGACCGAGTCGCCGGCCACCACACGGCATGTCGTCGTTGACACCCTTCCGGGCCCCGCCTAGACTCGCGCTCCACAACTGAAGACGGCTGTGAACGGGACGAGTACCCGACGATCCTCGGCCAAGAGAACCGGCGGCTGGTGCAAGCCGGAGCGAGGGCGGCGGGGAATGGACCCGTGAGCCCCGGACCGAACGGCGGACCAAGGTCCGCCCGGTAGGCTCCGGCGCAGGGCGCCAGCGTTACCAGGGCAGCACCGATCGACCGCCGCGCGGTCCGTCGGCAGAGCGCGACGACCGGACTGGTCGTCGAAGGCGGGTGGCACCGCGGAAGGCACGACCTTTCGTCCCGGAGGACGAAAGGTCGTCGTGATTCCCGGCCTCATCCGGCGCACTGAAGGAACACGCACCGCCATGGCCCTGCCCGACCCGCTGAGCATCACCGAGACGCGCCGCCTGGCCGGCAACGCCGACACGATCCTGCTGCGCGCGTCGCGGGCGGCCGACCTGGAGACGCCGATGGGCGCCCTCCTGCGCCTGGACGACGGCGGGCCGTGCTACCTGCTCGAGTCGGTGGAGGGTGGCGAGCGGGTGGGCCGTTATTCCTTCCTGGGTGTCTCGCCGCGTCGCGTCCTGGAGGTCACGGGCGCCAGCGCGCGCATCACCACGCGCCCCCTCTCGGTCGACACGTACACGCCCGACCTGCCGACCACGACGGCCGAAGCGACCGACCCGCTGGCCGCGCTGCGGGCTTTTGCGCCTCGCCGCCGCGTCGCGCCCACCAGCGAGATGCCGCGGTTCACGGGGGGCGCCGTCGGGGTGCTGGCCTATGACGCCGTCGGCTGCTTCGAGCCCGTGACACAGCCGGCCAGGGATCCCGTCGCGGTGCCGCTCGCCGCGTTCCTGGAGACCGATCTCGTGCTGGTCTTCGACCACCTGACCCAGACCCTCTCGGCGATCGCGTCGCTCCATACCGCGGCACCCGACCTCGAAGGCCGCTACCGCGTCGCCGAGCGGGCCATCTTCGAGGCCCTGGAGCGGACCCGGCGGCCGAGCCGATCGGAGCTCGAGGAGGTCGTGGCCCGGCCCGGAACCGGCGGCGCCCCCGGCCGCACGGCTGCGGTCGAGGCAAGCCTGAGCCGCGACGCGTACGAATCGGCGGTCGTCGCCGCCAAGCAGGCCATCGCCGCCGGCGAGGCGATCCAGATCGTGCTCGCCCGCCGCCAGACGATGGCCCTCCCGACGCGGCCCGACGGTCGGCCCCTCGGCGGCCTGGACCTGTACCGTGCGCTGCGGCGCATCAACCCCAGCCCGTACCTCTTCTACGTGCGCCATCCGGCATTCGAGGTCGTCGGCGCGAGCCCCGAACTCCTCCTGCGGGTCGAGGGTGATGCGCTCACCACGCACCCCATCGCGGGCACGCGCCCGCGGGGCGCCGACGAGCGCGAGGACGAGCGCATCGCCGACGAGTTGCAGCGCGACCCCAAGGAGCGCGCCGAGCACGTCATGCTGGTCGACCTCGGGCGCAACGACCTGGGCCGGGTGGCGGTGGCCGGATCGGTGGCGGTCACGCGGTACATGGAGGTCGAGCGCTACAGCCACGTCCTGCACCTGGTCAGCCACGTGGAGGGCCGCCTGCGGCCGGGCCTCGACGCGCTGGATGCGCTGCGCAGCGTGTTCCCGGCCGGCACGCTGTCCGGCGCCCCGAAGGTCCGCGCGATGCAACTCATCGCCCAGCTCGAGGGCGAGCGGCGCGGCATCTACGGCGGCGCCGTCGGCTACCTGGGCTACGACGGCAACCTGGATACAGCCATCGCCATCCGCTCGGCGGTCCTGCGCGACGGCGCGCTCCACCTGCACGCCGGAGCGGGGATCGTGGCGGGCAGCGTCCCCTCCAGCGAGTTCGAGGAGACCGAGCACAAGGCGGCGGCCATGCGCGGCGCGCTCGCGGCGGCCGCCGAGGCGACCGGCGCGACGAACGGCCCGTCGCTCGTGACGCACCATGGAGCGGGGTGAACGGGTGATCCTCGTCATCGACAACTACGACAGCTTCACCTTCAACCTCGTCCAGGCGCTCGAGGTCGCCGGAGCCGCCCTGCGCGTCGTCCGCAACGACGCCCTCGATCGGGAGGGCCTGGAGGCCCTGGCGCGAGAGGCGGCAGGCGCCGGGCCACATGACGACCGCCTGGCGGGCATCGTCATCTCGCCCGGACCCGGTGAGCCGGGCTCGGCCGGCGTCTCCGTGGCCGCCGTGGAGGTCGCGGCGGCATGGGGGATCCCGCTGCTCGGGGTGTGCCTGGGCCACCAGTGCCTGGGTGCCGCTTTCGGGGCGACCATCGCTCGTGCGCCGACGCTGGTCCACGGCGAGGCCAGCGAGATCATCCATGACGGCCGGGGCCTGCTGGAGGGCCTGCCCTCGCCCTTTCCCGCCGCGCGATACCACTCGCTGACGGTCGATGAGGGCACCCTGCCGGTGACCCTCGAGGTCACCGGTCGCACCGCCGACGGAGTGGTCATGGCGATGCGCCACCGGACCCTGCCACTGGAGGGCGTGCAGTTCCACCCCGAGTCCGTCCTCACGCCGGCCGGGCCGCGCATCCTGGCCAACTTCCTCCGCCTGACCGGCCAGGGCCATGCCGACATCCTTGACGCGGCGGCCGCGACGGGCTTCGCCACGCACGGGCTGGCGGCGCCCGCCGGTGCGACCAGATGAGCGACGCGGTCCGCGCCGCGCTGGCAGCGATCGTCGAGGGCCAGAGCCTGACGCGCGAGGAGGCTCGCGCCGCGATGACCCAGGTCATGGACGGCGAGGCGACGCCGTCCCAGATCGCGGCGCTCCTCATGGCGTTGCGGGTGCGCGGTGAGACGGTGGAGGAGCTGACCGGGTTCGCCACCGTCATGCGCGAGCGCGTCCTGCGGGTCACTGCGCCCGCAGGGGCGATCGACGTGGTGGGCACCGGGGGTGACGGGAGCGGCACGTTCAACATCAGCACCGCCGCGGCGCTCGTCGTGGCCGCCACGGGTGTGCCGGTGGCCAAGCACGGCAACCGGGCGATCACCTCCGCGTCCGGCTCCACGGACGTCCTCGACGCCCTCGGCGTGACGGTCGAGCAGACCCCCGACGCGGCGGCCGAGGCGCTGCGCGAGGACGGCTTCGCCTTCCTGTTCGCGCCTGGCTTCCACCCTGCGATGCGCCACGCGGGACCGACGCGCCGTGAGATCGGCGTTCGAACCGCGTTCAACCTGGTCGGTCCGCTGACCAACCCGGCCGGCGTGCGCCGTCAACTCCTGGGCGTGGCCGACGTCACCGTAGCCGCGGCCATCGCGGCGGTAGCCCGCGAGCTGGGCACCGAGCGCACGTTCGTGGTGTGCGGCGACCGCGTCGACGAGCTGCCGCTGGACGGCAGCGGGATCATCCACGACGTGAGGCCGGGCGGCATCACCCGACAGGCCGTGACGGCCGCCGACCTGCGCCAGCTGGGCCTGCCGGTCGTGCCGACGGAGGCCCTGCGCGGCGGCACGCCGGCCGAGAACGCGCGCCTCATCGAGGCCCTGCTCGGCGGTGCGGAGGGCCCGCGCCGCGCGGTCGTCGTGCTCAACGCGGCGGCCGCGCTGCAGGTCGCCGGCCGGGCGGCGACGCTGCGCGCCGGCACCCAGCTGGCCGCCCGGACCATCGACTCGGGGGCGGCCGCAGCGCTCCTCACCCGCCTGCGCGCCCGGCGGGCCGCCGCCGAAGCCGCGGCCCCAGCGGCCACCGCATGACCGTGGTCGCGCCTCGCGTCCGGCCGCCGGCCGCGCGCCTCGGCGTGCTCGGCCGGATCGCCGCGCAGCGACAGGCCGACGTGCTGGCTGAGCTCGGCGGGGCCTCGCTCCACGAGCTGCGGCGGGACGCGCGCCGAGCGGCTCCGCCGCGCCCCTTCGCGGAGCGCCTGGCGGCGCCAGGCACGCGTCTGATCGCGGAGGTCAAGCGTGCCTCGCCGTCCGCGGGCCGGCTGGCTGGCGCAGGCCTCGACGTGGCGGAGCGGGCGCGCGCGTACGCGGCCGGGGGCGCCGCCGCCATCTCGGTGCTGTGCGAGCCCCGCCACTTCGGGGGCTCACTGGATGACGTGCGCCTCGTGCGCGCGGCCGTGGCCCTGCCGGTGCTGGCCAAGGAGTTCGTTGTCGACCCCCGCCAGCTGCCGCAGCTACGGCTGGCCGGCGCGGACGCCGTCCTGCTGCTGGCCGCGCTCCATCCGGCGGCCCGGCTGGCGCGGCTCGTGCGCCAGGCCCTGGACCTGGGCCTGGAGCCGCTGGTCGAGGCCCATGACGAGCGGGAGCTGGAACGAGCGCTCGGCACGCCGGCCCGGGTCATCGGCCTCAACGCGCGGGACCTGCGGACCCTCGCGGTCGACCCCGTGCGGGTGGTGGCCCTGGTCGGTTGCGTGCCCCGTGACCGGGTCGTGGTGGCCGAGTCGGGGATCCGTGACGCGGCGGCCGTGCGCGACCTGCGCGCGCTCGGCGTGGACGCGGTGCTCGTCGGCGAGGCGCTCATGCGGGCGGGGGAGCCGGAAGCCGCTGCCCGCGTCCTCGTGGCAGCCGGCGCGGTGCCAGATGACGCGGCCGCGTACGCCCGCGGGCCGCTCGTCAAGATCTGCGGCGTCACCGACGAGGACGGGCTGCTGGCCGCCGTCCGTGCCGGTGCCGACGCGGTCGGCCTCAACGTCGTGCCAGGCACGCCCCGTTGCCTGGAGCTGCCGGAGGCCGCGGCCCTCGCCGGCCTGCTGCGGGCGTCTCGCACAGGGTCGACGCCGCGCCTCGTGGCGGTCACGGCGGACGCGTCGGCGGCCGACCTGGCAGCCCTCGTCGACGCCCTCGATCCCGACGCCGTGCAGTGCTCAGGGGACGAGCCGCCGGAGGTCGTGGCCGCCGTCGGGCGACCCGTCTGGAAGACGGTCCATGCCGACCGGGCCGCACCGGAGCTCGTGGCGAGCATCCAGGGCTGGCTCGCGCTGCCGCCGGTCGAGCGAGTGCTGCTGGACGCCGCCGGCGGGCTGCACGCCGGGGGAACCGGCGTGGCGGTGGATCGCGCCGTCGCGGCGGCCGTCGCCCGCGAGGTGCCGGTCATCCTCGCTGGCGGCCTTGATCCCGCCACCGTCGGTGAGGCGGTGCTGGCCGTGTCCGCCACCGGCGTCGACGTGGCGTCGGGCACCGACCTGCCGCGCCGGCCGGGCCAGCGCCCGCGCAAGGACCCGTTCAGGACGGCCCTCTTCGTCAAGCGCGCCAGGGCGGCCCGCTTCGACCGCCCGACGGTCGCCGCGCGGCCGAGCCCCGTCGCGCCCGGCCTGGTGGAGGTGGATGACCACGGCCGATGGGGCACGGACCGCGCGTTCGGCGGCCGGTACGTGCCTGAGACGCTGGTCGCCGCGCTCGAGCAGCTCGAGGCAGCCTGGTCGACCGTCCGCGCCGATCCCCGCTACTGGGCCCAGCTCCGGGAGCTCGGGACGCGGTACGTCGGTCGTCCGTCGGCGCTCTACCGGGCGGATCGGCTCGCCGCGGCCGTGGCTCGCCAAGCGGGACGGGACGCGGGCGCGATCCACCTTTGGCTCAAGCGCGAGGACCTGAACCACACTGGGGCCCACAAGATCAACAACGCGCTCGGCCAGGCCCTCCTCACTCGCCGCCTGGGCAAGACCAGGGTCATCGCCGAGACGGGCGCCGGGCAGCACGGCG
>Ga0187778_10002846_pt1 | contig 11718 bp, 10 predicted proteins | sample 1015_Q2_SP5_20_M_FD_132418 | JGI IMG/M metagenome (GOLD analysis project Ga0187778, IMG submission 132418) | Tropical peat soil microbial communities from peatlands in Department of Meta, Colombia - 1015_Q2_SP5_20_MG | ecosystem: Environmental > Terrestrial > Soil > Wetlands > Peat | place...
ACCCGGAAGTGGCGGCGGCGAAGATTTTGCGCGCGGCGGAACTGCGCAAAATGCGCGTCCTCATCGGCGCAGACGCATATTTCGTGGATATTTGGCAAAGGCTGAAGCCGGCGAGTTATTGGAGGTTGATTGCAAAGCAGTTTGAGGATCCAGGGGTGAAGAAATAAGGGGGAGCAGGCCCACATGGCCAAGGTCTATCCGGCTAAACAAGATGAGTTGACACTCGCGCTGGCGGGGCGAATGCAAGAGCAGTGGGACGCGTATGTGCGCGTGGATGAGGCGGCGCACAGCGCAATTCTGGCGGAAGATTTCCGGGCGGTGCATCCGAACGGAACCGTGCACATCGGAAGGCCGAGCGCGGCGGAAATCGCCGCGGAGCCGATTGAGGACTACTGGTTGAGAGAAATGGAAGCGTGGCCGGTGGGAGAGGAAGGGGCGATCGCGACGTACACGGCGGAAGTCGAGGTGCGCAGCGGTTTGTCGGCGAAACGGTTTCAGTTCTTGGTGGGCGAAGTGTGGATGAAGTACGGCGGAGAGTGGAAGTGCCGGTATTACCACGCGACGATGTTGAAGTGAAAAGCCCGGTGAATGGAGTTGAGGGACGGCCGAGAGTGCCGTGACTCCGGCGCTTACTGGGCGTAGCGCGACTGAATCGAAGACTGTCCTAAAGTTGTTGGTGAGAATGTCCACAGATACGAGCTGCTTCTAGCCCATTCAAAGCCGGAATCAAACAGACACACCGTGGTGTCTAAGAAGTAGGGATCCCGCAGATTTGGATGGGAGGTGTGCATATGCGCAGACGGTACGGGTGTGTCTTTTCAGTCTTGTTGATGGCCACGGCAGCTTTCGGCCAGACGGCTCCCCAAAAGCAAAACAAAAGTGAAGGGCAAGAGAAGGAAGTGGCAAGTGAAGGATCGCTGCCGGTAAAGAAGGTTGTGCTGTACAAAAATGGCGTGGGCTATTTCGAGCACACTGGGCGGGTGCGTGGGAATCAAGAGTTAGGAATCGAGTTCACCACGGCGCAACTGAATGACGTGCTGAAATCACTGACGCTGGTGGACCTGAACGGCGGGCGAATCAGCGCGGTGCGGTACAACTCGGTGGCGCCATTGAGCGAACAGCTGAAGAGCCTGCAGATTCCGTTGGGAGAGGAAGTGCCCAGCGATGCCTTTTTGACGGCGTTGAGGGGGACGCGCGTGGAAGTGCGGAGCGGGGGGATCAGTGCGACGGGGAAAGTGTTCAGCGTGGAGACGATTGAGAAGGAGGAGGCGAAGGGAGGAAAGGTTAATGTGACGCAGTTGGCGATTGTTACTGATGCGGGGGAGATGCGCCTCTTTGAGATGGGGCCGGGAGTGACGGTACGCACGGCAGAAACCGAGATTCACAGAGACGTGGATCGGTATTTGAGCCTGGTGGGTTCGACGCGATCAAAGGACGTGCGAAAGATGACCATCAGCGCTTCGGGAACGGGTGAACGAAATGTGTTCGTGAGCTATATCAGCGAAGTGCCGGTGTGGAAGAGCACGTACCGGATCGTGTTGCCGAACGCGCCCGGGAAGCCGTTCCTGCAAGGGTGGGCCATTGTTGACAACACGGTGGGGGAGGATTGGAAGGATGTGCGGCTGTCGCTGGTTTCGGGGACGCCGCAATCGTTCATTCAGAACATTTCGCAGCCGTACTACACGCGGCGGCCGGTGGTGCCGCTGCCGGAATCGGTGATGCTGACGCCCCAGGCGCATGAAGCGACGATGGAAGAGAGCGGAAAACTGGTCGCACCGATGGCGGTGCCTCACTCGATGGTTGGCGGGGTTCCCGGAGGAGTCGCGGGTGGCTCGATGGGAGGAGTGATCGGCGGAGTGATCCGCAAACTTCCTCCCGCGCCACCACCGCCTCCGGGGGCAGGAGAAGAGGCGGTGGAGAGCGAGGTTGTGGAGACCTTGAGCAATGAGGTGGCTGAGGCAGAGGGCAAACTGGTGGGCGATTTGTTCGAGTACGATTTGAAGGAGAAGACCACGCTGCTGAAGAACCAATCGGCGCTGGTGCCGATTGTGCAGTCGCCGATTGAAGCGGAAAAGGTGACGCTAGTAACCGCGACCGAGAATACAAACATGGGAGAAACGCCGCGGCGGGCGATATGGCTGCGCAACACCTCTGGGGAGACGCTGGATGGAGGAACATTCAACATCTTGGAGCAGGATTCGTTTGCCGGCGAAGGAATCATGGACATGGTGCATCCGGGGGAGCGGCGATTGCTTTCGTATGCGGCAGACAAGGCTGTGCGCGTGACGAAAGACGATGAGGGAGGCGCGCGAACCACGACACGCGTGACGATTTTGAAGGGTGTGATGACCATTTACCGGGAACAGCGCGATGTAACGACGTATACGATTCGAAATGCAGACAGCTCGGCACGGCAAGTGATCCTGGAGCACCCAATTCGCAGCGGTTGGAAGTTGACGAGCGAAGCAAAGCCAGAGGAATCAGGGGCGAGCCATTACCGTTTCCGCGTGCCGGTGGAAGCGGGGAAGACGGAAAAGCTGAAGATTGAGGAAGGGCGTCCGGAAGTATCACGTATCAGCATTTCCGGGCTTTCCGATTCACAGGTGACGACGTACGTGCAGGAAGGGACAATCCGTGCTCCCGTGGATGCTTCCTTGAGGAGGATCATCGCGAAGAGGTCCGAGGTATTTGATGTCGAACAGCAGATCAAATCGAAACAACAAGAACGGGAAGCGATCGACCGCGACCAGGCCCGGCTGCGCGAAAACATGAAGGCTCTGCGGGGAAGCGCGGAAGAGAAGGCACTGTTGCAGCGCTATACGAAACAGCTCGATGCGCAGGAAGACCAGTTAGCGCAACTCGAGAAGGACATGGCGAATCTGAAGGGGAAACGGGCGGAGTTGCAGGCGGAGCTGGATAAAATGGTGATGGAAATCAAGATCGATGAATCTGTGGGAGATGGCGCTTTTCGGAAGACGGAGGAGGAGCAGGCTGAGGCATGTGCCGGCCAGAACGCAGCCAATAAGCAGGCCATCACAACTGGTCTGTCATACAACTGAGAAAATGTAGTACAATGAGACATGCGTTCCGTGATCCAAGCGAGACTGGATGGGCCGTCAAAAAAGAGGCTCAAGACGTTAGCCCGCGAACTCGGGTGGAGTCCCTCTCAGCTGGTGAGGGAGGGACTGCGGCTCGTAGAGGCAAGCCACCTGCGGAAGAAGAAGCGCGGCATAATTGGACTGGGCCAGTTTGGTTCGCGCGTATCCGACCTGGGCTCGAATAAGAAACATCTTGAGGGTTTTGGGCGTTGAAGCCGATTCTCCTGGATACCGGTGTGATCGTCGCGCTGCTGGATCGCAGCGAGAGGATGCATCTCCGGTGCGCAGAAGAAGTGCGGAGATTAGAAGCGCCGCTAGTTACGTGCGAAGCGGTCATAGCGGAGAGTTGCTACCTGGTTCGGAATCTGCGCGGCGCGCCGGAAGCGATACTCGAAAACGTTGTGCGCGGGATTTTCCAGATTCCATTTCAGCTCTCGCGGGAAGCCGGAGGAGTGCGGGCAATTCTAAGGAAATTTCAAGACCGCAAGATCGACGTGGCGGATGCTTGCTTGATCCATCTCGCGAATGAATTCGAGAGCGGAGAAATCCTCACGCTGGACACGGATTTTGAGGTGTACCGCTGGGGGAAAAACAAGACATTCCGATTGTTGCCCAGGCAGGCGTAATAGGGCAACAAACCTGGGAGTTTTTGACGGGAGGAGAAAGGGAAGGATATACTGCCGTCCAAGGGAGAGGGAGAAGGGGAGAAGGCCCAGTGGGAGTCATAGACCAAAGGTTTGAAAAGAACTTCCTCATCACATCGGTTGATTACGTATTCAATTGGGCGAGAAAGAGCTCGTTGTGGCCGCTAACTTTTGGGCTGGCCTGCTGCGCAATTGAGATGATCGCGTCCACCACGGCGCGGTTTGACATGGCGCGATTCGGGGCGGAGGTGTTTCGGCCGTCGCCGCGGCAATCGGATTTGATGATCGTGTCGGGGACCGTGACGCTGAAGATGGCACAAGTCATTCAACGCGTGTGGCAACAGATGCCGGATCCAAAGTGGTGCATCTCTATGGGGGCTTGCTCGAGCGTGGGCGGGCCGTTCAACGCGTATTCAGTGTTGCAGGGCGTAGACCGGATTGTGCCGGTGGATGTTTACGTTGTGGGATGTCCGCCGCGGCCGGAAGCACTTTTTTATGCGCTGCTGAAGCTGCAGGACAAGATCGACAACATGACGCTCGCGAAACGGCCGACGGAAGTGCGGCTGCGGCCGGAAATGGTGGAAGAGTTCAAGAAGAATGTGATGGTGGCGCAAACGACGGAACCACAGTGAGATGAAGGAATGCAGTAAAGAGACGAAGAAGAGGGGCACATGGGGTTTGTGAGGACGGTGAAGGTTGGGGAAGTGCCGCCGGGAACGGTGCGGGAGCTACAGATTGAGGGGAAGGCTGTGGCGCTGGCGAACGTGGATGGAAAGTACTACGCCGTCAACAATACGTGTATGCATCGCGGCGGGCCGCTTGGCCAAGGATCACTTCAAGGAAAAGTCGTGACGTGCCCGTGGCACGGGTGGCAATACGACGTCACAACGGGGAAGTTGGTGCAGAATCCCGCGGCCGGGGTGGACTGTTACGCAACGGAAGTGAGAGGCCAAGACGTATTTGTGGACGTGGGGACATAACGGTTAGGGGGTAGCTGGCGGTCGGGCCAGCGGCGGCCGTGAGAAGCTCGGCAAGTGGAGCAAGAGAGTCCGAAATCTCCTCATAACAAGAACAAAATAATAGGGTTAGTGTGATTTTTGGGAGGCATCTAGTGTGAGGGTGTGCCTCTGGCCTGTGGAAACAGCCCTATCCTGCACATTTTGTTTGGTTTTCGCCCTGCGTGCGTGTATTCTGCACGCGAATCCGGTGCCGATGGCAACAGTCACCCCACCAACACGACATTATTGGATCTTCACGGCGGACCCTCACCAATATCACTGGGACACTCTCTTCGTAAAAGGCAAAGAGATGTGGCATGGAGCGGGAGCAAAGCCCGACGCGATCCGCGCTCTAAAGCAGGTGAAGAAGGGCGACCGTGTGCTCTGTTACCACTCCGCGCCGGAACGGTCACTGTACTCGATCGCGGAAGTGACACGCGATCCGTATCCAGACCCGCACGATTACGACGGGAAGAACCTGGTAGCGGATTTGCGCGCGTACGAGAAATTGCCGCGGTCAGTAACGCTGGAAGAGATGCGGGCGAACCCTGCGCTGAGGAAGATCAAACTGTTGAAGAACGTGCGGATGATCATATCGGCGCTAAACGAAGCGGAGTACCAGGAACTGCTGCGGATGGCGGGGATTGTGGCGATGCCGGGAGTGCCGCTTCCGTAGTCGCAGTAACCAGTGACTCGCGCGGTCGCGCTCGAGTAGCAAGACGGCTCATCCTGAACAACTGCAAAGTGACCAAGAAACATTTTGGGCTGGACTTACGTCAATAGTAGAGAAGTGTGGTCGGGGATTGTCCGAATGTTGTAGCTTTCCAGTGGGACCTTCAAGCAGAGAGACTTCCAGATTTCGGAATTTATTCGCTCAGAAAGCATAGGGGGACGAATGCGCACACGATACTGGTGGTTGGCAGGAGTAGTGATGTTGCTCGCTGGCGGACTGCTGCGGGGAGCAGAGGAAAAAGTGCTGCTGGCGCAGCAGCCGACGCTGAGCAAGACCACGATTGTGTTCACGTATGGGGGCTATTTGTGGAGCGTGCCGAAAGAGGGCGGCGAGGCGCGGCAACTGACCACCGGGGGCCACGAAGGCTACGCGGTCTTCTCGCCGGATGGAAAGCAGATAGCGTTCACGGGACAGTACGACGGAAACACGGATGTATTTGTGATGCCGGCAGAGGGAGGCACGCCGAAGAGATTGACCTGGCATCCAGGCCAAGACTCGGCGCTAGGTTGGACGCCGGATGGAAAGCGTGTGTTGTTCGTTTCGGATCGGGATGCGTACGCAGATTTTACGCGTTTCTACACGGTCGCGGCAGAAGGAGGAGTGGCGGAAACACTGCCGATGTGGCGTGCATTTGACGGGCGGTATTCGCCGGATGGAACGCGGATCGCGTACGTGCCGAATTTCCAGTGGCAGCAGGCGTGGAAAAGATACCGGGGCGGGCAGACGACGCCAATCTACATTGTGAAGTTGAGCGACCTGTCGCTGGAGAAGATCACGCGAGAGAACTCGAACGACTCAAATCCGGCGTGGTTTGGGGACACGGTGTATTTCCTGTCCGACCGGAACGGCCCAGTGACGCTGTTCGCGTACGACACGAAGGCCAAGACGGTGAAGCAGGCGCTGGAAAACAAGGGTTACGACCTGAAATCGGTGTCGGCGGGGCCGGACGAGCTCGTGTATGAACAGTTTGGGGGAATCTATTTGTTTGACCCCAAGACCGGAAAGTCGAAGAAGGTGGAGATACGGCTGAATGCGGATTTGCCGGCGACGCGGCCGCATTTTGTGAAGGCCGCGGACAAGATCATGAACGCGGGGATTTCGCCGACAGGGGCACGGGCAGTGTTCGAAGCGCGCGGAGAGGTTTTGACGGTGCCGGCGGAGAAGGGAGACATCCGGAACCTGACGCGCACGACAGCGGTGGCGGAAAGGGATCCGGCATGGTCGCCCGATGGAAAGTGGATTGCGTTTTTCTCTGACGAATCGGGCGAGTATGCGCTGCACCTGGTGGATCAGAGCGGGTTGGGAGAAGTGAAAAAGATCAATCTGGGGAACCCGCCTTCGTACTTTTACGGACCGACCTGGTCGCCGGACAGCAAGAAGATTGCGTACACGGACAAACGGCTAAACCTGTGGTACGTGGACATCGAGAAGGGCACGCCGGTGAAGGTGGCGACAGAAAGGTTTGATGATCCGACGGGCGCGATGAATGAAGGATGGTCACCGGATAGCAAGTGGCTGACGTACACGAAGCACTTGGGGAACCATTTGAATGCGGTTTTCGTGCATTCGTTGGAGAGCGGAAAGGAATCGCAGGTGTCGGACGGAACCGCGGATTCGCGATTTCCGGCGTTCGACAAGAATGGGAAGACGTTGTATTTCGCGGCGAGTACGGATGTGGGTCTGACGGCGGGCTGGCTGGATTTGTCGAGTTTTCAGCATCCGTTGACGCGCAGCATTTATGCGGTGGTGTTGAAAAAGGGAGATCCGAACCCGGTAGAGCCTCAGAGCGACGAAGAGAAAGTCGCCAAGCCTGAGGACAAGAGCAAGGAAGCCGACAAAGACAAAGACAAGGACAAGGAAAAAGACAAGGGAAAAGAAGGGGACAAGGATAAGGACAAAGGCAAGGAGGGAGAGAAGAAGGAAGAGGTTCCCGTGGTGACGATTGACCTCGAGGGAATCGGGCAGCGGATTGTGGCATTGCCGATCCGAGCGGCCAACTACGTCCAAGTGGACTGCGGGAAAACCGGGGTGTTGTTCCTGAGCGAATTTGCCGACGTGCTGCGGTTCACCGAACCCCCGAGCGCCACGGTGAGCAAGTTCGATTTGAGCACGCGGAAGACAGAGCCGTACATCAGCGGCGTGACGGCGTTTGCGGTATCGGCAAATGGAGAAAAGGCGTTGTACCGGCAAGGGCCGCCACCGGGGGGAACATGGACCATCGCTGGCACCGGGGCTGCGCCGAAACCGGGAGAAGGCGCGCTGAATCTCGGGAACATGGAGGTTTACGTCGACCCACATGCGGAGTGGAACCAGATGTACCACGAAGTATGGCGAATCCAACGGGACTTCCTGTACGACCCGAACCATCATGGACTGAATCTCGGAGCGACAGAGAAGAAGTACAGTCCATATCTTGCGGGAGTGGGAGGGCGCGAGGACCTGAATTATCTGTTCGTGGAGATGCTGGGCGAGGTCACCATCGGACACATGTTCGTTGGCGGAGGAGACGTGCCCAAACCGCCGCAGGTGAAGGGCGGACTGCTGGGAGCGGACTACAAGGTCGAGAACGGGCGGTACCGGTTCGCGCGAATTTACAACGGAGAAAACTGGAACCCAGACTTGAAGGCGCCGCTAACGCAGCCAGGCGTGGACGTGAAAGTAGGGGATTATCTGCTGGAGGTCAACGGGAGGGATGTGCGGCCGCCGGCGGAAGTGTACAGCTTTTTTGAGGAGACGGCGGGTAAACAGATCAAAATCAAAGTCGGACCGAACACCGATGGGAAGGACGCGAGAGAGGTGACGGTGGTGCCGGTGGACAGCGAGTTCGCGCTGCGCAACCGGGCGTGGGAAGAAGACAACCGTCGGAAGGTGGATGAGCTGAGCGGAGGAAAGCTGGCATACGTCCACGTTCCGGATACGGCAGTGGGCGGATACACCAACTTCAACCGGTTCTACTTCGCGCAGGTGGACAAACAGGGCGCGGTCATTGACGAGCGATACAATCACGGCGGCGAGGTGGCGGATTACATCATTGACATGCTGAGGAGACCGCTACGGAATTGCGCGATTTCGCGAGAAGGAGAGAAATTCTGCTCGCCGCTGGCGCAGATCTACGGGCCGAAAACGATGATCATCAATGAAATGTCCGGGTCGGGCGGCGACGCGCTGCCGTGGATGTTCAAGCAGGACGGAGTGGGGCCGCTGGTCGGCAAGCGGACCTGGGGCGGATTGGTGGGAATCTACAACTATCCGCAACTGCTGGATGGAGGTTACGTGACTGCGCCGCGCGTAGCGATCTACGGACTGAAGGGGCAGTGGGAAGTAGAAAACATCGGCATCGCGCCGGATATCGACGTGGAGAACGATCCGGCGTCGGTGGCGGCAGGGCACGACCCGCAATTGGAGAAAGCGGTGCAGGTGACGCTGGAGGGGTTGAAGAAGAATCCGGTGGTGATACCGGATCATCCGCCGTATCCGAATTATCACAAGAAGTGATTCATGGGGGCCGACAGCCATGAGCTGTCAGCTATCAGCTAGAAACCTGGGAGGGAGAACGCACTGGCGACCATGAGGGCCGTGGACGTCGAGAATTGAAGAGTGGACTCGCGCCTGGACTCAGCAAATCTCGTAACCGTGGTCAGAGCGATTTGGAAAAGAGCCAGGGGAGGAGGTCGGGCTCGGCGTAGGCTTTGTCCCAGGAATTGTGATTAACGCCGGGATACTCGGTGTGGCGCACGTCGCCGCCCGCGGCCTTAAGGGCATCGTTCATCTTGCGTGAGAAGTCGGGAGAGACGACTTCGTCCGCGCCACCATGAAAAATCCAGACGGGAGTTTTGCCGATCTTCTTGGCGACGTCGTCGTAGCTCTTTGGCTCATCGGGGTAAGAATCCTTGGCCATTTCTGGATGCGTCTGGAGGAGACGCGCAGGTATTACGATACCGCCACAAATCGGAACGATGGCAGCGAACTTGCCCGGATGGCGGGAGGCGAGGGCCCAGCTTCCATAGCCGCCCATGGAGAGGCCAGTGAGATAGGTGCGTTTGAGATCCCCTTTGAATTCCTTTGTGGCGGCAGCAAGCGCGGCGAGAGCCACTTCTTCCATTTCCGCGGAGGACCACCAGGCGTCCTTAAGGCACTGGGGCATCACGACAATGGCGGGGAAGCGAGTGCGATTTTGACGAATGGCATGCGGCAAGCCGACGTCGGTCTGGAGAAGGCCGTCAGAGCCCCGCTCACCACCACCATGAAGGAAGAGAATGACAGGCCACTTTTGGTGGGAGGACCAATTTTCGGGAACGAAAACCTGATACTTGTAAGCTGTGCCGTGGAGCGAAACGGTGCGGTCCAGGAAGCCGGTTGCATGGGAGCGGGCTTCGGAACGAGGGGACACAACCAGAGTCAGAACAAGAAGCGAGAAATAGAGGATTCGAGAGAAGCGCACAGACACCTCCAAACGAATGACTGTAGCACGAGCGCAGGAGGCGGACGAAGCAGGTGTGTGGTAGTTTGAACGGATGGGAAAAAGATGCCGGAACTTCCTGAGGTCGAGACAGTAGCGCGAGGCCTGCAACGAACGGTCGTGGGGCGGAAGATTCTGCGTGTCACGCTGGGGAAAACGGATTTCATTGACGATGCGGCGGCGATTGAGAAGGAGTTGCCGGGGCGAACGATTCAGAAGGTAGAGCGTTACGGGAAGTTTCTGTTGCTGCGGTTGGGCGAGGATAAGTTGACCACGGAGAATGGCGAGGACGGGGCGCTGCTCGTGCACTTGGGAATGACGGGGGTGCTGATGCCTCTGCCGGTGAGTGAGCCGCATGCAAAGCATACGCACGTGGTGCTGCAGTTGGACGACGGGCGGGAATTGCGCTACGTGGATGCGCGGCGATTCGGGCGGATGGCGTATCTCGCGGGGGAAGTTTTGCGCGGGGAGTTGAAACGATTTGGGGCGGACCCTTTGGAGGCGGGGCTGGAGGAGTTCAGGAAGAGAATTGGTGAGCGGCGGGCGAGGATCAAGGCGCTGCTACTGGACCAGAGCGTAATCCGCGGCGTGGGGAACATCTATGCGGATGAAAGCTTGTGGAAGGCGAAGATTCATCCGGCACATCTGGGAACGCGGTTGAAGCCGGAGCAAACGAAGAAATTGTACGGCGTGCTGCAGGACATTCTGCAGAAAGCCATCGTCTTGCGAGGGTCGTCGATCTCCGACTTTCTTGACGCGGAGGGATTGCCGGGAGAATATCAACGGCACCATCGAGTGTATGGAAGAGAAGGAGAGGCGTGTTTCCGGTGCAGGACGCGGATTCGGCGCGTGATTGTTGCGGGACGGAGCAGTTATTTTTGCCCGGAGTGCCAGAGGGCGCCGAAAAGATGGAGAAGGAAAAGAAGTGAGGAAGTGACGAAATAACGAAATGAAGAAAAGCAGCCTGGAACGGACGCAGCTACGCAAATTTGCGCAAGATTGAGTTTAAGCACCATGTGGAGCGAGGAATGAAAAAAGGACAAAAGGCGATCGTGGTAGCGGGAATGCTGTTGGCGTTGGTCGGGGCGAAGGCGTGGACAGCGCTCGCGGCGGGGGCGGAGGCGAATGCCGATGCAGTTGTGGACGCGCAGATCTTGAGCGAAATCAAAGACCACAGCGAACTGATGGCCAACCTCGAGTATTTGTCGGACCGGATCGGGCCGCGGCTTACGGGGTCGCCGCTGCTGAAGCAGGCAAACGATTGGACGGCGGAGATGTTCAGGAAGTACGGGCTGACGAACGTGCACCTGGAGCCGTACACAATCGCGCACGCATGGACGCGGGGCATGGCCACGGCGCGCATTCTGAAGCCGACGGAGCATCCGCTGACGATTGCGTCCGGGGCGTGGTCGCCGAACACGAAAGGGGCCGTACGCGGGAAGGTGGTGTACTTCGATGCGAAAAAGCCGGAGGAGTATGCGAAATTCCATGGAAAACTGAAGGGCGCGATTGTCATTGCTGATGAACCGCGGCCACTTTCGCCGCCTCCACCGACAAACCAAAACGGAATGGCCACGATCCGGATGCAGGAACCACCAGCGCCCGTGGGACAGCCGGCGCTGCCCGATCCCTACGAAAAATTCCTAGAAGAGGAAAAGAAGAAGGAGAAGTTTTTTGTGGAGGAAGGCGTCCTTGCGGTGCTGCGAGATTCGGGAAAGCCGCACGCGCTGCTGAACATGACGGACAGCACATTTGAGCCGTTTCAGTTGGGGACGATTCCGACGGC
>Ga0187778_10002847_pt1 | contig 11718 bp, 10 predicted proteins | sample 1015_Q2_SP5_20_M_FD_132418 | JGI IMG/M metagenome (GOLD analysis project Ga0187778, IMG submission 132418) | Tropical peat soil microbial communities from peatlands in Department of Meta, Colombia - 1015_Q2_SP5_20_MG | ecosystem: Environmental > Terrestrial > Soil > Wetlands > Peat | place...
AAGGCAGCCCCTGGATGTGGTCCCAATGGTAGTGGGTGACAAAGATGTGCGTCTCTGGAGGGCGAACAGAGTCCTCCGAGGCCCATCGGTTCCCAAGCATGCGCAGGCCCGTGCCGCAATCGAGAATGAACTGCGTGCCATCGGGCGCCACAAAATCCAAGCACGGAGTATTCCCTCCAAAGCGCCAAGTGGCGGGATCGACGGTCGGAATGGAGCCGCGAACGCCCCAGAAGGTCAATTTGGCGATAGGAGTGCTCATTTGGGTCGGTGCGGCGTCCGGTAACTCCTGTCAATCTACCCGTGAAATTATGGAAACTATGCCTTTTCTGATAGTGGCAGTGGAGGCTAGGGCCGTCAACGAATTCAGGGCTGCGTGTTGTCAACCATCCAACAAGTCGCTAGGGCAGAGGCTGCGCATCGCAGAGTATCGACGTAGAATACGGACAGATGCACACACATTCCCACGCGGGCCATATGCATAGCCACGAGCATGACCACGGACACGGTCACAATCATGCTCATCCGCCCATGAGACCTTCGGTCTTGGCCTGGGCTATCGTCGCAACGCTCGGGCTCGTTGTGGCCGAAGTGTTTGGCGGCCTGTTGGGCCATTCCGTGGCTCTCTTGAATGACGCGGTGCACAACCTGTCGGATGTGCCTGCCCTAGGTATTTCCTGGCTGGCCATGCGCTGGGCCCAACGGCCCGCGGATTCCGAAAAAACCTACGGATATCACCGGGCTGGCACCCTGGCAGCTTTCACAAATGCGGTGCTCCTGATCGTGCTTGCGCTGTGGCTCGGCTACGAGGCAATCGAGCGCCTGCGCAACCCCATCGAAGTGGTGGAAAGCTGGATGATCTGGACGTCGCTGGCAGCGCTGGCGGTCAACGGCGGAATTACCCTTTCGCTGCTGAAGGGCCACGACGACTTAAATTTGCGAAGCATCCTGGTGCACAACTTCGGCGACGCCCTCTCGAATGTCGCGATCATCGTCGGCGCGGTCCTGATGCAATATACCCACCTGAATTGGATTGACCCGCTGCTGGGCCTGGCCATTGGCCTCCTCGTCTTGTATTCCTCGATTGGCATTCTGCGCGAATCGGCACACATCCTTCTGGAAGGAAGGCCGCGCGGAACTAATGTGGAGGATGTCGCGAGAGCCATCCTCACTGTGGAGCACGTGCAGGAAGTTCACGACATCCATATCTGGTCGCTCGGGGGAGATCACCATGCGTTGAGCTGTCACGCGCGCATTCCGGACATGCACATGGACAGGTGCGAAGAGGTCATCATTGCCATCGCGAAAAAGGTGAGGGAGTTCGGAATCGAGCACAGCACCGTGCAGCTAGAGCGCGCCGGATTGCCTGCGACCTCGGGCTACGTGATGCCGGAACCCATACGCAAATCCTGATTACAGCTTATTGCAAAGCGGCAGGGCTGGAGTTGAGCGCTACGCCCGCAGGTGGCGGAGTTGGCAGATTGATAGTGTTGCCCAATTCTTCGTTCGATTTCTGCGTGGCGTCCCAATCGAGCGAGTCGAGCGTGACGCTGTGGCGCACGCCTTCTTTTGTGACGTACTGCAATTTGTCGTTCAGGAAACTGTAAGCGACGGCATAAATCTTGCCCCCGTCGTGCAACACAAACACAAATTCGGGCAACACTTCGTTTGTGTCATCTCGGCGCATACGGGCAGCCGCGGCTCCCTCTTCGTCCTGATAGTTATTATCGCCACTGGGCTCTTGCGGCGGCGCGGCGGAAGCATCTGCCTGAATGTCACTCTGGTAGCCCTGATCTGACGGGGCCGCGTCCGCATAATAGGGGACTGGAACATACAAGGCGCTACCATAATAAGAAACGCCGCCATTGGAAACCGGGCAAGGGTTCAGCCCTTGAATTGGGTACGTAAAGTGAAAGCTGCAATTCTTGGGATAGTTAGTAGCCGTGGTCTGTGTACCGCTCACGGGCCGTGGAACTGGGTTCGTGGGCACCGGGCGTACGGGTTTGCGAGCCACCGCGGGATTCGTACCAGAGGGAACCGCATGACTAACGGCGGCGCGTGTTGGCGCTGCCGGGTGGGCAGCGGAAGGGCCGGCCACCGGAAGGGCGTGCATCGCCACGGGTGGTGCTGACACCGCCACAGCAGCATGTTGATGTGCGGAAAGACTCGCGGCAAAACCGAAAGAGAGAGCCAACAACACCGGAAGCTTGCGCATAGGGCGCCCCTGAGAAGCTGAACCGCTGCCTCCCAGTATCTTGGACGTAAGGAACCAGATAATGGATACAGACAGCAACGGCACTGTGCATTGTGCATCCGCGACTGCGAGAAGAGAAGGGGAATTCTGAGCCAGTAAGGTCAGTACTTCCAGCTCATATCCGCGGCGCTTGGGGCCGTTTCCGTCATGTGACGCGCAATAGGCGGCATGATGCGCTGGTAGACCGTGCCGATGCTCTCAAGATTGGAGATATCGCCCCCGCCCATATAGCAATGCGGCTTGCCGGGACTGTACTCAAAGTCCGCAACACGAAATGGATTCTTCGGCGAGTCAACGAAATCCTGCATCAGGTGGACCGCGTTGTTGAGATACCACGTGTCCATGTCGCCGACGGCGAAGTGGAGTTTACCCACAAGCTTGGGACCAAGTATGGCGATGTCGCGCTGAAGAATATAACGAAGGTCATAGTGCTCCTTCCAATAGGCGGCCACGGTGGAATCAATCTCCCCCGTGGAAGGATTCCATATCGGCTTTGGGTAGCCGTCCAGGCCAACCGGGCTAAATACGGCTTGCCAGATGCCAAATTGCTCGGTGGACCTGCCGTGCGTGCCCATGACCTCTTCGCGTCGGACCGCAGGCTCCATAACAGCCTCAAGCTCACCCGTAGCAGTGCGCATTTCCGCTCGCGGCACCTGGCCGAAGGTCCCTTGCTGCCAGAAGGCGTTCCTGTCTGCATAAATGTTGACCGCCTGATAGGCCCGGAAGTCGATCGGGTCGGGACAGAACGAATACGCCCCGTTGTAAAAGTCCGAATAGAAGATCTGCGACGCGGCCGCTTCCCACCCGCCCGTGGAACCACCTTCCAAGGCCCGCGCCCAGGGCTGGCCGATGCCCCGGAATCGTTTCTCCACTTCGAGAATGAGCTCTTGCGTGATCGCGTCCCCATACGGGCCGAGATTGGCCGAATTCACCGCATAAGAATCGTCGTAATAAGGGTTCGCATGCTGGATGCTCATCAGGAGCATCTTGGGAAGATGGCCAGAGGTCCAGTCCTGGTAAAAACGATTGGCATATTGCAGGAACTCCAGATGTTTGCCCTTGGCGGAGTCCGGCACTTTCTCCTGAAAAAATTCCCAGTCCGGCTCGAAGTGGCCCTGGTGGACGAGAAGCGGGTAATGTGCGGTCGGGTGTTCCTCGAAGCCTTCAGGAAGAAGCACCGTCGCTCCAAGATACACAGGCCGTCCCCAGAAAGCCGTAAGAAGTTTGCTCTGGATGCGAATGTGCTTGATGTACTTCGTGTCCTTGGGCGGATCAATCGGCGGGATCTTCTCGGTCAGGTTGATGCGCACGACGTTGCCGGACTGTGGATCGAGGTGGACACGGACCGGCTTGTTGAGAAGATTGCCGGGCTTGTTGAACCACTGCTGGCCTTCACCCATGTCCGGCGCAAGCTTGATCATGTGGCCGTCGGCGCGATGGAATGTCTCGTAGATGTTGAGGACCGCCTGGACGTAGTAGTCACCGGCCGGAAGTTGGTCCAGGGAAACAAGAGGATACCCGAGCGTGGTGGAATCGATTGTGGCCGGAGTGCCAGGCTTCCATCCGTCGACATCGAGCCCAAAGAACTGCGCGCTGGAGGCTTCTTCCTCGAGCAACTGGAAGCGCGGCTCACTGTTCTGGTCCGTGGAAATACCGAGCATGATGTGGCCGTCGAGCGCTTTTCCCTCACTGAGAGAATCCGAAAAAGAAATCTCAAAGCGCAGTTTGGAAGTGGACTCGGACTGAGCGAGGCCAACCTGGGCAGCAAGTAATGACAGGCCTAAGCAAGAGGTGATTGTAAGTGAGCGGCCAAATTTGTATGGAATGGATTTCCAAATACCGACGAGACGCAAAGGACCTCCAGATTTGTGAGAAAACAGAATACAACAGGAGCCGGCCGCTCGCTCCACACACCCATACACTAATCGTTTGGTCGGGCGCGACCACAAGGCAGGGAGCCACCCCCAGACTGCTCGGATTCACCGGGACCGGTACGGCAACCAGGGGCACGGGCTTGTTGCGTATTGGGAGGCAGGGGAGCGCGCTGTTCAAGTCGTAAGCGGGTTGAGCTGTGACGCCTGGGGACTGGGCAGTGGGCGCTGCGCTTTCATGTATATAGGGGATGTGCTATAACCGGATGGCCGTGAAACAGGACGGAAATCAGGAGAGAGCCCCGGCGGGACTGAGGGGAACGGCCGTGGCCGAGTCGCCGTCGGGCAGCATGGCGGCAGACAAGGCTGGAACTGGAGTGCAAGAGGATCCGTCCCGGTATTGCCCGGTATGTTCGCAGCGGCTGGAGTCGAGAAGGTGCAAGCTGGTCTGTAACGTATGTGGGTACTACATGTCTTGCGCGGATTACTACTAAGGCGAAGTAGTCACGCTCGAAACAAGAGACTGCTTTGCGGAATACACCAAAACTAGATATGCTTCGCGGTTCCGGCCCGGGTTGCCGCCGGATTCGTGTACGGATGAGGAGGAACTAAACGTGGCATTAAAGATTACAACTCGGGAAGTCGACGGCGTAACGGTGGCAGCGCTGGACGGACGCATCGTGCTCGGTGAAGAGAGCAACGCGCTCCGGGAAAAGATCAAGACGCTGGTGGGCGAGGGTAAGAAGAAGATCGTGCTGAACATGGACAATGTCACGTTCATTGACAGCGCGGGCCTCGGCACACTGGTCGCGTCTCACCACAGCGCCAAGGCACAGGGAGCCGGGCTGAAGCTGTGCCACCTGGGCACGAAGTTCCAGGAAGTGTTGCAGATTACCAAGCTGATGACCATCTTCGACGTGTACAACACGGAAGCCGAAGCGGTGGCCAGCTTCTCGAAGTAAGCCGGCACGTCTCTGAGAACAATTCTTAGGAAAGGGCAGGTTTATCCCTGCCCTTTTTTATTGCCTTTATCTACTCCGGAATGCGGTACATCGTGATGCCGCTGAGAAGCTTGGGATAGAAGTCCGTGGACTTTTGTGGCATCACCTCTCCGGCTGTCGCAACACGCACTACCAGGTCAACATCCACGGGATTGAGCAGAAACGCGATCTGCGCAAGGGAGCGGTCCACCGCATCCAGCGCAACGGAAGCTTCCCGCTCGTAAGAGAGGTTTGCTTCGGCGGCAACGGCATGGGGAGTGATGCCAAGCGCGGGCTCGAGAATGCCCTGGTGCAGAAGAACAACATCGAGTTCGCGATGCAAAGGCGACAGGCCAGGCAGGATTTGCGCGATGTCTGCTTCAGGCCGGAGTGTGAGAATGTAAAAAGCGTGCGATCCGTTCTCCGACGCAGGGTAGACGCCGATAGCGCGCTGAGACTTGTTCGCCGAGAGTTGGTGAAGGAACTTCGCGGCCGCTTCCTGGCGCTGTTCGGGACCGTCAAAGGCGATGACTTCGGTGGCAAACCAAGGTTCCAGATAGCGCCGCACGGCACTCCAGGAAAAGTCCCGCAGGTTGGCCACGACGCGGTGCGTCGGCAGAATCGTCAAGCCTTCGCTGCGCGTGTTGATGAATGTCATCATCGAAAACTCATAAGGCGCATCGGGGATGAGCTTGTTGGCGCGAGAGCGGTTTTCGTTGCGGAAATTGAGTGAAGTCTCGTAGCGATGATGTCCGTCGGCAATGACCAGCTTTTGCTCGGCCATGGCCGCCTGGATGACGGAAATGCGATGCGGCTCCGCAACAAGCCATAGGCTGTGAATGACTCCATACTCGTCGGTGAGCTGCGTGACCGGTGGCCGCGATGACTGAACCTCCTCAAGAACCGTGTCAACCTGCCTGTGCGCGTCCGAATAGAGCATGAATAATTGGCCCGTGTGCGTACGCGTGTGGCGTAGCAGTTCCAGCCGATCGGCTTTAGGTCCCGAAAGAGTGTGCTCGTGGCGGAAAATCACGCCCGCGGAATAGTCTTCCAGCTTGCCAAGCCCGATGAAGCCGCGGCGGGTGCGGCGCAAGGCCGTGCCAGGAATCGTGTAGTCCTGCGCGTAGGCATAGAAGGCGGGAGCTGGGTCCTGCTGAATTACGCGCTCGCCGATCCAAGCGTTGAGGCTGGCAGCGGCGCGCGTGTAGACGCTGTCTTGCGGGTTGTCTTCTTTATTCGAGCGGCCCTTTTCAATCGCGATCAAATTGTGAGGATCGGCGGCGTAATACTTCTCCTGCATCGCGGGAGTAATCTTGTCGTAAGGCTGGGTTAGCACCCTTTCAAAAGGCGCAAGACTAGGGTTGTAGCGATAAGCGCGGAAGGGTTGCACCAGGGCCATAAGGCCTCCAAGCCAGATTTATGCGGAATAGACAGCCTATTAGTGTACGCGATGTGACGGCGAACTGAAAAAGCTGGATGCGGGCCGAAGGAAGAACATCGCGCTCTGCATATTACAATGAAAATCTATGACCAACGGCAAGGCAGGACCCGTGCGCGCATTTCTGTTTGACCTGGATGGAACCCTGATCGATTCGAAGATGGACCTAGTGAACTCGGTGAACGCTATGCTGCGTCAGACCGGCCGCCCCGAGCAATCGATAGAATTGGTGGCCAGCTATGTCGGGCACGGCGCGCCCCAATTAATCGCCAGTGTCCTAGGCCCACAAGCCAACGAAGAGCAGCGTCGCGAGGCCCTCGCCATATTCCTGGCACATTATCAGGAACAAAAGCTGAATCTGACGCGACCTTATCCGGGCGTGGTCGAAGGGTTACATGCTCTTGCCAATTTCCCCTTAGTGGTCCTGACAAATAAGCCTGTGAAACTAAGCGTGGAAATTCTGGAAGGTCTTCAGCTGGCGAATCTCTTCCGTGCCATCTATGGTGGGGACAGTTTCGAGACCAAAAAGCCCAATCCCTCCGGCGCACTTGCCATCCTCGAGGAACTTGGCACTGCGCCGGCCGAATCGGCGATGGTTGGCGACTCCGACGTGGACATACAAACGGCGCGCAACGCAGGCATGCTGGCAGTCGGAGTAACTTACGGCTTCGGCCAGCACAACACCCAAGCGTGGCCGGCGGATATTTACGTGGAAAAGTTGACGGAACTAGTCACCCTGGCACCAAGGGTCGTCTGAGCATCGGACTCTTCACAAATCTGAAATCGTTATGCGCTTGCGTTGGGATAGCGCGGTTTGTCAGACTCAGCCCGTGCTGATTGGACTATTTCCTGAACTGGACGCGCCCGGCGGAATCCAGCGAGCGGGGCGGCATTTGGCATTTGTCCTGAGCGAATATGCCTCCGCAAAGAAAATGGAATACAGGTTTCTGAGCCTGAATGACACGCAGGAACTGCATCGGATGCACGTGGGCGATCGCGAATATGTATTCACCGGCGCGGCGCGGGGCAAGGCGGGGTTCGTCGTGTCTGCCATAAAGGCAGCGAGGCGTGACGCGAAGCTGGTCTTGGCGGCTCATCCCAATCTTGCTCCCGTCGTGTATTCGATGAGCCTCGTAGCGCCTCGGATGAAGAGCATCGTCTGCACACACGGAATCGAAGTATGGGAGCCACTCTCGCGAATGAGGCGTCGATCTTTGCAACACGCCACGATGGTGCTGGCGCCGAGCCGGGCGACCGCGGATTACCTTGTGTCGCTGCAGGGCGTGAAGCCGGAAAGAGTACGCGTGTTGCCTTGGGGCTTAGATCCCGATTTCGAAACCAAGCTTTTCGGCATTGCGGATGCGCGTTTACCGGAGGGGTTTCCCGAGGGGCGCGTGATTCTGACGGCAGGCCGTTGGCTGGCCACGGAACGCTACAAAGGCATGGATACGCTGATTCAAGCGATGCCTCGGCTTCTGTTGCGCTGGCCGGACATTCAATTGGTTATGGTCGGCGCTGGGGACGACCGCGAATGGCTGGTCAATCTCACGCGAGACAGCGGGGTACAGAAACATGTCCACTTTCTGAGCGGCATCAGCTATGGCGAACTCTCCGCGTGCTACGCGGCGGCGGAAATCTTCGCGCTTCCCAGCCGTGGCGAAGGATTTGGATTTGTCTATCTGGAAGCGATGGCACGCTGCAAGCCGGTGATTGGCGGGGCACACGGCGGCGCACCGGAAGTGATTCAGGACGGCGTGACCGGATACCTGGTGCAGCACGGAGATACCGTGCAGTTGGCGACCTCGATCGATGCGCTGCTGAGCAATCCGGAACTCGCGCGCGAGATGGGGGCTCGGGGAAAAGAACGTGTGGAAAAGGAATTTCGCTTCTCCGTCTTTGCCAAAGGCTTCAAGAAAATCCTGCGCGAACTATGCGAATCCTGAACGTAACCCAAAGCTACGCCCCTTTCTTTGAATTCGGAGGGCCCACGGTCAAGGTGAAGGCGCTTGCGGAGGGCCTTGCGAAAAGAGGCCATGAAACAACCATCCTGACGGCGGACTGGGGATTGGACAAGCGCTTGAAAAACTTGCCTGATGAGCCCGCTGCAGAGAGCAGTCCCTTTGGACGCAAGCGAAGAGTGAACGGAGTGAGCGCGGTCTATCTGCCGAACTGGTTCCACTACCACGCCACGAGCTGGAATCCGGCCTTGGGAAGATACCTCCGCGCACGACTGAATGACTTTGACGTCGTGCATATTTTCGGTTTGTACGATCTGTTTGGCCCGCGGGTGGCAAAAGAGTGCCGCAAAAGAAAAATTCCGTATGTTGTTGAACCTATAGGCATGTTCGTGCCCATTGTCAGAAGTCTTCGTCTAAAGCGCCTGTATCACTTTCTATGGGGCCGGCAAATGCTCGCCGCTGCCGATGCGATCATCGCCACGGCCGATCAAGAGCGTGATGAGCTTCTCGCAGGCGGGCTTTCCGCAACAAAAATTGTCTTGCGAAGAAATGGTGTGGAAGCTCCAGAGCACTTGCCGGAACGGGGGCAATTCCGGAATGCTCTGAAAATCGCGCAGCAAGACCCGTTGATTCTGTTCCTGGGCCGGCTGTCGCAAAAAAAGAGTCCAGACTTGCTGCTAAAGGCGTTTGCTGGACTCGAATCCTCACCCCTCAGTCCTAGCACGCCACATCTTGTGTTTGTTGGGCCAGACGAGTCCGGGATGAAGGCGCGACTGCAGCAAATGTCCAACGAGCTCGCGACGAGGGAGCGCGTCCATTTTGTGGCTCCACTTGAGGGCGACGCCAAATGGTCCGCATATCGCGACGCGGATGTTTTTGTTCTGCCCTCGCAGAATGAAAACTTCGGCAATACGGCCGCGGAGGCCGTAGCCGCGGGCACCCCCGTTATCGTCACCGAACAGTGCGGGATTGCTCCTTTTTTGAACGGCACCGCGGGAATCGTTGTGAGGCACAATGAAGCGGAACTGCGAGCCGGCCTGGCGCGGTTGTTGGACGAAGCCGAGCTTCGGGCGAGGTTGCGCGATGGATGCACGTCCGCTCTTACGAAGCTGGGATGGGAAGAGCCGTTGGAGCAGATGGTGGAAATCTATTCTAAGCTTGCGAGACGAGCCACGCCGTAGGACAATTCAATTCCCAGAGCACGGGGATAAAAATCTTGAGGGCACGCCTCCTGTTTCGTTCAGTATGGTGGCTTAGTAACTTATTGTTGGTCGTCGCGCTGACGGGCACGATTTTCGCCGGCGTTTGGGAGTTCTCTACCCGCCACTATCTGAAAGGATTCTCTGACGCCATCGTACCCGAGGCCGCAGCGCCACAACAAAAGGCCGAAGCAATACTGGCATGGATGAGAAACGGGCCGCCGCGTCTCGAAACCGACCAAGTCAACGAACTTTCCCCTCGTGATCCGAAGGAGACACTGAACTACCGGCAACTACTTCAGGTCTGCGGCAGCGCGACAAATGCATTTCTGAATCTCGCGCGCAGTGCGGGGCTGAATGCGAGACGGCTTCTTCTTCTCACGCCGGAACGCACGGCTAATCATGTTGTGGCAGAGTTGGAGTTGAACGGCCGCTGGGTTATCGTCGACCCGGCGTACCGGACATTCATGAAAGATGCACACGGAAATCTGTTGACCCGCAAAGACCTGCAGAACCCGGAGATCTTCCGTCAAGCTACCAGCCAAGTGCCAGGCTATCTTCCCCAATATACCTATGAGCGCTTCGCGCACGTCCGGCTGGGAGCCTTGCCGTTCCGGGGCACGGGAGTGCGGCAGACCCTCGATGCGGTTTTGCCCAACTGGGACGAATTTCTGGATTGGAGCCTCCTTCTCGAAAGACGGTCTTTTCTCTACCTATTTCTTTCCGCGAATCTTCTGATCGTATTGGTCCTGGCGCGCACGGTTCTTGGCTGGCTCGCCGATCAGCGTTTGAACATTCCCAGATTCCGTCTCCGCGCAAATCTTAGCCGGGCCACGGCCGCTTTTTTCACCACTCCGGAGATCAAATAGAGCGTGTGCGGCATCTGCGGCTTCGCGTACGCTTCCAGTCCCGCTGAAGCGGAGAGCCGTGTGCGCAGCATGGCGGCCGCAATGGTGCACCGCGGCCCCGACGAAGATGGATTTCTTGTAAATGACCCTCGCGCCGCCGGTGCGGCTCTGGGGATGCGCCGCCTGAGCATTATCGACCTGCCTGGCGGTCATCAACCCATTTGGAATGAGGCACGGAATGTCGCCGTGGTGTTCAACGGGGAACTTTACAACTACCGCGAATTACGCGAACGCCTAAGCCTGGCAGGCCACCGGTTCAGCACAAACTCCGACACGGAAGTTCTGGTGCATGGGTGGGAAGAGTGGGGCGAGGATCTGCTCGGTGAACTTCGCGGCATGTTTGCCTTCGCCCTACTCGACCTGCGGAAGCATTTCGCCACCGTGCCTGTGCTCTTTCTCGCGAGAGATCCCGTGGGCATCAAGCCGCTCTATTACGCCCAAACGGACAAAGGTTTTGCTTTCGCTTCCGAGCTTCGCGCTTTGCTTGCATCTGGTGTTGTGGAGCGAAAACTCTCCGGCGATGCCCTGACGGCTTATCTGTTATTCGGAAGCGTCTCTGAACCGGTTACGCTTGTGGAAGGTGTGTTCTCCGTCCCACCCGGGCATGCGTTACTGCTTCACCTGCCAGACCGTCGCCGCACACCGCGGGTGCGCCCCTGGTGGGATCCCCAGCGAAGCGCAGCACAACGCGATCCGAAGCGTCCACGTGATTTTGCGGCCGCGTCGGCGCGATTGCGGACCCTACTTGAAGAAGCAGTGCGCGCACACCTGATCGCGGATGTGCCCGTAGGATTGTTTCTGTCGAGCGGGTTGGATTCAAGCGCAATCGCCGTACTGGCGGGTCGAGCAGAGCAAGGCATTCAGAGCTTTACGCTGACTTTTCCCGACACTGAGTATGACGAAGGCCCGCTGGCGCGACTGGTGGCCCAGCGCGCTTCTACGAAGCACACCGAAATCCCGCTTCAAGGGAAGGAGATGTTGGCACGGGTGGACGAAGCAATTGCGGCCTTGGACCAGCCAACGATGGATGGGATCAACACCTACTTCGTTTCCTGGGCGGCGCGGGAGGTAGGTCTAAAAGTGGCGTTGTCCGGTCTGGGAAGCGATGAGCTG
>Ga0187778_10002848_pt1 | contig 11715 bp, 6 predicted proteins | sample 1015_Q2_SP5_20_M_FD_132418 | JGI IMG/M metagenome (GOLD analysis project Ga0187778, IMG submission 132418) | Tropical peat soil microbial communities from peatlands in Department of Meta, Colombia - 1015_Q2_SP5_20_MG | ecosystem: Environmental > Terrestrial > Soil > Wetlands > Peat | place...
ACACAAACGCGTTGCGTAGCCGAAAACGCCTAGCGCAAGGCGCAAAGGCGAAGGCGGGCAGGGCGCCCGGCGAGACTTTGCAACGCCGCGATCGGCGTTTTCGGCAGCAACCCGAAGGGAACGGGCGTCCTGGGGCGCCACTCGGTGTTGCCGTCCTCGCCAAGACCTCTCGTCTTGGCTTCGTCCTGCGCCTTGATTGGCACCCCAGGGCACCCGTTCGCGTATGCGCCCATAGCGTTAACAGGCCCCAGCGCTTGATTCCCACCTGCCGCTGTCCCATCCGAGGAGTCACTTAAATGAGCAACGAAGCTGAACTCCGGGCGACCATCGCCAAGATGATCGAGCCGGGCAAGGGCGTGCTCGCCGCCGACGAGAGCATTCCGACCATCACCAAGCGCTTCAAGGCGCTGAACATCGAGTCCACCGAGGAGACGCGGCGCGCGTACCGCCAATTGCTGTTCACGACCCGCGGCGCCGAAGAGTTCCTGAGCGGCGTCATCCTTTTCGAGGAAACGCTCGATCAGAAGGCCGATGACGGAACGGCGCTGCCCGAGGTGCTGGTGCGGCACGGTGTGATGCCGGGCATCAAAGTGGACAAGGGAACGACGCCTCTGACCGGCGCGCCCGGCGATCTGATCACGCAGGGGCTGGACGGCCTCGGCGAGCGGCTCAAGACATACAAGACCAAGGGCGCCCGCTTCGCCAAGTGGCGCGAGGTCTATGGCATTACCGACGTCAATCCGACGCCGCTCGGCGTCGCCGCCAACGCCGAGGTGCTCGCGCGCTACGCGGCGATCTGCCAGGAGGCCGGAATCGTGCCGATCGTCGAGCCCGAGGTGCTCATCGACGGAGACCACACCATCGAGCGCTGCTACGAAGTGAGCGACGCGGTCCTGCACGCGGTGTTCGACGCGCTGCACCGGCACCGCGTACTGTTCGAAGGCATGGTGCTCAAGCCGAGCATGGTGCTTCCGGGCAAGGATCATCCGCCCAAGGCGAGCCCCGAGCAGGTCGCTGACGCGACCCTGCAGGTGCTTCGCCGCAACGTGCCGGCGGCAGTCCCTTCGATCAACTTCCTGTCCGGCGGACAGAGCCCCGAGGAGGCGACCGCCAACTTGAACGCCATGAACGTCAAGTATCCGCGCGCGCCCTGGGTGCTGTCGTTTTCCTACGCTCGCGCGCTGCAGGATCCGGCGATGCGCGCCTGGGGCGGGCGCAAGGAAAACGTCGCCAAGGCGCAGGCGGCGTTCTACCAGCGCGTGAAGATGAACAGCCTCGCCAGGGCCGGCAAGTGGACCCAGGCGATGGAGCGCGCGGCGTAGGAGGACGCGTCGCGCCGGCGGCCGCGATCGAGCAGACGCCGGTTGCCTGCCTTGCGTACCGTGCCGGCGGCGGCCGGCCACTGGCACGCTTGCGCCTCGCGCCGCCGTCGATCGAATGCGAGCCTCGCCTTCAACGTGGGTCGCTGTTGCGCTGCTGTGGCTCGCGGGGAATGCCCTGCGGCTGACCATCCTGGCGGTTCCGCCGGTCATCGCGATGATTCGCGACGACCTCTCGCTTAGCGCCACGCAGGTCGGATTGCTGAGCAGCATTGCGCCGGCGCTGTTCGCGATCGCCGCGCTGGGAGGCTCGCTGCTCGTCGCGTACCTGGGAGCGCGGGGCGCGCTGATCGGTGGGCTGCTCGTGATCGCCGCGGGTTCTGCGCTGCGCGGCCTGAGCCCTGGCTACGCGGTGCTCCTCGCCACCACGGTGCTCATGTCGGTCGGAGTCGCGATCATGCAGCCGATCATGCCCACAACGGTGCGGCAGTGGCTGCCGCACAGAATCGGGCTCGGCACGGCGATCTACACCAACGGCTTGCTGGTGGGAGAGGTTTTCCCGACACTGCTCACGATTCCCCTGGTCCTTTCTCTGCTCGGCGGTAGCTGGCGTCTGTCGCTGGTGTTCTGGTCGGTGCCCATCGCGACCGGTGTCGACAAGGGGTTCGAATGGCTCGAGCGGGCGTACGCGCGGCGCGACCCCGGCGCGACATATGTGCTCACGGACTTGTTTTTCAGGCCACTGCATGGCGACTCGCGGTGGCAGGCGTTCCTGCTCAAGATGGGCCTGGGGCGTGAACGCCTTTCGCTCGGTTGCGCGGCGCACAACATGTAGGGCACAGACCCGCCATCTCGGCTCCCGGCAGCCCGCCGGACACGGCGTCTTGACACCGGGTATCTTCCGGCGAAACATACGCAAAGCAACAGCCTGTAGCTGACGCCCGGAGGGGTATTCCCGGTGGGGTGTATTGCACAGGCGCTTGTTTGGCAATACTGTTGTAAGGCAGTGACGCAAAGCCTCCGGCCCGTGGCAGATGCGGGTAGCGGGGTTGCCGGCGGAATTTCCGCCGTTCGCAGGATGCCGCGCAGGAATGCGCGGCAGCTTCACGTCACCGCCTCGACGGCAACTTTTCGGGGGCGTGACGTGGGATCCTCAGCCTCGCCGCAAAATGCGACCGCGATGTCCCCGATCGCGTCGATTGCCGCGTCGCGTACCTCTGACAGCTTCCCCGCTCCGATGGTTGAGGCGCCGGGAACGCCCAGCGCCTCGGAGGGCGCTCCCAAGACCCGCAGATTGGTCGTGGGTCAGCAGTACTTCGGCATCGAGGCGCGAGCCTTCCATGCCGGGGCCGAGCGCATGCTCGCGCGCATCTCCGCGCACGCGCCGGAACGCACCCGAATCAACGTTCGCACGCTGGGAGAGGACTTCCGTCTCGACGGTGCGGCGAGCTGGGCGCTGCTGCGCGCACTGGTCGCCGGCAAGTTGCTGCATCCCGAAGGCGCCGGCAGCTACATTGCGACCGCGCGGTTTCGCGAATACGCGGTCGCGAGCGTGGTCACACCGTTGTCGCGGACGCGGGCGAAGGCGCTAATCGAGGAGGTGGGCGCAATCGCCGCACGCATCAACGCCGCTTGGAATCGGAATCCGTACGTGATCAAGCTGGTGGCGGTGTCGGGCAGCTATATGAGCCGCCGCGACCTGCTGCCGGAGCTTTCGCTGTGGCTGGTGCTGCGTCGGCGTCTGCCGCTGCAACGGCGTCGCAGATCCACGGTTGAAAAGGACATCGCAATGCGCCGGATCGTAGCCGAAGTGTGTGCGCCGAGCTCCTTTATTCGCGTGCGTCTGGTGCGCGACAAGCAAGAGGTGCAGCGCCCCTTCAGCGTGGTGTACCAGACCAACGAAGGCGTGATCGAGCCTTCCGTGCCGGCCTGGGGGAAGTTGCGCGACTGGGGCGCCTCGATCAGCCGGAGGCTTGCCGCGCGCTGAGTCGATCTCGAGCGCGCGCAGCCTTCGGATGCAGCTCGTCGCCCGAACGCTGCGCTAGGCGCCTTCCTGCTCCATGGCCACTTCGGCTCCAAGGCTTTCGACGTCGCGATAGATCGAAGCAACCGCGAGGACGCGGCCGCTGCGCTTGTAGCGCACCGCGCAGTCCCTGGCTGCCACGTCACCATCGATGGACAGTTCGTCCCAGGTCGGGGCGTGTCCGACGTAGTTGATGGGCACGTCGTAGTGCTGGCTCCAGAAGAAGGGCACGGCAGCGAACTTCTCTCGGTATCCGAGCATGTTGCGCGCTGCAGTCTGACCCTGCCGTTCGGCAACGACCCAGTGCTCCACGCGAATCGACTCGCCGCTGCGCGCGTCGGGCCAGCGCGCAATATCTCCTGCGGCGAAGATTCCCGGCGCGCTGGTTTCCAGGTACGCGTCGACCAGCACGCCACGGTCCAGCGCAAGACGGGCGTCCTGGGCCAGGTCAAGTCGCGGGCGCACGCCCACGCCGACCACTACCAGATCAGCCTGAAGCCTGGAGCCGTTGCTCAGCTCGACTTGCCGCTCGCCGATCGAGGTGGCTGTCGCCTCCAGGTGGAAGACGACGCCGTGCTCCTCGTGGAGGCCGCGCACGAAGTCACCCAGCTCGCGACCGAGGATTCGCTCCATCGGTCGCTTTTCCGGCGCAACCACGTGCACTTCGATCCCCCGCGTGCGCAGCGACGCTGCGACTTCGAGGCCGATGAAGCTCGCGCCGAGCACGAGAGCGCACCGCGCGGCCTTGGCGCGCTCTATGATGGCGCGCGAATCGGCGAGCGAGCGCAACGTCCGCACATGCGGCAAGTCCATCCCGGGCAGCGGCAGGCGAATCGGCTCGGCCCCGGTGGCGATCAACAGCCGGTCGTAGCGGACCTTGTTTCCGTCGTCGAGGATGACTTCGCGCGAAGCCACGTCGATGTGCCGCGCGGTCGCCCCGAGATGCAAGTCGATGGCGTTCTCGGCATAGAAATCCATCGGACGCAGCGGGATCCACTCTTCCGGCGCCGTGCCGGCAAGGTAATCCTTGGACAGGTTCGGCCGGTCCGCGGGCGCCGCGTCGTCGCTGCTCACCATCACGATGCTGCCGCCGTACCGCTCACGGCGAAGCATCTCTGCCGCGGCGAAGCCGGCAGCCCCGCCGCCGACGATGACGATTCTCGCCGGCAGCGCGGCACCGGAACTCTTTCTTGGCGCAATGTCCTTTTTCGCGAGGACGAAGACCTTGCCGCCGCGCTCCTCGACCGCCCAGCAGGCGACCGGGCTGAGCGCCGGCGCGCGCAACGCTTCGCCCGTACGCAGGCTGAAGCAGGCGTGATGCCAGGGACATCGCACGGTGTCCTCGACCATGACGCCGTCGGCGAGCGGTCCACCGTAGTGCGAGCAGACGGCGCCGATCGCGAAGAACTCGTTGCCTCGCCGGGCGAGCAGAACCGCATCCTCGCCCACGTGGCCGGCAACCATGCGTCCATCGGCGAGATCGCCGATCGGGATGCCGAGCGCCAAGTCCGCCCCGGCCGAGTCTGATGGAGTGCCCACGATGTTCTCCCGCGGTGATGGCCCTACGCCCCCATCACGCACTTGGCGTAGAGGTCGCCCAGCGCATTCCCCGGATCGTATTTCTGCTTCAGTGCAGCATACGCGTTCTTGTTGTAGATCGCCCAGAACTCATCTTCGGTGAAGTACGAGTCCGAGTACAGCGACTTGATGCCGCCAAGCTCGCTCGCCTTGCGCTCGATCTTGCGGTTGCAGAAGCCGGCCGAGCGCCGCTCGCGCGTGGTCACGACGTCCCAGAATCCGAAGTTGATGTAGATCGTGCCCGGCTTGAGCGGATAGAGGGCGAAGCGCTCACCCGATTCTTCGCCGTCGATGGGGCAGATCCAGATGGGAAGGATGCCGACCTCGGCGTGCAGGAAGGCGAGGAATTCCGGCGCGTGCTCGAGAGGGATGTCGATGTCCTGGATCACCGACTCCGGCTGCGCGCCGCGCAGAGCGTTCCAGACGCGGGTCAAGCCCCAGCGTGAGTTCCAGCGCATGATGCGCTGATAGGTGATGGAATTGAGCCGCTCGCGGCCGAACAGCTTGCGCAGCAGCCGGTTCTGCGCGCCGACGTTCTTCGAGCACCAGAACCAGTCGGTGTCCCAGCGCCACAGATAGTCGCGCATGGTCAGATAGTCGGTCGGCCGCTCGCGGATCGATCGGTAGTAGATGCGCTCGAAGGTGTAGTCGCTGGTGTAGGGTGCGATGTCGGTGAAGCGCCCCCGCGAGAGAAAGATCTCGCCGGGCGAAAAGACGACGCCGTCCAGGAAATGAACGCCGCCTTCGGCGCACAGGCGCGCGACGTCGGCGAAGCACGCCTGCGCATTGGAATAGCGCACGTGATCGACGTGCACGAACTGCTTGACCGGCTGCGTTCTCGCGGTGAGCCTGAGGGCGTAGCCAAGCGTGCCGTAGGAATTCGGAAAACCGAAGAACAGGTCGCTGTGCTCGTTATCCGCGCTGCAGGTGAGAATGCGGCCGTCGCCGGTGAGCACATCCATCTCGACGATGGTGTCGTGCACGAGACCGTACTTGAACGATGTCGCTTCGATGCCCACACCCGCGTGAGCGCCGCCGAGGGTGATCGACTTGAGCTGAGGCACCACGCGCGGCATGGTGCGATGTGCGAGCGTGGCGTCGGCCAGGTCGACGAACGTGGTCATGCCCTCGGCCTCGACGATGCCCGCCGCCGGGTCGACGCGCAGCACCTGGTTGAAGTGCTTCAGATCGATGCGCGGCCGCTCGCGCGGTGCGCGATCGCGAAACAGGTTCGACGTTTCCTTCGCCAGCCCGACGCCGCCGGGCGGTGCGGCAGCCAGCTCGGCCAGCAGCCGAGCCTTTTTTTCCTCGTAACCGCTCAACTTTCGGCGCGATAGAGGAAGGTGCGGCTCATCGGGTAGTTGCCGCCGATGTTGCCTTTGCTCACCAGGACCTGGAAGAGGTGCGTGTGGCCTTTCCTGGCGCGGAACATCTCGGCGCACGCCCAGAGGTAGGTGCGCCACTTGCGGTAGAAGCTTTCGTCGAAGCGCTTGGGATCCATGGCGTGGATGGTCTTCCAGTTGGCTTCGAACCGCTCGCCCCAGGCGTCGAGCGTGAGCGCGTAGTGGCGGCGCAGGTTCTCCACGTCGAGCACTTCCAGCCCGCATCGCTCCATCGCGTTCATCGCCTCGGTGAGACTCGGGATCCAGCCGCCGGGGAAGATGTGCTTGCGAATGTAGAACTCGGTCTGGAAGGTCCCGACGTGGCCGATGAAATGAATGACGCCCAACCCGCCCGGCTTCAGCGTGTCGGCATGCGCGCGGATGACCTCGAAGAGCTGATCGCGTCCGGCATGCTCGAGCGTGCCGATGGAGAGCATCTTGTCGTACTGGCCCGGAATCTCGCGGAAATCGCACTCGACGAGCTTGATCTTGTCGGTCAACCCGCGGCGCGCGATCTCCGCGCGCAGCTCGTTCACCTGCTCGGTCGTGGTGTTGATGCCGGTGCCCAGCGCGCCGTACTTCTCCCAGGCGTGGAAGAGAAGCCCGCCCCAGCCGCAGCCGACGTCGACAAAGGTCTCGCCCGCCTTGAGCTGCACCTTGCGGCAGACGTGATCCATCTTGTTCTGCTGCGCCTGCTCGACGGTGGTCGTGCCTTCCTTCCAGTAGGCGCAGGTGTACATCATGCCGATGCGGTCGAGCCACAGCTTGTAGAACGGCTCGCCGAGCCCGTAGTGATAGCGCGCGTTGGCCTTCGCCTGGGCGATCGAGCGGTTGGAAAAGCGGAACTCGTGCCAGCGGTTGCGCAATCCCACCAGCGCGTTGGGATCGTCGTCGAAACCGGCATCGAACGCCGCGCGCGCTGCGAGCTGGAATCTGCCCTCGATGTCGATGAGCCCGTCGAAATAGCCTTCGAGCAATCCGATGTGTCCGAACAGAACGACGCGGCGCTCCGCCGCCGCGCTGTTGAAGCGCAGCGTGAACGCTGGAGCCGTGTCGGGCCGGTTGCGGTAGATCGTGCCGTCGGCAAAGAGCACCGCGAACGAAATTTCCGTTGCGCCTCCGATCGCCGCCAGGCGCCGCCCGACCATCCCGCCGGGTTGCCGCGGCTCGCTCGCCGAACCCGGGTGCGGAGGCGCAAGGAGCCCGTCCATGCGGTCGAGCCTGCCCTGGACGCGTTGCCGTTGTGCCTGCCTCGCTTGCTCGGGTGTCGTCGCCATTGTTGTTGTCCGTGGGAGCGCCGGCGTTCAGGCCGTCGCGTCTCGCCCAAGAGTTGTCGGATTGCGCCCGCCGAATGCGCGGCCAATATATCGCACAGACCTCGCCTCAAGTCGAGGGTTCGCGGGAGCGCGGCCCGCCCGTGCGAGCCCGCGCAAGCGACGAGCAAACCGTCCTCTTGGTCGGTCACATTTCCGTCATGCAACGCGCGTGCCTCCTGCGTGTGGCGCGCGCGAAAGGCGACGACAGCGAAGCGCTGCGATGCCAGTCCATCGCATAAACGTAGGCACTGTGGACAACGGCGTGGATTCGCGGTGGATAGCCGGTGCAGAGTGTGTCATTGCGGGTCTAGTCCGCTGATTTCCTGCGGCTTTTCGGGGTCCCTTTGTGTGCATCAAAAAGCCCTTGCATCGCTTGCCCCGACCTACTATGATTAGTCTTGATTCTGCACTTGAACACAAGATATAGTAGATTTTGATTCATAAGGGATTTCCGGAAATGACGCCGGGGAGCCCTCGGGAAGGTTTGTTTTTCTCGAAGGCCGGCGGCCGGAAAACGCGCGGGGACTGGAATTGCGCAATGCGGCCACCCGGCGCGGGTAGACCAAGAACCATAAGATTTTCTCAGGAGAGTGCGCCATGCAACTCGTCAGCCAGACCGCCAATCAGTCCCCGGCAACACCGCAGAACCTGATGGCTGGCGAGGCTGGAGCGCCCCTCCCGGCGAACGCCGATCCGCGGCTCGCGCAATACAAGGTGATCCGCCGCAACGGCGCGGTGGTCGGCTTCGAGCCGTCGAAAATCGCCATCGCCGTCACCAAGGCGTTCCTCGCCGTCAACGGCGGCCAGAGCGCGGCCTCGGCGCGGGTGCGGGAGCTGACCGCGCGGCTCACCGACGCGGTGGTCGCGGCGCTGATGCGGCGCAAACCCGAGGGCGGCGCGATCCACATCGAGGAGATCCAGGACCAGGTCGAATTGGCGCTCATGCGCGGCGGCGAGCACGAGGTCGCTCGCGCCTACGTCCTCTACCGCGAAAAGCGGGCGCAGGAGCGCGCGCTGGAAAAGCAGAAGAGCGCCAAACCCGAAGGCGCCGTCATCAACGTCGTCGACAACGGCGTGAAGCGCCCGCTCGACCTCAACCGGTTGACCGAATTGGTCAAGGCTTCCTGCGAAGGACTCCCCGACGTCGATCCCGAGCGGATCTTGAAGGCGACGCTCAAGGACCTGTACGAAGGCGTGCCGATGGACGAGGTGCGCAAGTGCATCGTGCTCGCCGCCCGCACGCTGATAGAGAAGGACCCCTCGTACAGCTTCGTCACCGCGCGCCTTCTGCTCGACGCGCTGCGCGTCGAGGCGTTGGGCGAGGAAGCCAGCCAAGCCGACATGGCGACCAAGTACGCCGAATACTTCCCGCGCTTCGTCAAGCACGGCATCAAGATCGGACTCTTAAACGAGCAACTGACGCAGTTCGACTTGAAGGTACTGGGCGCGGCGCTGGTGCCGGAGCGCGACCTGCAGTTCGGCTACCTGGGGCTGCAGACGCTCTACGACCGCTACTTCCTGGTCGACCAGTACGTCGGCGGACGCCGCTTCGAGCTGCCTCAGGCGTTTTTCATGCGCGTGGCGATGGGCCTGGCGCTCAACGAAGTCGAGCGCGAGGCGCGGGCCATCGAGTTCTACAACGCGCTCTCCACATTCGATTTCATGTCGAGCACGCCCACGCTGTTCAACTCGGGAACGCATCGGTCGCAGCTGTCCTCCTGCTATCTCACCACCGTGTCCGACGACCTGGACGGCATCTACGAGGCGATCAAGGAGAACGCGCTCCTGTCCAAGTTCGCGGGAGGCCTGGGCAACGACTGGACCAACGTGCGCGCGCTCGGCAGCCATATCAAGGGCACCAACGGCCGCTCGCAGGGCGTGGTGCCGTTCCTGAAGGTGGTGAACGACACGGCGGTCGCAGTCAATCAGTGCTTTGCGCCGGAGACGCCGGTCTACAGCGCGCGCGGCATGCTGCCGATCCGCGACGTGCGTCCGGGCGACCTGGTGCTCGGCAAGAGCGGCGTCTACCGCGAAGTGGTCGAGCGGCTAGTCTATAACCAGCACGATCCCATGGTCGCGATCGACGTCAAGCACGCGATCGAGCCGCTGGAAGTCACCGACGGCCATCCCTTCTGGGCGATCGCCGGAGTGCCGATGGAGCAGGCCGAATCGCGCACGCAGGAGTGGCTCGCCAGGGGTAAGGTGCAGGCTGCATGGATCGACGCCGGCAAGCTCAAGCGCGGCGATTACGTCGGCTTCACGATTCCCACCGAGGTGATCGCGGTCGAAGGTCTGACCGAGGACGACGCACGGCTCTACGGCATCCTGTTGGGCGACGGCCACCTGTCGAAGGACGGCATGCAATGGGGCGTATCGGGCAATCCCGCACGTGACGAACATCTCGAATTCGTGCGCGTCTATCTCACCGCGCGCGGCATCCACTTCTGGGAGACCGGGCGTGGATCGACCTATGCTCAGGTGCATTGGGCTTCGGGACGCGGCGTGGTGCGCGACGCGACGACCGGCCGCATATCGAGCGCGGGTCCGGCGACGCTGCCTTTCGGCTACGACGACCTGTACGACGAGAAGCACCGCAAGCGCATCGCACCTCGCCTCGCGCATCTGCCGCGGCTGCTCACGCTGGCGATGATCCGCGGCCTGCTGGAGACCGACGGCGGAGTCTCGCGCGGCAAGGAGATCTACTTCACTTCGACCTCGCAGCCGCTCGCGGAAGGACTGCGCTACCAGCTTCTGCGCCTAGGCGTGCCGGCGAGCGGTCAGCGCCGCATACGCGACAACGGCCATCGCGCTCGCCGCGCCGACGGCTCCGAGACCAACTTTGCCGGCAAAACCGAAGCCTACGATCTGCGCATCCCCGCGGTGCTGGAGATCGCCGAGCTGGTCGGCTGCAAGCCGATTGCCAAACGCAACTGGGTCACTCACGGCGGGACGATTTTCTCGAGGGTGCGCTCGGTTGCCTCGATCGAACCGCGACCGCTGGTTGTCGACCTCAAGGTCGATACTGACGAATCGTACCTGACCGCCGCGGGCCTCGCGCACAACGGTGGCAAGCGCAAGGGCGCCGTGTGCTCGTATCTCGAGAGCTGGCACCTCGACATCGAGGAGTTTCTGGAGCTCCGGAAGAACACCGGCGATGATCGCCGCCGCACCCACGACATGAACACCGCGAACTGGATTCCCGACCTGTTCATGAAGCGGGTGATGGAGGGCGGCGACTGGACGCTGTTCTCGCCCTCCGACGTTCCCGACCTGCACGACAAGTGGGGTCGCAGGTTCGAGGAGGCGTACACGCGCTACGAAGAGCAGGCCGAGCGCGGGGAGCTCAAGCTCTACAAGAAGATTCCCGCCGTGCAGCTCTGGCGCAAGATGCTCTCCATGCTGTTCGAGACCGGGCATCCGTGGATCACTTTCAAGGACGCCTGCAACGTGCGCTCGCCGCAGTCGCACGTGGGCACAGTGCACAGCTCGAACCTGTGCACCGAGATCACCCTCAACACCAGCGACACCGAGATCGCGGTGTGCAACCTGGGCTCGATCAACCTGCTCAACCACATGAAGACGCGCGGCAGGGGCGATGGGTGGGAGCTCGACCACGACAAGCTCAAGTGCACCATCAAGACCGCGATGCGCATGCTCGACAACGTCATCGACATCAACTATTACGCGGTGGCGAAGGCGCGCAACTCCAATCTCAAGCACCGGCCGGTGGGCCTGGGGATCATGGGCTTCCAGGATTGCCTGCACCTGCTGCACGTCCCCTACGCGTCCGACGAGGCGATGAACTTCGCCGACCGGTCGATGGAGGCCGTGTGCTACTACGCCTACTGGGCCTCGACCGAGATGGCGCAGGAGCGCGGCCGCTACAGCACGTTCAAGGGGAGCCTCTGGGACCGCGCGATCATGCCGCAGGATTCGCTCAAGCTCCTGGCCGAGGAGCGCGGCGGCTACGTCGAGATCGACCAGACGGCGGCGATGGACTGGGACGCGCTGCGCGCTCGCATCAAGCAGTACGGCATGCGCAACTCCAACTGCATAGCCATCGCGCCGACGGCGACCATCTCCAACATCGTCGGCGT
>Ga0187778_10002850_pt1 | contig 11706 bp, 13 predicted proteins | sample 1015_Q2_SP5_20_M_FD_132418 | JGI IMG/M metagenome (GOLD analysis project Ga0187778, IMG submission 132418) | Tropical peat soil microbial communities from peatlands in Department of Meta, Colombia - 1015_Q2_SP5_20_MG | ecosystem: Environmental > Terrestrial > Soil > Wetlands > Peat | place...
CGCGCCCCCGAACGAGTCGCGTCCTCCTCGCGCCATCTGCCAGGCGACCTGCGGCCCGGTCCAGGCGTCGAGCACCTGACCGGTCGCGTCGTCGACCGTCCCGGTCGCGATCTCTCCGGCCTTGCCCGACCAGACGTCGACCGTCCAGTGCCGCGTCTCACGGTCGAAGGTGCCCTGCCGCACCGGTTTCGGCGGGTACCGGCTCAGCCAGTGCGCCACCTTCGGGACGCGGAGGAAGATCGCGACGGCCTGGTTCTCCGTCAGCCGCGACTGCGAGCTCGCGACGAACGGCGTCGCGACGAGTCGACCGACGGAGTCGTACTGCGGCGCGGTCACCGTGCCCGTCGTGTCCGCCGCGGCAGCGCGGCCCGCGAGGACGAGCGAGGCGAGAGCGAGCGCGCAGACGGCGCGGCGCATCAGCGCCGCCCGAAGCTCCAGAGCTTGTTCCCCAGGAAGTTGAGGGGCATGACGAGCACGATCGCGATCGCCTGCGCGGGCACCTTGTCGAGCCCGGTCTGGGCGAGCAGGAAGAGAATCGCGACGTTCGCGGCCAGGGTGAGGAGCGAGACGATCAGGAAGCGGAGCCCCTGATAGGCGATGTGCCCGCGCTGGTGGCGGAACGTCCACATCCTGTTCCACGCATAGTTGTTCGTCACCGCGACCGCGAAGGAGGCGACCGCGGCGGGGATGTAGTGGACACCGGCCTTCCGGACGAGCACGGTGTAGACGGCGAGGTTGACCAGGTAGCCCGTCCCGCCGACGATGCCGAACTTCACGAGCTGCTCCCAGTTGTGCCGCCGGCGGAGAGCGCCGGTCACACGCTCGCGCGTCCAGCCGTCCGGTTCCGTCGTCCGTCCTTCCATCGCCGCGCCCACCGTAGCCGAAGCCCGGGTTGGAGTCGTCCGTGCCGGGCTAGCCGGGAAAGCCCTCGGCGCCCACGAGTGGGACATAGCGACACGGCAACGAGCGCCGCGTGACGGGGCCCGAGGGCGTGTGAGCCACGAGGACGAGGCGTTGGCCGCCACGGGAGCCGACCGGTAGCACCAACCGTCCCCCGGGAGCGAGCTGGGCGTAGAGGGCGGGGGGGACGCGCGGCGCGGCCGCCGCGACTGCGATCGCGTCGAACGGAGCGCGGTCGGGAGCGCCGAGCGAGCCGTCGCCGACACGCACCTTGACCCGCCCGTAGCCGGCCTCGGCGAGTGCCGCCCGCGCGCGCTCGGCGAGCTCCGGGATCCGCTCGACGGTGACCACGTCCAAGGCGAGCTCGGCGAGCACGGCGGCCGCGTACCCGGAGCCGGTGCCGACGTCGAGCACGCGCTCGCTCCCGACGAGACCGAGCAGCTCGCAGGCTGCCGCGACCATGTACGGCTGCGAGATCGTCTGGCCGAAGCCGATCGGCAGCGCCTGGTCCGAGTACGCCTGCCGGCGCGCCTTCACCGGTACGAAGAGCTCTCTCGGCACGCGGCCCATCGCCTCCAGCACCCGTGGGTCGCGGATCCCCCTCGCGGCGAGCTGGCGCGCGACCAGCTCGCGCCGCGCGGCGGCGAAGTCCGGCTCCGCGTCAGGCGACACGGTCGAGCGCCGCGTACGCGGGCCGCCGCACGCCGAAGTGGTCGAGCACGAGCGGCGCGACGTCGGTGATGCTCCTCGGGTCGCCGTCGAGCCCCACGGTCAAGACCGGAACGATCGAGTCGCCGGCGTCGAGCGAGCCGTGCGAGCCGCCGCCGAGATGGTGCCCGCCACCGAGGTCGGAGAACTCGAATCCCGCGGCGGGCGAGACCAGCAGCTCGCCGGCGTTCGGGTTGGCGAGCGCCCGCCACGCACGGCGCAGCGCGTCGGGCTGGTCGAGGATCGACGCATCGCCTCGGAGCTCCCACCCGCCAGCGGTGGGCGCGAAGCGGAGCTCCTCTCCGTCGCGCCGCGCGACGGCCTCCGCGCCCTCCCGCCAGAGCGCCACCTCGATCGCGGCGTCGCCGTCGAGGCGCCTTCCCAGAGCACCCGCATCGCGGCGACAGCCCGGCAGGAGGTAGACCGCGCCGGCTCTGTTGGAGGCGGCGACGAGGACGTCGTCCAGGCCCGCAAAGCGATCCTCGAGCCGTGTCACGTGCCGGACGAGCGTCTGCCCGTGGTCGGCCATCACGATCAGCGCGTACCGCTCGAGGAGCTCGTCCAGACCGCCGGCCGACTCGACCAAGGCCGCGAGCGCGCCGTCGCACCGCTCGAGGACGTCGAACGCGGCATCCGGCCCGTGCGCGTGAGACGCGTAGTCGTAGTCGGAGAGGTAGTAGAGGAGGAAGTCGAAGCCGTCCCGCGTGACGAGCCAGCGGCCGACTGCCGTCGCGTATGCGTCGATCGTCCCGGCCGAGCGGTTGCGAAACGAGAGCGGCGCTCCGGTCTCGTCCGACTCGTAGAGGTTGAAGAAGAAGAACCGCTTCGGCCCGTAGGCCGATCCGAGCAGCGGAAGGGACGAGCGGTGCTCGACGCGTCCGCGGTACGCGGTGAAGTTGACGGCGGCAGTGACGAAGCCGGCGTCTTCCAGCGCCTCGAAGACCGTCACCGCGCCGCGCCCGAGGTGCTCCGAGTTCATCTTCACGAGGGTGTCGCGCAGCGTCCGTCCGATGCCGGCCGCGCGGACGGCCGGGAACGAGGAGCCGTACTCGACGAGGCGCTGCTCCTCCCGCCGGTACCAGACGAGGTGCGGGATCTCGTGGACGTCGGGAAACGCGCCCGTCGCGATCGACGAGAGGCAGACCGGCGTGAGCGACGGAAAGACCGACACCGCCTCGCGACAGGTCCCCGCCTCGAGCAGCCGCCCGAGCGTGGGCGCGGTGCCGCGCTCGACGGCTGCTTCGAGCATCGCAGGCGTCAGCCCGTCGATGACGGTGAGGATCAGCTTCTTCTGCTTCATCGGCTTGCGTCGGGAAGCTGCGTCGGGATCTGCGTCGGGAATCCGCGTCGGGTACCTGCGTCGGGAACCTGTACTGAGAATCTCGTCGGGAATCGCGTCGGAATCTGCGTCGGAACCTGTACTGAGAATCTGCGTCGGGAATCTGCGTCGGAATCTGCGTCGGGGACAGGCTGAAGTCGGTCCCCGCCACTGCTGTTCTATTTCGCGAGGGTGCGCAGGCCCGCGTACCGCTTCGCGGTGCGGCGCCGGAGGCGCGCCCCGAGCGCCGGCACTGCGGCCGCTTCCACGTACCCGAGCACGGGTACGAGCGCGAGCGCGGCGACCGCGAGGCCCGCGGCTGCGACGAGGAGCGCCGTGCCGCCCTTCGTCCCGCCACGCCTCAGCGTCCCCAACACCATCTGCGCCGAGCCGCCGGCACCGAGCGGACCGCCGACCGCTCCGGCGACGATCTCGGGCGAGCCGCCAACGACGACGCCTGCCGCTGCACCGATCGCGGCTCCGAGGACTGCAGCGGCCGCGACACCGACGCCGCTCCGCGCAAGCAGGCCGGCGGCGAGCACCCCCGCACCGACGCCGACGCCGAGCGAGAGCCCGATCGTGTACCAGGTGCCCATCTCGCGATTGAGTGTAGTGGGAGCCGCCGATCGCCCCTGTGGACAGCTTGGTGCGAAGTTGGCACGAACGAGGGACTGTGCCTGGGTGTGACGAAGGAAGCTGCGTTGGGGACAGACTTAAGTCTGTCCCCAACTCGTCTCCTCCAATTGCTCCACAGGCGGAGCCGCGACGCGAGCCCGCCGGCTGAGCGGAGCTCAGCCGGCCTGGAGCCGGGCGATGACGTCGAGGCAGAAGGCGGCCGCCCGGGCTCCGTCGACGACGCGATGGTCGAACGTGACGGAGAGGTTCCCCATCGACCGGATGACGATCTCGCCGTCGCGCGCCACCGGCCGGGGCGCGATCCGGTGGATGCCCAGGATCGCGACCTCGGGGTGGTTGACCAGCGGCGTGACCATCAGCCCGCCGAGCTTCCCCGCACTCGTGACCGTGAACGTGGAGCCGCGCAGCTCCTCCGGCTTGAGCGTGCCGGCACGCGCCGCCTCGGCGAGCCGGACGATCTCCGCTCCGAGCTCCTCGACGGTCGCCGTGTCGCAGCCGCGGACGACCGGCACGACGAGCCCCATGTCGGTCTGCACGGCGAGCCCGATGTCGTAGCGGTCGAGATAGACGATCTCGTCGCCCTCCAGCCGGGCGTTGAGCTCGGGATACGCCCGCAGCGCGGCAGCCGTCGCGCGCAGCGTGCGCGGCACGAGCACCGCGTGGTCGATCTCGGTGAAATCGCACTCCTCGACGAACGTGACGGACGGGATCTCGCGATGCGACCGCGTCACATGCTCGACGATCAGCCTGCGGATCCCGCGCACCGCCTCGCGTCGACCCTCGCCGACGACGGCGTCCCCCTGTCCGGGGCCTGTGGCCGACGCGGCGCGGACGTCCTCCTCCGTCACCCTGCCGCCCGGGCCCGTCCCGGTGACGAGCGCGAGCTCGACGCCGAGCTCCTGCCCGAGCCGCCGGACCGCGGGCGTGGCTCGCACGGCGGCGACGGGCTCGTCCGGAACGACAGAGATCGACGGCCCGCCGGCCGAGGCGGCCTCACCGCGCTCCGGCCCCACCGATCGCAGCAGCTGCTCCCCCTCGTCCCCGATCACGACGAGCACGGCGCCGACAGGAGCTACCTGCCCCTCGGGCACGACGATCCGGAGCACCGTTCCCGCAGCGGGAGAGGGGATCTCCACCGTCGTCTTGTCGGTCTGGATCTCGACGAGCGGATCGTCCTCGGCGATCACGTCCCCTTCGGCGACGAGCCAGCGCGCGACCTCGCCTTCGGTCAACCCCTCGCCGAGATCCGGCAGCTTGAACTCGTACGCCATTCCGGGAGCTTAGAAGGCGAGCAGCCGGCGCACCGCATCGACGATCCGCGCCCGAGAGGGCATGTACCAGTCCTCGAGCTGCCAGTAGGGATACGGCACGTCGAACCCCGTCACACGGAGGACTGGGCCGTGCAAGTCGAGGATCGCCTTCTCGGCGAGCACGGCTGCGACCTCGGCTGCGAATCCGAGCGTGCGCGGCGCCTCCTGCACGATCACGACCCGCCCCGTCTTGCGCACCGACTCGAGCAGCGAGCCCTCGTCCAGCGGCTTCAGCGTCCGGAGGTCGAGCACCTCGCACGACGCCTCGCCTTCGAGCGCGGACGCTGCTCGCTCCGCTACGCCGACCATGGCGCCATAGGCGACGAGCGTGACGTCGGTCCCCTCACGCGCGACGCGGGCTCGTCCGAGCGGGACGACGTGGTCGCCGTCCGGCACCTCGGCGCGAGCGGTGCGGTAGATCAGCTTGGGCTCGAGCACGACGACCGGGTCGGGATCCCGGATCGCGGCCACGAGGAGGCCCTTGGCATCGGCGGGCGTGGACGGAATCGCGACCTTGACCCCGACGGCGTGGACGTAGAGCGACTCGGGCGAGTCGTCGTGGAGCTCCGGTGCGCGCACCCCGCCGCCGTACGGCATCCGGATCGTGAGCGGGAAGCCCATCGTGCCCTTCGTGCGCCAGCGATAGCGGCCGACGTGCGTGAGCAGCTGGTCGAGCCCGGGATAGGAGAACGCGTCGTACTGCATCTCGACGACCGGCCGCCACCCGGCCAGGCAGAGGCCGACGGCACCGCCCAGCAGACCCGCCTCGGCGAGCGGCATGTCCACGCAGCGATCGGGGCCGAAACGATCGCGCAGGCCGGCGGTCGCCCGGAACACACCGCCCGCGCGCCCGATGTCCTCGCCGATCACCATCACCGTCGAGTCGCGCTCGAGCTCGCCGTACAGGGCGTCGTTCACGGCCTCGACGAGGAACCGCTCAGCCAAGACCGATCCTCCGCAGCTCCGCGAGCTCGGCGGCGAAGCTCCCCGGCGGCTCGGCGAGCGCGTGCTCGAAGAGCAGCGACGGGTCGGCCGGCGGCTCGGCCTCCGCCTGCGCGATCCCCTCGCGCACGAGCGCGAGGGCGCGGTCCTCGATCTCGCGCGCGAGCTCGTCGGTGAGGAGCCCGCGGCGTCTCAGCCAGCCTTCGTAGCGGCCGACGCACTCGTTCCTTCGCGCCTCCTCGACGAGCTCGGGGTCGACGTAGACGCTGGGGTCGTCCGCGGTCGCGTGCGGCGCGGCCCGGTACGTCACCGCCTCGACGAACGTCGGCCCGTCGCCGGCCCGCGCCCGCGCGACCGCCTCCAAAACGGCCTCGTGGACGGCGAGCACGTCGGTCCCGTCGACGCGGAGGCCCGGCATCCCGTAGCCGACGGCCTTGTCGGCGAGCGCGGAGGCTGCGGTCTGCGCGGACAACGGCGTGGAGATCGCCCACTGGTTGTTGTTGCAGAGGAGGACGAGCGGCGCGCGCATCACGGCGGCGAGGTTCGCTCCCTCGTGGAAGGCCCCCTCGGAGGTCGCCCCGTCGCCGAAGAGCGCCAGCGCGACGCGATCCTCGCCCTTGAGCTTCGACCCCCAGGCGAAGCCGGCGGCGTGCGGCACGTGGGTCGCGATCGGGACGCAGACCGAGGCGACGCCGTACTCGGCCGGGTTCCACCACCCGGACGGATGCCCGCGCCACCACGAGAGCACGGTGGCGGCCGGCATCCCGCGCAGCAGCCCGATCGCCGACTCGCGGTAGCTCGGGAAGATCCAGTCCCGCTCCTCGAGCGCGTGCACGGCTCCGGCCTGGATCGCCTCGTGTCCCCAGAAGATCGCGTAGGTCCCGATGCGCCCCTGCCGGTGGTAGACGACCGCCCGCTCGTCGAACGTCCGCAGGAGGACGAGCGAGCGGTAGAGGTCGAGGAGAGCCGCATCGTCGAGCGGCGATGCCCCGTCCGGAACGGCAGCGCCGTCCCCGATCACCTGCCTCAGCTCCTGGGGGGCGGCGACCTCCGTCACGTGTGGCCAAATGGAAACAGTTTTGCTCTTTGGACGCAACCCTCGTACAGTTGCCCGGATGGAGGTGCTCCAGACCCCGTTCGCCGCCGAGCCGATCCGGACGAGGCGCACGTTCGAGACGGCAATCGAGCACCTCACCGAGGCGATCGAGCGCTCGTCGCTGCGGGCAGGCGATCGGCTCCCCGGCGAGCACGAGCTCGCCCGGCTGCTCGAGATCTCGCGGCCGACGCTCCGGCAGGCAGTCCGCGTGCTGGAGCTCTCCGGCGTGCTGGAGGTCCGCCGCGGCAAGACCGGCGGCATCTTCCTGGCTTCCGAGCTGATCCCGACCGTCGCGGTCTCGAGCGCCGTCGCGATCGAGGAGAGCGCGGCCGCCGAGACCCTCCGGGCGCGCCGCGTCCTCGAGACCGCGGTCGCACGCGAAGCCGCGCTCCGGGCGACCCGCGACGATCTCGCCCAGCTCGAGCGCGCCATCGAGCTCCTCCGTCGCCACGTCGGCGAGCGGCCGCTCGTGATGCGTGCCGACGCGCTGTTCCACCGCGCGCTCGTCCGCGCCTGCCACAACCGTCCGCTCGAGGGCGCAATGCAGGTGATCGCGAAGGCACTCGCTCCGATCCGCGACGCCTACTCGGGGGGCGTCGACCGCGACCGTGAGACGCTCGACGTCCACGAGCGCCAGCTCGACGCGATGCGCCGGCGCGATCTCGAAGCGCTCGACCCCGTCCTCGACGAGCACTTCCGCATGCTCGAGGAGTCCTTCAGCGAGGCTATCGGGCGTCGCTGGGAGGAGCTGTTCGGCGTTTCATGACGGGACTGCCACGTGACAGTCCCCGTCACGACGACCGACACGGAAGTCGCACGCAGATCGCCGCCGGGCTACACGAGCACCGAGACCGCGTCGCGCTCGCTCTCGAAGACCGCCTGCTGCACGTCACCGAGGTCCTCGCCGTCGACGTGGAGCGGCAACGGACCGTCGCACCAGACGACGACGCGATCGAGGTCGTGTCCGTAGAGGACATCCTGCGTCGTCGCGTCCGTCGTGCCGCGGACCACCCGCAGCAGGAGGCTCGGCACGCTCGCCGGGCGCACTCGGATCGGCGCGACGAAGTCGAGCCCGAGCTCGAACGACGCCGCGGGCGCGACGTGGAGAGGCCTCGCTCCGGCGTACGTGTACGGGTCGCAGTTCGCGAACAGGACGAATGCGGCCCGGCCGTGTCCCTCGAGCTCGAGGCGCGTGTCCCAGGTGCCGCGGTGGTCGACGATCGTCCGCAGCGCCGTCCAGGCGAACGCCGCGTCGCCGGGGCGACGCCCGTCCGGCTGGCGGCCGAGGGCGTCGACGCGCCTGACGAGCTCCGCGTCGAAGCCCAAGCCTCCGTTGAAGCCGAAGCGCCTCCCGTTGACGCGGCCGAGCGAGATGCGCCGCGTTCGACCCCGGGCCAGCTGCTCGGCGGCCGCGACCGGGCTGCGCGGGAGGCCGAGGGCGCGCGGGAGCACGCTCGTGCCGCCACCCGGCACGAAACCGAGCGGGATGTCGCCGTCGACTCCGTTGAGCACCTCGTTGAACCCCCCGTCGCCGGAGAAGACGTAGATCGCGCTGGCCCCCTCGTCCACCGCCTCGCGTGCTAGCTCGGTCGCATGCCCGCGGCGCTCGGTCAGCCGCACGTCGACCTCGCCCGGGAGGACGTCGGCGATTCGGTCGACGCGGTCCATCGTCACCTCGGTGGCGTACGGGTTGACGATGAGGGTGCTGCGGGCAGACGGCGCCATGTGGCGATGCTACGCCGGGCGGCTAAGAACGAGTCGCGTAGCCGCGGATGCCGTCGACGAGGATGGCCGTGAAGCGGTCCGCGAGCGCATCGGTGTCGACCCCGGGCTGGAGCCACGTGTAGGCCCAGTTCGCCGCCGAGAGGACGAGAAGGGTCGCCGCGGACACGTCGAGGTCGCTTCGGAGCTCGCCGCTCTCGACTCCGTCGCGAAAGAGGCCGCGCACCCGGTCCTCGTAGCGGCGGCGCTCGGCGACGATCTCCCCGCGCCGGTCGTCGTCGAGGAAGCGCCATTCCCGCGTGAAGACGGTTGCGACCTCCAGCTGTTGCGAGACGACGCGCAGGTGGGCTCGCAGCGCCAGGCGGATGCGCTCGACCGCGGGCAGGTCGTCGGGAATTGCATCGAGCCCGGCGTGGAACGCCTCGGCGCCGTCGCGCATGGCTCGTTCGAGCAGGTCCTGCTTGGAGGAGGTCAGCGAGTAGAGCGAGCCCTTCTGCACTCCGAGCGCCTCGGCGATGTCGCCCATCGAGGTGCCGTGGAAGCCCCGCTCGGCGAAGAGCTTGGCGGCGACGCCCGCGAGCTCGTCCCGTCTCGTGCTCATCTGTACGATGCTAACGATCGGTAGGTAGGGAGGCCAGCGCACGATGGAAGCCGAGCAGGTCGAGAGCCGGGCGGCCGAGTTCCTCGAGTACCTCGAGGCCGGCGGGCTCGTCGAGGCACACGACTGGATGCCGGACGAGTACCGCGCGCGGCTCCGGAAGTTCGTCGAGATGCACGCGAACTCCGAGCTGATGGGCGTGCTGCCCGAGCGCGACTGGATCCTGCGCGCGCCGACGCTGCAGCGGAAGCTCGCGCTCACCGCGAAGATCCAGGACGAGGTGGGGCACGCCCAGCTCCTCTACCGGGTCGTCGCCGACCTCGGCAAGCCGCGCTCCGCGTGCCTCGACGACCTGCTCGCCGGCAGGTCGAAGTTCCACAACGTGTTCCACTACCCGACGCGCACGTGGGGCGACGTCGGCGTCATCGCCTGGCTCGTCGACGCAGCCGCGATCGTCTCGCAGAAGGCGCTGCTCAAGTGCTCGTACGCGCCCTACGCGCGGATCATGAAGAAGATCTGCTGGGAGGAGTCGTTCCACATCCTCCACGGGCGCGACGTCGTGCTCGCGCTCGTCACCGGCACGCCCGCGCAGTTCGAGCTCGTGCAGGAGGCGCTCGACCGCTGGTGGGGCCCGCTGCTGCAGTTCCACGGCACGCCGATCCCCGCGAGCGAGGATCCGATGGTGCGGTGGCGGATCAAGAGCCAGGGCAACGAGGCCGCGCGGCAGGAGTTCCTCGACGGCTACGTGCCGCAGATCCTCGAGCTCGGGCTCGAGCTCCACGACCCGAAGCTCCGGAGGAACGACGAGGGCGTCTGGGAGTACACCGAGCCCGACTGGGAGGAGCTGAAGGCGGTCGTCTCGGGGCACGGCCCCGCGTCGCAGGAGCGGCTCGACTTCCGCCGCCGCTCGCGCGCCGAGATCGAGTGGATCGGCCGGACGGTGCTCGCGGAGGCCGCATGAGCGAGAACGCGACCGACACGGTCTTCGAGGTGTTCCGCCAGGAGCGGAAGGGGCAGCCCTTCCAGCACGCCGGCTCGGTGCTGGCGCCCGACCTCCGCTTCGCCGAGATCTACGCGCGCGAGCAATACGGCCGCAGACAGGAGTCGAGCGCGCTCTGGCTCGTCCGGCGCGACGCGATCGACGAGCTCAGCGACTTCCCCGACGAGTTCGACCTCAAGTACCGCCGCGTGGACGGCTACTCGATCAAGGCGCGTCTGAAGGAGGCGCGCGAACGTGCCGGAACGCAGCCGAGCTGACCTGCTGCTCGAGCTCGCCGACGACGAGCTCGTGATCGGGTGGCGCAACTCCGAGTGGACGGGCATCGCGCCGTTCCTCGAGGAGGACGTCGCGTTCTCGTCGATCGCGCAGAACGAGATCGGGCACGCACGCGCCCTCTACGAGCTCGCCGCCGAGGAGCTCGGCTCGACCGCGGACGAGCTCGCCTTCGACCGCTCGCCCGGCGACTACCGCTGCGCGCCGCTCGTCGAGCTGCGCCGGCTCGAGTGGGCGTGGACCGTGGCGCGCCACTGGCTCTACGAGCTGGCGGACGAGCTCAGGCTCGAGCGACTCAAGGCCTCGGGCGACCCGGCCGTCGCCGGCCTGGCGGCGAAGATGGATCGCGAGGAGACCTATCACCGGCTCCACGCGGACATGTGGGTCACCCGCCTGCTCTCCGTGCGGGAGGGGCGGCTCCGCCTCGACGAGGCGCTGGACGGCCTCTGGCCATTCGCACTCGGGGTGCTCGACGAGGAGCTGCGGCCCGAGCTGCGTCGCCGCGCGGAGGCGCGGCTCGGCCGAGAGCTGCCCGACGTCGATCCCGTCGCCCGCGGTGACCACGTCGGCGAGCTCGCCGAGTTGTGGGAGGAGATGACGAGCGTCCGGCGCTCGGCGCCCGCGGGAGCGCAGTGGTAGGCCTTCCCGAACGGTGGGCAGGCGACGCGACCGGACGTTGCAACAGTCTGTTGCGAAGTCGAACGGCGACTGGATCGTGAGCGGCGCGGCCGTGACGGAGGCCGAGGTCTGGGCAGCGCTCGGCGAGATCCCCGACCCGGAGATCCCCGTCGTCTCGCTGGTCGACCTCGGCGTGATCAAGGACGTCGCCGTCACCGGCACCAGTGTCCGCATCGCGTTCACGCCGACGTTCCTCGGCTGCCCCGCGCTCGACGTCATGACCCGCGCGATCGCCGAGCGGATCGAGGAGCTCGGAGGGGAGCCCGTCATCGACGTCCTCCTCGACGACTCGTGGTCGACCGACCGGATCGGCCCCGAGGGGCGCGAGAAGCTCCGGGCCGCCGGCTTCGCTCCCCCGGCACGGCGGTCGGCCGGCGCGACGACGCTCGTCCAGCTCGAGCGCGGCGGTCATCGCTGCCCGTACTGCGGCTCGGCCGACACACGCCTGGAGAACATCTTCGGCCCGACGCCGTGCCGCTCGCTCCGCTACTGCAACGCCTGCCGCCAGCCGTTCGAGCAGTTCAA
>Ga0187778_10002851_pt1 | contig 11703 bp, 7 predicted proteins | sample 1015_Q2_SP5_20_M_FD_132418 | JGI IMG/M metagenome (GOLD analysis project Ga0187778, IMG submission 132418) | Tropical peat soil microbial communities from peatlands in Department of Meta, Colombia - 1015_Q2_SP5_20_MG | ecosystem: Environmental > Terrestrial > Soil > Wetlands > Peat | place...
ACGGCGTCGCGGCCGCAAAAAACGGGCTGGACGTTGAAATGCCCGCCGGTGCGTTCATGAATCGTGGCGTGCTGCTGCCTGCTTTGAAGGATGGCCGACTTTCGCAAGCGCAGATCGACGACAAAGTCCACCGCATTCTCCGGCTTGCGGCCCGGTTCCACTGGCTCGATCGCGACCAGACCGATCTTTCGGTTTCACGCTACAACCTCGAAGGGCGCCAGGTTGCACTCGAAGCCGCTCGGGAAGGCGCTGTGCTGCTGAAAAATGATGCAAACATTCTGCCGCTCGACAAGCACATCGTGAAGACAGTCGCTGTCATCGGCCCAGGTGCCTATCCCGCCGTATGGGTTGGCGGCGGAAGCGCGGGCGTCCGACCGTTTTCCGCAATCAGCATCCTCGAAGGAATTTCGAACGAACTTGGCACCTCCGTTCACACGACGTACCAACGCGGCATTCCGGATCTCAGCGATCTGGCCGCTGCGACAAAGTTTTCAACAACAGCTTCCGGCAGCGACGCCGGCCTCGCCGCGGAATACTTCTTGAACGTAAATCTCGAAGGGGACCCGGCGCTGAAGCGAAATGATCCGCATATCAACTTCGGCGCGAGCCCGAACTCCGAACTCGGAGTCTTTGGCGCGTCCTATCCTTCCGGCATGGGTTCAGCGCGATGGACCGGCTACTACACGGCTGCCACTTCTGGACCCTATGATTGTTTTGTGAGTTCCACCGGCGAGGCGGGCGGCAACTATCGCGTATCGGTTGACGACAAGCTCGTGCTGGATTCCTGGAAAGATGCCCGCGCCCTCGTTGGGGTCACGACAATCGACCTTGACACCGGTCCGCATAAAATTGTTGTCGAACATCGCGGCCTGCCCAGTTTTCTCGGCGTCCGCTTCCGTTTCGGTATCGTTCGGGAGGATGGCTACGTCGAACCCGCGGCCGAAAAGCTCGCTTCGGCTGCGGACGCCGTGATCGTCGCCGTCGGCTTCGATCCGGAGTCGGAAAGTGAAGGCGCGGATCGCACGTTCCGCCTTCCGCCCGGACAGGACCAACTTATCGAACGCATGGCCGCGCTCAACAAGCACACCGTCGTCTTGATTACGTCCGGCGGCGCAGTGGACGCGACGGCGTGGATTGATCGCGTTCCCGCACTGCTCGAGACCTGGTATCCGGGCCAGGAAGGCGGCACAGCCATTGCCAACATTCTCTTTGGCGACGCCAATCCTTCAGGCCGCCTGCCGATCAGTTGGGACCGCCGCTGGGAAGATAATCCCGCGCACGAGAGCTACTATCCGGCCCCCGGCACGAATCGAGTGGAATACAAAGAGGGAGTGTTCGCGGGATACCGCGGCTACGAACGCAGCAGCGCAAAACCTCTCTTCCCGTTTGGCTTTGGCCTTTCGTATACGACGTTCACTTATAAGAATCTCACTGTGCATCCGCTCGCGCCATCGTCGAGGTCCGGTGTTAACTACGAAGTTTCTTTCGACGTGACGAATACCGGCCGCCGCGAAGGTGCGGAGGTCGCTGAGGTCTACGTCGGCGAGTCGCATCCCGCAGCCCCGCGCCCTCAAAGGGAGCTGAAAGGATTTGCGCGCGTCAACCTTAGCCCCGGTGCCACGCAACACGTGGACATTCGTCTCGATAGCCGCGCTTTTGCATTCTTTGACGTGTCGGCGCATGTCTGGCGCGTGGACCCCGGCGAGTTTACGATTTTCGTAGGCCGCTCGGTCGACCAGATCGAACTCAAGGGAACAATCAGCCTGTTGGCGTCAACCGCGGCATCTGCAACGACCAAGCCATAGTGGTCCGAAGCTAGGCAACGACCCAACGATCGCAGCCAGGCCGCCTCAAGCCGGGCCCTGATTGGCACCTCGACGAGCCGTGCCAAAACACGGCATCTTTGTGAATCCACGCTGCTTGGGATCACATCTGATTGGGGCAGGGGACGTAGTACATGCTTGTCGATGCAGATGCTCAAGGGATTTGTTATTCTTAGGAATTCGGACCGATATGAAGGCCTCTAACACACTGTGGAAAGAGCATCTCGCGGGGAAAATGCCCGAAGACTTGGGCCGCGAGGTGGAAATCTTTGACAACGAGGTCGCCCTGCGAAAGCAGGGCAAGATGGACGAGCGTCTTTTCGCCGAAACGCGCTTGCGGCGGGGTGTTTACGGCCAGCGATACGATAACGGCCAGCGGCACGATGGCGCCAAAGTCCAGGAGATGAAGTATCCATCCGGCGCGTTGACGAAGGGCCCGTCGACGATGTGGGACGCCCCGGGCATGCAACGTATCAAGATTCCCGGCGGCGGCCTGAATGCCGAACAATTGGAAACGCTCGCAGAGCTTGCCGAAGAGTATTCCGACGGGATCGCGCACGTCACGACGCGCCAGGATTTTCAGCTCCACTACGTCCACATCGAAGACACGCCGACGGTCATGCGCCGGCTGGCCGCGGCGAAAATTACGACGCGTGAGGCGTGCGGAAATTCGGTTCGCAATGTGACGGCGTGCCCGTATGCGGGCGTGTGCCGCGATGAAGTTTTCGACGTAACGCCCTATTCTCGGGCGCTCTCGAAGTTTCTGCTTGGCCATCCCGATTGCCAGAGCTTCGGGCGCAAATTCAAGCCGGCGTTCAGCGGTTGCGCGCAACACGCTTGCGGACTTACCAGCCTGCACGATATCGGGTTTATAGCAGTGACGCGCAATGAAAACGGAATCGAGAAGCGCGGGTTCGATGTGTACGTCGGTGGCGGCCTTGGCGCGGTGCCGTATATGGCAAAGCGCTTCGATGCATTCGTCCCAGTCGAGGAAGCTCTACCGCTGACGCAAGCCGTCGCGCGGGTTTTTGCGCGACTTGGAGAGAAAAAGAATCGCAGCCGCGCGCGTATCAAGTTTCTAGTTCAGGATTTGGGTATCGAGAAATTCAAGGAGCTGGTTTTAGAGGAGCGAAAGACTCTAACTCCCGATACGCGCTGGACGCAGCTGATCAGCGACGCTGAGAAAAATGTCGAAAGCCCACTGCGCGAGGGCGGAGAACTGGCACTCGGCGGTTCCGAGGCCTACCAGCGGTGGCTTAAGTCGAATACGCGCCCACAAAGACAGGCAGGGTACGTGGTCGTCACAGTCGCACTTCCGCTCGGAGACATCACCGCAAACCAACTGCGCTCGCTCGCGGATGTTGTACGGCGCTTCACGAAGGAGACCGTGCGCACGACGGTCGAGCAGAATTTTGTGATTCGCTGGGTGAGTCAGAAGGACTTGCCCGAGTTGTACGAAGCGCTGAGCGCCGCGCATCTGGCTGACCCCGGAGCGGGAACGATCGTCGATGTCGTGACTTGCCCGGGCACGGACACTTGCAAGCTGGGAATTTCTTCGTCCCGGGGCGTGGCGGCTGAATTGCGGAAGCGTCTCGCCGAAAGAAACTTTCAATCTGATGAAGCGGTCGAGAGCCTGCACATCAAAATCAGCGGCTGCTTCAATAGCTGCGGACAGCATCACGTCGGGGACCTGGGCTTCTATGGCGTGAGCCGAAAGGTGGGCGGCTACGCCGTGCCGCATTTTCAAGTGGTGCTCGGCGGCGAATGGGAGAACAACGCGGGATCGTATGGTCTGCCCGTGGTTGCAATCCCGTCCAAGAACATTCCGAAGGTCGTCACGCGACTCACGGGCCGTTACGTCGAGGGACGAAACAAGGGCGAGTCTTTCAAAGACTTCATTAAGCGCATCGGCAAGGTGGAACTCAAGAACATGCTCGATGACCTCGTCCGTCCACCGGCCGGCGATCGCTCATTCTTCAGCGACTGGGGCGACCCGCGCGAGTACACGCTCGACGACATGGGCACGGGAGAATGCGCCGGCGAGGTCGTAGCGACGGTTGAGTTCGATTTAGGCGCGGCCGAGAGGGAAGTCTTCGAAGCGCAGCTCGCTTTTGAAAATGGTCAAATCGAGTTGGCGGGGAGGACTGCGTACGGCGCGATGTTGCACGGCGCGAAGGCGCTCGTGAAATTGGTTGACCCCACCATCGCCGAAGATGCCGACCAAATCGTCTCCGAATTCCGCAAATTCTATTTCGACACTCAGAAATTCTACGATCCGTTTGCCGGAGGGAAATTCGCGCAGTACCTCTTCGACGCCCACCAAAAGGCGGGCAATCCTTGCACTTCGGATTCGAGCCGTTACTTGATCGACGAAGCCCAGCTCTTCATCGACGCCGCCCACAGCTGTTACAACAAACTGGGCACGACGGCTACCGTCTGAAGCCCGGGGGAAGCCGCCGAATGGATTTCCAACACGTCAACGTGAAGTTTCTTGTCAAGAATCCCGAGGCCGTCGACCTCGCGCTGTTGATACCAGTGTTTCATCGCTGGATTCAGGGACAGGTGTGCGAAGAACTCCTGCTGGATATCGCCGATTATAGCCACGTTCCGGAAGGTCCCGGAATCCTGCTGATCGGTCACCAGGCCGATTACAGTGTGGACAACAGGAACGGTCGGCTGGGAGTCCGCTACAACCGGAAGGCTCCATTTGACGGAACGAATCAGGATCGATTGAAGCAGGCAGCTTGCTCGGCGCTCAAAGCCTTACAGCGGCTCGAACGCGAAGCAGCGCTCGGCGGGAAAATCTCCTTCAACGCGCATGATGTGGAGCTGTTTATCAACGACCGAATGTTGGCGCCGAATCGCGAGGACACTCGTAGGGCATTCGAACCCGACTTCAAGGCGCTTTTCGATAAGCTATTCCGCGGGACCGAATACTCATTGTCGTACGACACTGATCCGCGCCGGCTGCTTTGGCTGTCCGCGAGATCCTCGAAAACATTTTCAATCGCGGAACTGATAAGCAATCTCTCGTCCTGAAATTCTAGCAGCGCCAACCAACCGCACTCGCCGCTCTAGAATCGGGCAGATCCCTCCATTCCCGCGAGTCTCTTCGGATCGTTTCCCGGAATGACCATTTGAAACACAGACTCGACGCTTGTGTAATCGTAATAACCAAGGCGCGCGATGGGCCGCAACTTGAGCACGTCGATGCGTCCGTCCGCTCCGATAGCGTCCTCCTTGATGTGAATTCCGATTACGCGACCGATCACAATGTCGACGGTTCCCATCGTTCCGTTTCCGGGCAGTCGAATCGTTTGGTGATACAGGCACTCGAAATGGATCGGGGACTCGGCGACTCGACAAGGCTTGACCAAATGGCTCGATGCTTTCGTCACGCCAGCGATTTCGAACTCATCAACCTCAGTCGGGACTTCCTCTGCGGATTTGTTCACTGCCTCACGCAACTCGTACGTCGCCATGTTCCAGACAAACTCACCAGTCGCCTCGGTATTGACGACCGTATCCTTGCGCCGGCCCTGCGTGTTCTGATTGGACGCGAACATCACGTAGGGCGGATCGAAGGTGAGATTCTGAAACTGGCTGAATGGCGCTAGATTGTGTGTGCCGCTTCGACTGATAGTCGATATCCAGCCGATTGGTCTCGGGACGACGCACGACTTGAACGGGTCGCGCGGGAGACCGTGCGCGGTTTTCCCCGGCTCATAAAACATTGAGGGCTCCTTTGCTGGCGCAAATTATAGACACATCGGCATGAAAAGGCATGATCGGCGTCGCTGTAAACAATGGAAATCTCAAGGACTTATCTGGATTCTGTCGACGGCGCGGCCGGCGATTTCATGGTTCTGCAGCCATTCTCTGATTGACTTGAAGTCGCGCCACAGGGCAAAATAGTCGTGTCTATGATCCTGCTTGTCGAAAAGCTGCTTTTGCAAGGCCCACGTAATCTTCCTGTGTCGTCGTATCCCACGCGTCAGGAGTTGAGCCTAAAAGGCCTTCCGGGCGACTGAATTTGCGCCGGGTTACGCCGGCGACCCCTCTGAAGTGACTCAGCTTAGCTAACTCTAAATCAACTTCGGAACCGATGCGTGACTAGAACCATAGGCACGCTCAAGGCCGCAATCTAGCGGATCAGGAGAATTCAAGATGTCGCACCCAAATGGCCGACCACTCAATCTCGAATCAGATTGGCGGACAAATCCGCGCTGGGCCGGCATATCGCGCCCGTACTCCGCCGAGGAGGTCGCCAGACTCCGCGGCTCCATTCATATCGAGCATACGCTCGCACACCTCGGCGCTGAAAGACTCTGGAATCTGTTGCACACGGAATCGTTCCTCCCTGCGTTGGGCGCCATGTCGGGGAATCAGGCGGTTCAACAGATCAGCGCGGGCCTGAAGGCGATCTACGTGAGCGGATGGCAGGTTGCTGCCGACGCAAACGACTCCCCGCAAACGTATCCTGACCAGAGCCTGTACCCGGCGGATAGCGTGCCGAATCTCGTTCGGCGTCTCAACCAGGCGCTGGTCCGTGCGGATCAAATCCATCATTCTGAGGGCCGCAGCGAGACATATTGGTTCGCGCCTCTGGTCGCCGATGCTGAGGCTGGCTTCGGTGGCAACCTCAACGCGTTCGAATTGATGAAGGCGATGATTGAGGCTGGAGCCGCGGGCGTTCATTTCGAAGACCAGTTGTCGTCTGCAAAGAAGTGCGGACACCTGGGCGGCAAAGTGCTGGTGCCAACAGCATCGGCCATTCAGATGCTTGTGGCGGCGCGGCTGGCAGCAGACGTATTGGGAGTGCCGACCGTGATCATTGCCCGCACCGACGCCGAGAGCGCCAGTCTTCTCACGAACAACTCCGATCCACGCGACGCCAAGTTCATTACCGGCGAGCGTACGTCGGAAGGTTTCTATCGCGTTCGAAGCGGAACGCAGGCCGCCATCGCGCGTGCGATCTCGTACGCTCCCTACGCAGATTTGATTTGGTGCGAGACGTCCACGCCCGACTTGAAAGAAGCGCGCGAATTTGCCGATGGCGTGCACGCGAAGTTCCCCGGCAAGATGCTCGCATACAACTGCTCGCCGTCGTTCAATTGGCGGAAGAACCTCGACGATGCGACGATCGCGAGCTTCCAGCGTGAATTAGCAGCTCTCGGATACAAATTTCAGTTCATCACGCTCGCCGGGTTCCATGCGTTGAACCATTCCATGTTTGAACTCGCGCGCAGTTTCAAAGACCAGGGAATGACCGCATATTGCCGCCTGCAAGATCAGGAATTCCACAGCGAGGAAGCTTACGGATACGAAGCTGTGAAGCATCAGCAATTCGTTGGGACAGGTTATTTCGACGCAGTTCAAAACGCTATCACCAGCGGCAAGGCGTCCACGATTGCGCTTGAAGGTTCGACTGAAAAGGCGCAGTTTGCCCACCGCAAACAAGAGAAATATTTGGCGGAAGCCAAGCACGCTGGTTGACAGGACAGCGCGTCACTTGAATTCGGAACTTCCGGCGCGTTTTTCCATTGCACGGCAGCATCCTTGACATCCTGGCATGCGGCAGTTACGGTACTCGTTTGCTTGAGACACTTCAGAGATACCGTAATTGCTCGGCGTTCGGGCTACAGGAGCGCTGAGGCCCAAAGACGCTTTGATATGACGGGGAGGGAATAGCAATGCCTCATAAGCTGCAAAGCATTCTTGCGCGCGTACCGAGCGACATCGAAATCGCCCAGGCGGCAACTCCTATTCCGATCGACAAGATCGCCGCGGAAACCGCAATATTGCCCGAAGAGCTGGAGCTTTATGGCAAGAACAAGGCAAAGGTGCATCTTTCGGTTCGCGACCGGCTGAAGAATAGTCCCAATGGCAAGTACGTCGTCGTGACCGCTATTACGCCGACTCCACTCGGTGAAGGTAAGACGACGACGACGGTGGGCCTCAGCCAAGCTTTGGGCGCGCATCTAGGCAAGAAGGTTTTCACTTGCGTGCGGCAGCCCAGCCAGGGGCCAACATTCGGAATCAAGGGCGGTGCGGCTGGCGGCGGCTACAGTCAAATCATCCCGATGGAGGAATTTAACCTCCACCTTACCGGCGACATCCACGCGATCACGGCGGCAAACAACTTGATGGCTGCGGCGATTGACACGCGCTGGTTTCACGAGAAGTCTCAGAACGCAGAGACGTTGTTCGAACGCCTGTGTCCGCCTGCCAAAGATGGGAGCCGCCGATTTTCTCCCGTCATGCTTCGCCGGCTGCGGAAGCTCGGCATCAACAAGACGAACCCGAACGATTTAAGTGCAGAAGAGCGGGCTCGTTTCGCGCGCCTCGACATCGATCCCAACAGCATCACATGGCGCCGGGTGACCGACACGAACGACCGGATGCTGCGGCAGATCACAATCGGTCAGGGGCCCGAAGAGAAAGGCGTCACGCGAGTGACCGGCTACGACATTTCGGTCGCCAGTGAAATCATGGCGATTCTCGCTCTCACAACAAGCCTCGAAGATATGCGCGAACGACTCGGCCGCATGGTGTTCGGCACGAATACGGCTGGCGAAGCGCTCACGGCTGATGACCTAGGTGTCGGCGGCGCACTTACGGTGCTAATGAAGGACGCGATCTACCCCAACCTGATGCAGACGCTCGAAGGAACGCCGGCATTCGTTCACGCGGGGCCGTTCGCGAATATCGCGCACGGAAACTCGTCGATCGTGGCAGACCAGATCGCGCTCAAGCTTGTAGGACCGGAGGGTTTCGTCGTCACCGAGTCCGGGTTCGGCGCGGACATCGGTATGGAGAAATTCTTCAACATTAAGTGCCGTTACAGCGGCTTGATTCCGAACTGTGTCGTGATGGTTGCGACGATTCGCGCGCTGAAGATGCACGGGGGCGGTCCGAAGGTTGTCGCGGGCCAGCCCTTAGCTCACGCCTATACGGAAGAGAACCTGGAGTTGCTCGAGAAGGGCTGCGCAAACCTCGCCAAGATGGTGCAGAACGCCAAGCGGTTCGGCATTCCCGTGGTCGTTGGCGTCAACCGCTTCTCAAGCGACACGCCGGCCGAGATCGAACTCGTGCGAAAGAAAGCAATCGAGGCTGGCGCACACGATGCGGTGATGTCGAATCACTGGGCTGAAGGTGGCGCGGGCGCCGTTGCGTTGGGCAAGGCCGTAGTTGATGCGTGTTCGAAGCCCAGCAACTTCAAATTCCTGTATCCGCTGGATATCAGCATCAAGCAGAAGATCGAGACGATCGTACGCGACATGTATGGCGGCTCAGGAGTCGAATACTTGCCGGAGGCCGAGAAGAAAATCGAACTATATACTCGCCTCGGCTTTGACAAGCTGCCGATCTGCATGGCAAAGACGCATTTGAGCCTTAGCCACGATCCGAACCTCAAGGGAGCGCCGACAGGGTTCACCGTACCCGTGCGAGACGTCCGCGCGAGCGTCGGAGCAGGTTTCCTCTATCCTTTGCTCGGCACGATGAGCACGATGCCCGGCCTATCGACGCGTCCCGGCTACTACGAAATCGACATCGACTTGGCGACCGGACGCGTGATTGGCCTGTCCTAAGTTAGGTATCGGCTCAACGCTTGCGGCTGCCATCGGGATTGGCAGTCTCAATTGCAGTCGTCACTTGCCTCAGCACTGACTGGGCTTGCCGGTGAGCGCTCAGTTCCAGTTCTTTTCGGCCGGCCATCAACTCTGCGTACGCGCTTGGATCGGAAGCCAGAAGCTTTAGGTTTGAGTCCGCGCACATGAGGAACACCCGCTGCGCAGCACTGAGGATAGTCGCCGCCGTGCCGAGATCCGCCAGAACGAGCGAATGAATCGACCCTGCGGCGTCGGAGCAAAGCCCGATTCCGAAGGCGGCCGCGCGGGCGGCTTCCATTGGAATTTCTATCGCTTTACGAATCGCGGCATCGACTGCGCGCTGACGTTGTTTTCGTTCGCCGGCGGATTTATTCGCGCCTCTCACGCTCGCGATGTACGCACTGAACGCCGCCATATCCTCTTCGGCGTATGCTAGCATCCTCTCCGATTGATTTCTTGCTGCTTTGGTGAGTTTTTCAGTCTGCGACCGATCGCCGTTAAAGTCTCTTCGGCGACCGGCAATTGTAAGGACTTTTGCGAGCAGGCCGAGGGCAAGACTCGCAGAGACCGCCGCGATGGCGACCCCAGCCGGCACCGATTCGTCGCTCGCCGCGGACCTGCGAAACTCTTCGAGCGTGAACTCCGATGCGTGTGCTGGCACCATCCCACCTTCCTTTAATTTCTAGGCTTTGGAGATTCTTTTCGGAGTCCTACTCTAGCACCGCCTTGAATGAATGCTTGGAAAACTCCGAGCCTGAACCGACCTTGTTCGCCGGATGCGCGTGGGATAGACTAAGCGCCCTCATCGCGAGGTCGCGTAAGAGATGGTTATTCAAAACGAAGAGCAATTGAGAGTGTTGATTCGTCACGCGTCGATAGAAAAACGCGTGAAGGCGGTGGCGCATCGGATCAGCCGTGATTTCAAAGGCCAGCGAATTCATCTGATCGGAGTTCTTAAGGGCGCGTGTATTTTTCTTTCCGACCTTGTGCGGGAAATCAATCTCGAAACTTCCATCGATTTCATCGCAGTGTCCAGCTATGGCCGGGGCAAAGACAGTTCCGGCCAGGTTCGTCTGCTCAAGGACCTCGATTCGAACATCAAGGGTTTGAATGTGATTCTTGTAGAAGACATTCTGGACACCGGCCTGACGCTGAACTACCTTCTGAGAGTTCTCAGACAACGCAAGCCGAAATCGCTTCGCGTGGCGGCACTCCTCGATAAACCCTCACGCCGGATTCAGCCGGTAAAGGCAGACTACATCGGGTTCAAAATCCCCAATGAGTTTGTCGTCGGTTACGGCCTGGACTATTCCGAACGATACCGCAACCTGAAGGATGTGTGTGTGCTGTCGCTTCCTCCCGCGCAGGTGTGACGAGACCGCTCGCCGCTCAATGGGGAAATGTCGTCCGCAATCCATCAAGTTAAGGCACACGTGGTGCGCTTGCTATAATGGGTGTCCTCGCACCCGCGCCAAAGAGGTGATCGAGACAAAGCTGGCGCACACCGGGGCGGTTGCCGCACCGCATGAGCGGGTGTACTCATTCAGATGAATTCGCCCAACGTCAATTCGGTGCACGACATCCCTGCGGAAACGCTCGCGGTCCTCTCTGAGATCAGCCAGGAAATCAATGCGTCGCTGAACTTGGATCAGGTTCTGGCCAGTGCGGCACAGCAAGTCCGGAGGCTAATCGACTATGAAATTTTCGCCGTTCTTCTGCCCGAGGAAGCGACGGGAAACCTCTATGTTCGTTTCGCGATCGGCCATCGCCCCGAAGTGATCGAGAACTGGCGGATTCCGCCCGGCGACGGAATCATCGGAGCGGCCGCGTCATTGGGCCAGGCGATTCGCGTGGGCGACGTATCGAAAGATCCGCGATACCTTCCGGCGGTCGAGGCGGTGCGCTCGGAGATCGCCGTGCCGTTGATCGTTCGCGGCCGAGTGATCGGCGTGATGGACATCGAAAGCCGCCAGCCGGATTACTTTACGCCCGCGCAGCAGTCGATTCTGACTCTCGTCGCCAGCCGCATCAGCACGGCTGTGGAGAATGCGCGGCTCTACGAAAGTGCCCAGAAACAGGCGGAAACGCTGCTTCTACTGAACGAGATCGGGCGCGAAGCAAACGCGAGTCTCGAGGTGGAAGAGGTTCTGCGCCGCGCCGTCGAACTCACAAAGCGGCTGATCGACTACCAGATTTTCAGCATCCTCCTCTACGACGACGTGGCCGGCGCGTTCCGTCACCGCGTCACCGTAAAATTCGGCCAGCGC
>Ga0187778_10002852_pt1 | contig 11702 bp, 11 predicted proteins | sample 1015_Q2_SP5_20_M_FD_132418 | JGI IMG/M metagenome (GOLD analysis project Ga0187778, IMG submission 132418) | Tropical peat soil microbial communities from peatlands in Department of Meta, Colombia - 1015_Q2_SP5_20_MG | ecosystem: Environmental > Terrestrial > Soil > Wetlands > Peat | place...
GCGATATTGTGGCTTTCAGCAAGAATCGGCGCTCTTCACCATAAGCTGCGACCGTTGAACGAAGACGAGCAGCAAGATTTTGACCGTGTCCTCACCGCTACCCTGACACTGCTTGGACTAATTATTGGTTTCAGTTTTTCCATGGTCATCACTCGCTACGATCAACGCAAGAATTACGAAGAAGCCGAAGCCAATGCTATCGGAACGGAGTACGTCCGGGCTGATCTGCTTTCCGCTGGCGACGCCGCCAAGGTGCGTGAACTATTGAAGAACTATGTCGACCAGCGGGTGTTGTTCTATGAGGCTCGCTCGGCACGGCAACTTGTCGAGATCAACGCTCGAACCGAGAACCTTCAGGCCGAACTCTGGTCGGTCGTGCAAGCGGCCGCTGCCAAGCAGCCGACACCCACGGTCGCCCTCGCGGCAGCAGGGATGAACGATGTGCTGAATTCGCAGGGATACACGCAGGCCGCCTGGTGGAACCGACTGCCCATTGCAGCATGGGGCCTGTTGGGCGCGATTGCCATTTTCTGTGACTTCTTAATCGGCTATGGCGCGCGTCGGAAGGGCATGGGTCTATTCCTGATTTTGCCCCTGGCAGTATCCACCTCGTTCCTTCTCATCGCTGACATCGACAGCCCGCGTCGGGGCCTCATTCGCGTGGTTCCGCAGAATCTGATCGTCCTCTCTCAATCGCTGCGGACCCAATAAGGTTCTTTTCTGGTTCAGAATAGGAACAGGGTGGTGGGCTGTTTGCTTACCTTGTGCCCTGGAAGTCCCGATTTTTCCTGGGCTTCCGGGCTACCCCACGATCGCGATGCGCGACTTCACCGGCGAAATGCTGATCGCTGCTGAAATGATGGAGAGTTCTAAGTTGCGCATGACCATTGCGGCGTCGTCGCTTGCTGTTACCGACGATATCAGCGATAAGGATCCACAGGAAATGGAACGCCAGATGCTCAAGCATGTGCTGGACGTCACAGCGTACCCCCAGATGGATTATGCATGCTCGAAACTGGCGGCTAAGCGGTCGGGAGAAGGCCAGTACAGCGACGAACTGCATGGTGAACTTACGCTGCCTGGAGTCACCTGCGACCAGAGGCTATCGGCGTGGGTAACGTTCAGCGGAACAACCCTGACTGCCTTCGGCGATTTCGCTCTCAACCAGACCGACTACGGGATCAGGTTAGTTTCCGCATTGGGCGGCGCGCTGAAGGTGAAGGACGCAGTAAACTGTTCGTTCAACATCGTAGCCCAGAGGCAGGAGTGAATACCGATTGCACGGGCGGTAGGGCGGGGAATCGCCCAAGGGCTGGTCGACGCCATGATTGACGTCTCGAGGACGTGGGGCCTCGATACCGCCGTCTTGTCAGGTGGAGTCTTTCAAAACGAGTTGCTCCTCGAAGATCTCAAGCCCTTGTTGCAGAATAGGTCGATAGAACTGTGGACCAACCACGCAGTCCCTCCTAACGATGGAGGGATCAGCCTGGGACAAGCGGCCTTGGCGGCATTGGCATCGTCCGATGGAGCCCGAGCACGAGACGACAAAATGAGCGGGTAGACGACCATGCACGAACTTTCCATTGCCATGAGCATCGTAGAACTGGTCGAGGAAGAAGCCGAGCAACGCGGCGTTCAAGTCAACGCCGTGCACTTAAAGCTCGGGGCGCTCGCCGGTGTGGTCAAAGAATCACTGCTGTTTTCCTACGAAATGGCCTGCATGGATACTCCCCTGAAAGGTTCCCGTCTGGTCATCGAAGAGGTACCGGTCGCGGTCTTCTGTCCGCATTGCCGGGGGCAGCGTTCCCCGAGCTCCCTGCAGCTATTTTGTTGTGCCGAATGTGGAACCCCTACTCCCGACGTGGTACAGGGCAAGGAGCTTGAGGTCGTAGCACTGGAGGTCGAGGGATGAGCCCGGAACCCCGTTTAGTGGAAGTTAGAAAGAACGTGCTGAAGCAGAATGATCTCATCGCTCGCCGATTGCGCGAGCGCTTCCGCGCTGCGGGAGTATTCGTCGTAAGTCTGGTATCAAGTCCGGGTTCGGGCAAAACCGCATTCCTCGAAAAGACCCTGACGCTGCTGCAGCCTCGCTATCGTGTCGCCGCGTTAGTCGGAGATCTGGCTACGGAAAACGACGCGGAGCGGCTGGCGCGCAGCCGCGCACCGGTCAGGCAGATCACAACCGGCACGTTGTGTCACTTGGAAGCAGCCATGGTAGAGAAGGCTCTCGAAGGATGGGACCTCAGCCGATTGGATTTTCTGTTCATCGAGAACGTGGGCAATCTGGTTTGTCCGTCCTCCTACGATCTAGGCGAGGACCTTCGCATGGTGCTCCTCTCGGTGACGGAAGGCGAGGACAAACCGATCAAATACCCGACGATTTTTAACAGCGCAGATGTGGCCATCGTAACCAAGGTCGATTTGGCGACGGCCGTTGAATTTGACTGGCCGGCCGCGCACGGCAATATCCAGGCCGTGCGTCCGGGCATGCCCGTCTTCAAGCTTTCAGCCAAGACCTCCGAGGGGATGGAGGATTATTTGGAATTTCTCGCATCGCGACTGGTCGCCTGAGTGCACCTGATTGACCGGACTGAAGTAGAACCTTCGCTCGCCACCTTCCCATGCATCAGTACTCATTGGCATCGTCGCCAGGGTCTGTGCCCGGCTCGCGCGTGCTCTGGGTTATTGTAGCGTTGTGGGTGCAGTTCGAAGACTGCTGCCAAATGTAAAGCTTAACCCTGACGTGGTCCCGTAGTCGCTGCCGGGTAGGTTGCCCGGCGGCCGAGTGTCCCAGTTGCCATAAAACGAGAGATTCCACGAGAGGCTGCCAGTGATCTTGATGTAGTAGCTCGCGGTGGTGGAAAAATATACGCGGCCAGGTTGGGAAAGAGCCGGCAGCAGAACGCCATTAAGGTCGAGATTCGTTTTATTGAACTTGAAGAGTTTCACATTGGTACTGATCACGCCCACGGCAGCGTTTTGCGTGGCTATGGGGATGATAGTTGCGTTGTAAACCGTATTTTGCCAGGCAGCGCCGCCCAAGAGGGTGATGGTGGCGCGGTTGGTGTTCTTCAAATAACGTCCAATTCCGGCACCGACGTAATTCTGATGCGCGATGCCCTGCTCCGAGCTCTGCAGGAAACCGTCAAAGCCGGAATAGAAGTAGTTGTTCCAGGGCAACAGATGCATCGCCCCTAGAGTCAGTTGGTTGTGGGTGGATGTAGTCGTGCCGCTAGCGGTAGACAGGTTCGAGCTTATGCCCGCCTGGGCCCCCCAACGTTCTCGCGGGTACGCGGCTAGCCCGCTGATGTTGTATTGGACCGATTGATTGCCCTTCGAATAGATCGTTCCAAAGTTCAAGCCGCCCGTGAATCGCTGGAAAAACTTTTCCGAGGTTAGGGCAACTTCGACGATGTGCGAACTGTCGAGCACCACTTTGTTCTCTGGGGTCTCGGTTACCTGAATCTCCAAGGGGTGGCCGGCAGGCGTCTCCGTGCTATTAAGAACTCCTCTGTAGACCAACCCGTCCTGCGTCTTGACAAGGAATAACTGCGTGCTTTTCAAGTGGGCTACCTGCGACCAATCGACGGAAAGGGTCTGGATGACGTAGGGAAGGCCGAAATATAGAACGCCACTGCCCAGGCCTTTGATCTGGCCGGTTAAGTGATCGCCATTTTTCATGATAATTACGTCGGTATTTTCTCGGCCGAACAGAGGCACAGCGCAAAGCAAGGAAAAGCATAGGATGAGGGCAAGGCTATTCACGGCGGTTGTTGTCTTCATCAGAACCCCTCCACGGTGGATTCCGCAGTCCAGCAACTGCTCGACCATCGCAGCTTTGTCGATCGGAGCTAATTTCTTTTTCGGTGGTGTTTCAAACGTCTTCCTTAGGTGTGGCTGAATCCCCAGAACGGAGCCAGCAATGCCGTCGCAACCCAAACGCCAACGCATCGGTTGAATTGCCTGCAGGTGTTCAAAACGTCCTCTTCGGGATTCGGTTATCAGCACCTTCGTTCCCTGAGGGTGCCAGGCTCTGTTTTGCTGTAATCCACACCCATGGGGCGATCTCAGACATTGTCGTAACGGTTGGCTGGTACGTCACGCACTCATGCGGGTACTCGCTGCCACAGCCTGTGCCTGTTTTTCCTTGCGGAGGAAATGAGCGTAAGCGCCGACGGTCAGGAAATTGATCACAACCGCGACTACATTCCACACAATCACCGGTCGCGACCCAATCAGTAAGCCATAGTAAATCCAGAGGATCTGAAAGGCACCCGAGATGGCACTCATTCGTGGCTTCATGCCCAAGCTGGACCGACGCTTGAGCATGGCAATCAAGTCAGGAAAGGCGGCAAAGGTTGTTCCAAACCCTGCTAGAAGACCAACGACTTCCGACAGTTCAACGTCGGATTTGACCAGCTTCTCCGTGTCAATCGTCAGTCGCTGACAACCCGTGAGCGAAATCAGGGTCAGGACCAGGACAGCGAACGGTACTCTGTTGAATCGCCTCATACGCGTCTCCTTTCACACCGACTTTGCTGTTCAGTGCTTTCTTTGCGCTTTTGCTTCGGAGCCGGGAGAGTTTGTCGCCAGTGCCATGCCTTTCGCAAGGAAACTTCGCTCCTGCATGCACATCTATGCGTACGGCCGTGCTTGCACTTTAAGAGGGTGTAGCAGTTTGCCCAACTGTCATTTGTGACAGACACGGGATGTCGGTTTGATTTTCGAGCGTCTGAATCTTTTTGTCTGGTAGGTGTACGCGATGCTGGCTCCGTGCCTTGGTTGTCGGCTGCCGAGCCGACGAGATGGCCTGGGGCGTAGGAAGGTGACCATGGAGGAGTTTAAGATGGGAATCCCGGTCCTCTGCCCAGGGAAGTGATTTTGCAGAGTGCGGAGAGTGTTCCATGAGGTTTTCCACGGGCTTTTCGGCGACTCTGTGCTGCTGTACGGCTGCCACCGCAATCATGTTCACAGCCGGCCGATGCCTATCCTGGGCTAGGTCCGCTCCGGATTCGGGCGAAGTGGTCTATCAACAGTACTGCGCCGGTTGCCATGATCACCCTGGACCTCGCACTCCCGCGCGCAGCGCTCTCGAAAGGTTAAGCGTTGCCCGCATTCTTCATACCCTGGACTTTGGAATCATGATGAGTATTGCTTATCCTCTCGAGCGCAGACAACGCGAGGCGGTTGCCAAATTTCTGGGCACTCCTGGTGGCGACAGCCGACCTTCCCCGTCTGCCTTCTGCTCAAGTCGGGAGTTTGCTTGATCGGGACATTACGGCCTTCGCCGCGCCCGCTGTGCAAAGCGGTGTCTTGTTTGTCGGTAGCGCCAGCGGGGTGATTCACGCCATGAGCGCCAAGAGCGGCTGTATCTATTGGACTTTTCAGGCAGACGGACCCGTGCGGGCCGCAACCCTTATCGCAGAGAATGGCGCTAGGCGCTCCGTGCTGTTCGGGGATCAGATTGGTTGGTTCTATTCCCTGGACGCGCTAACTGGCCGAGTGCTCTGGAAGCGAAAGATCGATCAGCATGAAGCCACCCGGCTGACTGGCTCGGCGGTTGCTCTAGACGGGACCGCTTTTGTTCCCGCAGCCTCTTGGGAAGAGACGCGATCGGGCAATGCCAAATATCCCTGCTGTACATTTCGCGGCAGCGTCACAGCTCTTCGGGTTAGCGACGGGTCGGTGGTGTGGAAGTCGTACACCGTGGGTCCGCCGAAGAAGACGGGCGTCAATCGAATTGGCATCCCGCAGTTTGGTCCCTCGGGTGCCGGAATCTGGTCGGCACCGACGATCGATACCAAACGCGGACCGCTCTACATTACCACCGGTGACAACTATTCCCAGCCGGCGACCAAGACCAGCGACGCCGTGCTGGCGCTGAATCTGAAAAGCGGGCAAATTGTATGGAGCCAGCAAATGACGGCGGGGGACGTCTATAGCAACGGAGGGTGTCCGGATGAGGGCTCCACCTGTGGACCTGACTTCGACTTCGGTTCGTCGGCACTGCTGGTCTCTCATCAGGGACGCGACCTTCTAATCGCCGGTCAAAAATCCGGCGTCGTCTACGCTCTCGATCCGGACGCCAAGGGAAAAATTCTCTGGCAAGCGCGTGTTGGCAAAGGTGGGATCACCGGCGGTATCCAGTGGGGCATGGCTGGAGACGAAGATAAGGTCTACGCCGCAGTCTCGGATCTAGTGGAGTTGCCGGCGAGTTCTGACGCGGAGCCGCTGCCGTTGGGAGGCCAGAACTTCAATCCCGTGCAAGGCGGCGGCCTGACTGCGTTGCGGCTTTCCGACGGCCGCAAAGCCTGGTTTGCGGCAAGCTATCCCTGTTCGCCGCCGCGCCCCGGTTGTAGCCCGGCACAATCGGCGGCGGTTACCGCGATACCGGGCGCTATTTTCTCCGGTTCACTCGATGGCCACATTCGCGCCTTTTCGGCTGAGAAGGGAACCCTTCTGTGGGATTTCGACACGGAGACGGAATACCACACGGTCAACGGAGTCCCCGCCAAAGGGCGGCTCGCTCGACGGCGCAGGCCCGGTGATCGTGGATGGGATGGTGTACGTCAATTCCGGCTATCCGCGCTTCGGTGGGGCGGTCGGCAATGTGTTGCTGGCCTTCGGCCTCGACGATTCCAAGAAAGAATAAGCCCCGGGCAAGAGTCCGGGTGCCAGATCGCTTCATGTAGGAAGCCAATTGCAAAATGCGCGACCGTGCAGGCTCCTGGTCCAGCCGTGTTTGTCTACATGATTTCGCACGATGCCCATCATCGCGGTCATATCTGCTTGCTGGCAAGCCAGCTCGGCTATCCGCTGCCAGCAAAGGCCGCCTACGCCATCTGCAATTGGGAGAAGTTGTGGCAGGATTGCGGGTTCACCTACCGTGCTGAAACTTACCTCAGCCTGAAGGTCTCTTTGCAGGCGGTGCCAGTTCCACATACTTCCGTTAACTGCTATGCTGTAGCGCCGTGGGTGAATTCAGCAAGTTTTTCGGCTTTGCGTTTAGTGCGCTTCTGCCGCTGATAAATCCGATAGGCAGCGCGCTAATGCTCCTGGGCCTTGTCGGTAACGCGCCTCTTGCGGTATATCGGGCGTTGGCGCGCAGGATTGCAATCGCGACAACGATTTTCCTGATCGTGGTTGAGGCGGTTGGCACGGCGCTACTAAAGTTTTTTGGTATTTCTTTGCCGGTTGTGCAGGTGGCTGGCGGCCTCGTGCTCGCATCCATGGGCTGGAAATTGCTGAATGATGCGGAGCCGGAAGAGAAAGAGAAGCCCCCCGACGTGGACGTGCGAACCCTGGAACAACAGGTTTTCTACCCATTAACCTTTCCGATCACGGCAGGGCCAGGTTGCATTGTAGTTATGGTGACTTTGAGCGCCCACGCATCGCTGAAGGGATTGCTCCCATCCGTTGCTGCACACGCGGGAATTGCGGCCGCAGTTGTGCTTGTGAGCGTAACTGTGTACATCTGCTACGCGCGCGCACCGAGGATTACGGCACGTATTTCCCCACAGACTGCCCATGGCATCCTTCGGCTGATCGCCTTCGTCCTGCTATGCATCGGCGTACAGATCACGTCGAATGGGGTGGAATCGATCGTGAAAACTATGTTCCTGAAAACGTAACGGAGGTCAGGAACGACATCGGCCTTACCACGGGCAAAGGCCTATGACAGACGCATCCAACGATTTTCAACTTTTTGTTGGTTGGAGATAATCGATCCGGGAGAGCCGCGTTCGGTAGACGATTGGCCGATCTTTTGACGTAATGTTCCGGGCGGGTGCGAACTGCTTCCCACGAAGCGTCGAGAGATCCTTGAAAAGGACACACGGATGTTTGTGAAAACGACAAGAGTCACTCTGTGGTTGGCAATTCTACTGGTTTCGACTTCGTCGTTGGTAGCGGCGCAAGGGAGCGCAATCTCGGACAAAGCGGCGCAGCTCAATCGCCAAGGCGTAGCCCATTTAGAGAAAAAGGAATACGCGGCGGCCGTCAAACTGTTCCGCGAGGCGCTGGCAATTCAGCCGGACTATCGCGAGGCGCTCGATAATCTGGGCGCGGCTCTGGCGGCAGAGGGCAAGGACAGCGAGGCAATCGGAGACTTTCAGAAGGCGATCAAACTGGCTCCCGATGATGCGATCGCACAGAACGGAATGGGGCACGCATTGTTTCACGAACAGAAGTACGAGGAGGCAGCCGACGCCTACCGGCGAGCCATCGCGATCCATGACAACTATCCCGAGGCGTACAACGGTCTAGGTGCGGCGCTCTTGCAGACCGGTAAGACGCAGGAAGCCATCGCGGCGTTTGAGAAGGCAGCGACGCTTGATCCGAAGAATGTGGACGCTCTGAACAACGCGGGTGCGGCGTTAATCGGACAGCAGCGGGGCGCGGAGGCCATCCCGTATCTCGAAAAGGCAGTGGCGCTCCAGCCCGATTCCGACGACGTGCTGGCGAACTACGCGCACGCCTTGCAGCAAGCGGGCCGAACCGACGAGGCGATTGCGTCGTATCAGAAGGCAGTGGCGGCGAATCCGAATGACGCGCAAAGCCTGGCGCACCTGGGACATTTCCTTTATGCCAACGAGCGCTACGCAGAGGCGGAGAGCAGTTTTCAGAAGAGCCTGGAGATCAATCCGAAACAGGCCGACGTTTTGTTTGCGCTCGCCGCGGCCTATCAGCGGCAGGGCAAGACCAAAGAAGCGATTGCTACCAACGAGAAGGGACTGGCGCTTAAACCCGGCGATCCGGATGGACTGTACAATCTGGCTAACGCGTATCAGGCTGAAAAGCACTACGATAAGGCGATCGCGACTTACCACAAAGTTCTTGAGACTAACCGCGATTCAGCTGAGGCTCTGGCCGGGCTCGCCGCGTGCCAGGTTGCGACCAAGAAACTGGATGACGCGATCGTGACCTATCAGAAGGTGGTGGCACTCGAACCGTCCGATCCAAACGTGCGGTTCAATGTGGGCGGGGCACTCTTTAACAAGGGCGATTACAAAGGCGCGGCCGCGAGCTATCGAGAGGCAGTGAAGCTGAACCCGAGTTTTGCACATGCTCAGTACAATCTCGGGATGTCGTTGCTGCGGCTGAACGATAACCAAGGAGCACAGGCAGCCTTCGCTGAGGCGAAGCGGCTCGATCCGAGTCTGAATCCCCCAACCGGCACTACGCGGTAAGAATTACCTGCCAGGAGCACCCTGAAACTTCGAGCGCCCAGTGTTCCAGGGTCCACATCTCTCCGGCACTTTCATCGAAACGCATCGACCCATACTCAGCCGCGTGGGCATAGCATTATTATTTGAGCCGCTTTCGAGCCCGTGCTGCGAACTGATCCCAGGGGTTCAACGACCCACTAGCTTCTGCAGTTCTTCGGGGTACCGAGCACCTTGCACCGGAATCCTTGAAGCTTCGGTCTCCAGTTGCCGGAGATCTTCAGGCGCAAGTTCGATCCCCGCGGCTCCTATGTTCTCTTCGAGCCGATGCAGCTTGGTTGTGCCTGGAATGGGAACGATCCACGGTTTCTGGGCCAACAGCCATGCGAGAGCAATCTGCGCAGGTGTTGCCCGTCGCTGTCGTGCGAATTTGTCAATCAGATCGACCAACGACTGATTCGCTCTCCGGTTCTCCGGGGTAAAGCGAGGAACGATGTTGCGGAAGTCGGTCTTGTCGAACTGCGTGCCGTCGCTGATCGTGCCGGTGAGGAAGCCCTTTCCGAGCGGGCTAAAGGGAACGAATCCGATCCCGAGTTGCTCGAGTGTCGGTATCACCTCCGCTTGAGGCTCTCTCCACCAGAGCGAATATTCGCTCTGCAGTGCCGCAACCGGCTGCACGGCGTGGGCGCGACGGATGGTCTGGACGCCGGCTTCGGAAAGTCCGAAGTGCTTCACCTTGCCTTGTTGGATGAGGTCTTTCACCGTGCCGGCGACATCTTCGATCGGTACGTTGGCATCGACGCGGTGCTGATAGAACAAGTCGATGACGCTGGTCCTGAGGCGCTGGAGAGAGGCATCGGCAACTTGCTTGATGTGTTCTGGACGACTGTCTAGGCCGCTCCAACGCTGTCCACCATTAGGGTCAGGCCTGAACCCGAACTTGGTGGCGATCACCACCTGGTCCCGGAGGGGAGCCAGCGCTTCGCCCACCAGTTCCTCGTTGGTGAAAGGACCGTACACTTCGGCGGTGTCGAAGAACGTCACGCCACGCTCGACTGCCGACCGAATCAGAGAGATCATCTCCTTTTTGTCCGCAGCCGGACCTAAACCGAAGCTCATTCCCATACAGCCGAGACCGATGGCCGATACTTCAAGATTGCTCTTTCCCAGTTTGCGCTTTTGCATGGCTTACTCCTCGGACGCACGGCTAAGAGCTGAATGATGAGAAACGAGGCCTGATTGGGTAGCATACGCTAGGCCCAGAGGCCGCAACAGAGCGAGAGGGATCATGGAAGCGAGCAAGCAACCGTCATCTCTTTGATTCAGTGGTAAACTTTCGCGCCGCAATCGGCGGCGAGGCGTGAGACACCTGTGGACGACGATTCAAACCTCAAATAAGCTCTCATGATCTCAGTTGGTTGGCTGGCAACTTACTGTCAATTCTGTCAGTTCCACCTTCAAGCCAAGCGTCTTAATTATGACAGACTGGCTGCGCAACCAGATAAAGTAGTGCGCGAGGTTTACGACAATGAGCCAGACACTCTCCCACCCATCGACCGAAACACCTGAGCATAGGCGACTAGAGGAGACCCACAAGTCCGGTGTCCCGTGGAAAAAATGGGGACCCTACCTGAGCGAGCGGCAATGGGGCACAGTGCGCGAAGACTACAGTGACAATGGTGACGCCTGGGACTACTTCACTCACGACCAGGCCCGTTCTCGTGCCTACCGCTGGGGTGAGGATGGCCTGGCTGGAATCTCCGACGACAAGCAGCGGCTGTGCTTCGCCTTAGCGCTTTGGAACGGGAAGGACCCCATCCTCAAGGAGCGTCTCTTCGGGCTGACGAACAGCGAAGGGAATCATGGCGAGGACGTAAAGGAGTACTACTTCTACCTGGATAGCACACCCACCCACTCCTACATGAAGTACTTGTACAAATATCCTCAGGCGGCTTATCCCTACAATGACCTGCTCGAGACGAACCGTCGCCGTACCCGCAATGAATTTGAGTACGAACTGCTCGACACAGGCATTTTTGATGGCGATCGCTATTTTGACGTGTTTGTGGAGTACGCCAAGGGCGGCCCGGAAGACATCTTAGTGCAGATCACGGCGGCCAACCGGGGTTCAGAGGCGGCAGAACTGCATCTGCTACCGACGCTCTGGTTTCGCAACGACTGGGCGTTGCGGCCGGCTAACCCTGACGAGAAACCTACGCTCCAGCAGATCGAAGGACCAGTCGGCACCACGGCGGTTGCCGTAACCCACCCCGTGCTCGGCGCCTACTACCTGTATTGCGACGGTGATGTACCTTTGCTCTTTACCGAGAATGAAACCAACAACGAGCGGCTATTTAACCAGCCCAATGCCAGCCCCTACGTAAAAGACGGCATCAACAACTACGTGGTCCACGACCGCCAGGAGGCGGTAAACCCCGACCGGCACGGCACCAAGGTCGCGGCCCACTACCGGCTGGCGGTCGGCCCCCGAGAGTCGGCGAAAGTGCGTCTGCGTCTCAGCAAGCAACCAGCCGCCGA
>Ga0187778_10002853_pt1 | contig 11700 bp, 5 predicted proteins | sample 1015_Q2_SP5_20_M_FD_132418 | JGI IMG/M metagenome (GOLD analysis project Ga0187778, IMG submission 132418) | Tropical peat soil microbial communities from peatlands in Department of Meta, Colombia - 1015_Q2_SP5_20_MG | ecosystem: Environmental > Terrestrial > Soil > Wetlands > Peat | place...
CATCGGCTTCACCGCGGTGATCGCGCAAATCGTGTTGATGCGCGAGCTGATGGTTGTCTTTTACGGGAACGAGATGTCGCTGGGGCTGATGCTCGCTAGCTGGCTTCTGTGGACGGCGATCGGGAGCAGCGGACTTGGCCGCTTAGCGGCCCGAACAAATCAGCCTCGCCGGCTCATGGCTTTCCTGGAAGTGCTCGTGGCGATCGCTTTTCCTTTCGCGATTTTCCTCGTGCGGGCCAGCAAGGCAGCATTCCAATCGGTTCCAGGAGAAATCCTGGGGCCGGGGCCGATGATCCTGACTTCTCTAGTCGTTTTGAGCGTTTTCTGTCTGGTGTCGGGAGGTTTGTTTGCCGCGGGCAGTAGTCTGTACGCCCAGGAATCAGGCGGCACCACTCTGTCAGGCACTAGCCATGTCTACTTGCTGGAGGCATTGGGTTCAAGCTTCGGGGGCATACTTACCAGCCTGCTGCTCATTCAGTATTTCACGAGCTTCGAAATCGCTGCGTTGCTGGCACTGTTGAATCTCTTGGGCGCAGCAAGCCTGACGATTCAATCAATCTTCCGCCGCACCACGGCGCAGCTAGCCCTGCTCGGGGTTTTTCTGTTCTTGGTGTTTCCTGTCACGTGCCCCTGGTTGGAAAAGGTTTCACTGAAACGCTTGTGGAGCGGCTTCGATTTGGTCGTCGCTCGTAATTCCATCTACGGCAATCTAGCGGTCGTGCAAACGGGGGCCACCCGTAGCCTTTTTGAAAACGGTTTGGTGGCTTTTAGTGTGCCCGATCCTGCGGCCGCCGAAGAAGCGGTGCACTTGGCCTTGCTCCAGCACCCGGCGCCAAAGACCCTCTTGCTCGTGGGCGGCGGCCTGAATGGGAGTCTTTCGCAGGCACTCCAGCACCCCAGCCTCGAGCGGATCGACTACGTGGAACTGGATCCCACCGTGCTTGATGTTGCACAAAAATACTTTCCGGGAATATGGCAATCGCTGCGCGCGGACCCGCGTATCCATGTCCACAATACTGATGGTCGGCTCTTCCTCAAAACTACCGATCTCCACTTTGACGTCATCCTTATCAATCTACCGGACCCGCAAACTGCTCAGCTCAACCGGTTCTACACTCTGGAGTTCTTTAGAGAAGCAGCTTCGAAGCTCACCTCCACGGGTGTTTTCTCGTTTCAATTGAAAGCTTCAGAGGAGTACATCAGTCCGGAGTTGGCGGAGTTCCTGCGGTGTATCCACAAGACCCTTCGACAAGTCTTTCCGGAAGTCGCCGCTCTTCCCGGGGGCACGGTGCATTTTTTCGCCACGAAGCGGGCGGGAATACTTACGATGGATTCCGAGGAACTCATTTCCCGGCTTCGAGCCCGGCACCTCCGCACAGACTACGTCCGAGAATATTACCTTCCTTACCGAATGACGCCGGACCGCATGCTTGACCTGCAGACTCAGGTCCAGCCTCAGCCAGACACGCGCACAAACCGCGACTTCGCACCGATCGCTTACTATTTCGACGTAGCCCTTTGGAGCACGCGGTTCAACCGCATTTACCGTCGCGTTTTTCAAGATATGGCGGCGGTCCGATTAGGTCCGCTTCTTGGAACTGTCGCGTTGGTTCTCTTCGTTCTTGCCGCACTCACTCGCTGGCTGCCCGCCAAAAACAACCGCCCTCGAGCGAGCGCAGGTTTCTGCGTTGCCGCGATGGGGTTCACGCTAATCGGGCTGGAGATGCTCCTTCTGCTGGCCTTTCAGGCCATCTATGGTTACGTCTACCGCCAACTTGCGATCATCATCGCGGGCTTTATGTTGGGCATGACGCTAGGAAGCCGCTGGGGACTGGGCGTTGTTAATGAGGCGAACGTCTTTGAACGTCGAGACGCCCATCACCTCTTTCGCCTTCAGGTGCTTGCCGCCTTTTCTCCAATATTGTTGTGCCTGTTGTTCGATAGGCTTGCGGCAGTCCACAATCCCACGACCGTTTTCCTGGTGAGTCAGATTGTATTCCCGGTCTTGGCGGTGCTTGGCGGGTTGTTCGGTGGTTATCAGTTTCCCTTGGCGACGCGGATTTTCTTTTCTAATTCCAGCCAAGAAACAACTAGTCCCGGAGCGCTTTATGCGCTGGATTTAGCGGGCGCCTGTCTCGGTGCGATTGTCCTCAGCTCTTACCTGGTTCCCGTATTCGGCTTCCAGGCGACTGCCTGGATCATGGCTGTTGTAAATCTAGCCCCTGCGGTCCTGGCGGGAATGTTGGCTTTTGGAAGACAGGCCGTTCCGGCGTGATGGCTTCCGGAGGCTTGTGTTCATCAAAGACGATCGCAGAAAACGCAAAAATGTCTGCAGCTTCGTCTTGCCACGTTTGGCGGGGCAGACCTGCCTTTAGACACAACTCTTCAAGGAAGGTCTTTCGGTCCCAGCCTTGTTCGGTCGGAACCTGGGGCAGAAGAACCCCCTCATTGCCGCCCCGGATCATCAATAACCCGTCCCGCCCCACGCGAATCTCCTTGACATCCAACACGCGGCGGAACGGCGTGAGGACGGAAATCTCGTAATCTAAATCAGGCAATTCTCTCGCAGTCACCGGAGAAAAACGCGGATCGCGAACTGCCGCGAACGCGGCCGCATCCCGCACTCCGAGATAAAGTGGCTTCTCCGCCGTGATCAAACCAATACATCCGCGCAACTCGCCTCTTTCTTTGAGTGTCACAAAGGCTCCACGTTCTTCAAGGAGAGCGGGATATTCGGAAACGGAAGGCTCGTACAGTTTCTTTTCCCGTACGACCGTCTCGACCGACTTCCTGGCCAACTGGATCAAAGCCTCTTTTTCCTTTGGCCCGAGCGAAAACGATCCCGTCTCGGCAGGGCGGCTCTCGGACTTAACCAGGGCCACCGCACCGTAGCCCACCACCCGGCTGCGATCACCAGTCACATCGCCGGTGTTCGCATACTTGAGAACGGTCGCCTGCCTTGCTCCCAGCCGTTCGGCCGCGATCATGGCTGCGACAATCGGGCCTCCGCCGCACGCTTCCCAGACACGCGACTCCAAGTTCAGCGACAAGCTCAGGTAATCCCATCGCTCGATGGCCTTCAAGGTTTTGTGGTCAATCTTGCTGGCTTCCTCGTAAGGGTGATAATGCGAAAGATCGGAACTGGCAACAATGAGCGTGTGCGTTCCTTGGATCATTTTCGCGAGCGAAACCCCAAGGGCTCGCTCTGTTTCGTAAGTCTGCTCGCCCATCACGATCGGCACCAGCTTGAATTCACCCAGCACGCGCTGCAAAAATGGAAGCTCTACTTCAAGCGCGTGTTCTCCCTGCTGTTGCATTGGCGTGTGTCCGCGGTTAGAAAGCTGAATGAGTGGGCTCATTTTGGCCAGCTTGGCGGCAAACTCCTTGTCCACTTCCACGTCGCCGAGCGGTGTGGCATACGCATCGCCGTTGTAAACTGAATTGAACGGGAAAGCCTCGAAATGTGAAGGCGCGATCACCACCACCCTTTCGAATTTCTGGCCTTTTAGCAACGCGTAGCTATGCGCCGCCACTTTCCCGGAGTAGATATAGCCCGCATGCGGAGCAATCAGCGCCACGATTTGCCCTGAGAGATTCGGAACTGCAGCTTGAGCGACAAAGTCGTCCACCATTCGCTGAAGTTCGTCTGGTTGTGCGGGGTAGAACTGTCCGGCGACGGCAGGTTGCCTGACCGTTGGTTTTACTTCGGTCGCGCTGCCATCGCCCCATACCTGTGCGCTGAAGATGGCGCACAGTGGAAGAAACACGCAATAGAATTTTTTTCTCATGACGTTTCACTCTTGGCGCAGAAGGCGCCCTTTCAGATTCCTCACTGCCATACGCCTGCGATGGCTTGCTGGCAGTATTCACATTTGCCTTTACGAAGGTGCATTTCCTTGACCGTAAAGCCAATGCGTCCGATCACCATGCGCCGGCACTTGGGGCAATACGTGCTTTCCGCCGGATGCCCCGGGATGTTGCCCAGATACACGTAATGAAGGCCCTCGGCATCGGCGATGGCTTTCGCGCGTTCCAACGTCTCCAGGGGCGTCGGCGGAAGGTTCTTCAGCAGGTACTGCGGATAGAAACGCGAGAAATGCAGTGGTACATCCACGCCCAAGTTGGACTTGACCCATTGCGCTAGTGCACGAAACTCTGCGTCACTGTCATTCAGCGTTGGCACTACCAGATACACGATCTCACTCCACATCCCCACTTTGCGCATTGTGACCAGTGCATCCAGCACTGGCTTGAGTTCTCCGTTGACGACCTCTTTGTAGTACTTCTCGGAAAAGGATTTCAGATCGACTTTGATCGCGTCCACTCCTAGACACAGCTTCTTGAGCGACTCTTGCTGGATGAATCCTCCGGTCACCACAGCGCTCTTGATGCCAAGCTCATGTCCAGCATCGGCGGCGTCACGCATGTATTCGTAGAAAATAACCGGCTCGCTGTAGGTGTAAGCGATCGCCGGACAGCGATATTGCTGGGCCAGCTTGGCCAGTTCCTTGGGAGGCAGATACGTGCTGCGCACCTGCTCGGGGCGGGCCTGGGAAATGTCCCAGTTCTGGCAAAATTTGCAGTTTACGTTGCAGCCCGCGGTAGCCACGGAAAACGCGAGCGAGCCGGGGCAAAAATGAAAAAAGGGCTTCTTTTCGATGGGATCGATATGCGCGGCGCACACGCGAGAATGAACCAGCGTGTAGTAGCTGCCACCGTGATTCTCGCGGACTCCGCAGTAGCCGCGTTCCCGATCATCGATCACACATTCGCGGGGACACAACTTGCATCGAATTTTCTTGTACGGCAGTTTTTCGTAAAACTGCGCCTCGACGATGAACTGCGAATCTTCCGCCGGCGCTGGATCGGCATCCGTGGCAAAGCAAGGCCAACTTCCCAGGCAGGGCGTGAGGCAAACGCTAACGCACGGGACGCTGGCCAACTTTAGAAACGTTCTGCGGCCGTGTTCCGTTGCCGAAAGTCTCGTCAGACGGCTGAGCACAGAGTCGTGCGGCAGTGCGTCCGCAGTTTCCGGATCACGAACAAGTCCTTCCCTAGCAAATCCGGACCCGCATTCAAGCGTATTGAGTTCTTTCGACATGCCACGTATCTCAAGGAGGTTCAGACCTCCACTCGTTCAATCAGTTTTGGATCGTTCGTTCCCAACTGGTGCTGGTGATCCGCCGCGGTTGCGATGTACGTCGGCGCCCGGCCTAGCTCCTTCAGCGATTTCATGCCTTTCTCGGCCCTTTTTTGCTCGAGGGTCTGCCATCCCGTATAGTCCAGGGCCACCGGGTCCCGCGACAGTAGCAATCCGTTGAAAGGCCAGCACCATTGGGGCATGTAAGAAGGGCCGCCTTCGTATTGCGCCGTGGTCGCGTCGCAAATGTGCAGACGAACCTTTTGGCGGATGGGCGGCAGCATGTTGACGTCGGCGATGTACGGATCGCCCACGTTGAGATGATATTTGTTGGGATTGTGGATGGCGCCGAACCAATTCTTCAGCGCCACGGTCACGCCGGCAATTCCGTGGTCTTTGAGCACCGGCAGGTTGATGACGGCATCGCAGACCCGCGTAAGCGTCTTCGCGACGCAACTCCCCACGCTCCCGTAGGTTGCCAGCTCTTCTTCGTAGCCCAGTGCGTCGTTCCCCATAAAACGAATGCGGTCTTGCCGCGTGGCGATGCGAAATCCTGCGCTTTCCAGGTCCCCGTTCAGCCGGTCCCAGACGACGATGTCTTTCGGCGGGATGCCAGCCTCGTGAAGTCGCTCACAAATGACGTCAACCAGGAGCACGTTTGTAGAGTTGCCCCTGCCGGCAAGTCCGTTGACCTTTAACCCGATTACTTCACCGGGCCGCACCACTTTTTTCCAGGCTTCCAGTGGAGTATCACTCGCGTAAAGTGCCTGCATGGCACGATCCAGCATTTTCAAAAGGTGGCCGGAGTCCAAGCTCGTTCCGCTGCCACGAAGCAGGGCATCGCGTGCAATCACTACTCTTGATTTTTCTTGCGCGGAGAAAAAACCGGCTAGCTTGTCTATTCCCCCCGCGAACATTGCGCCCGCGGCACAGGTCTTGAGAAATTCCCGGCGGTTTGGTTCCTGCCTGTACATCATGGACCATCTCGGAGGGTCCGGGTCACAAGCCGGGCACTTCTAATTTCCTTATACCACTTTGCGGCCACCCAGGCGAAAAAACCTGAAGCAGCAAACCAGAATGCTCCGAATTGCTTTGGCCACTGTTCCGTAGAATCGTTGCGGTTCAGCCGTGCCATTCGTCCGTTCGCCCCTCTTCCACTGAATGTCAGCCGCGCGTCGCGGCTCGCCCGCCCAGTTTCCTCTCGATTCCTCGTCCTAACTCCACGAGCGCCTTGCCAACCTCAGGCGAGGATTTGTACGCCACCACGCGCACTAAATATTGCCCACTGCGAAAAATCAGACTGGCCTCGTACAGTCTTCCCGCATCGCCAAGCGCTACGGATTGGCTCTCCGACGCGGATTCGGCGTCCATAATTTTTCTCGGGCCGTCCGCGGTTGCCATCACATGAATGTCCACTGTTGCTTCGGTGGAGTCCTGATAGCGGTAACTCGTCGTAAACGTTTTCTGCACGCCGGCTTGGATGTACTTTTCGGCGTCGCCATCGATGTACTTCCAGAGATCGGCCGCCGCGAACGCGCGCGTCTCTCCCACTCTGTTCCACCCGGCGGCCTCGTTGCTTGTGGGGAACAAATCTGCCGTCACCGCGGACGACTTTCCGCCGCAACCAGGCAGCAACAGCAACACAGCAATGGTCCACTGTGCGCGACGCTGGGTCATGTTCCCTCCCTCCGGCGCGCGGGCCTCAGCAGGATCTGGTTGGTTGGACAGCGGCTTTCTCCGATGCTCGTGACATAAACGGCGGGCTGAACCCGCACTGGACACGCAAACTCGCACGCTCCACATCCCACGCATCGTTCCGGGTCCAAATATGGCTGCATGACCTGCTTGCTTTTCCCGTTTGCATCCGCGACTTCTGCCGGCCGCAAGTAGATCGCTTTTGGCGAAGTGGGGCACCACTCCTCGCAAACAATGCACTGCGTCGCCATGGCCCACGGCAGACAGCGCCCGCGGTCGAAGAATGCCGTGCCAATCCGGATCGCTTTTGCGTTAGCGCCGGCCTGCTTCTCAGCAACCCATCCTTTCTCCCTCGAGCTGGTCTCCCAGATCGCCCCTGTAGGACACACCTGGCTGCACAGCACGCAACTCGGTTCGCAGTAGCCGATTCGCGGAACCACCGTGGGTGTCCATATCCCCTCAAGCCCTGCTTCCGTGAGAGTAGGGTGCAGCGCATCGTTTGGGCACGCCTTCATGCATTCCCCGCACCGCACGCAGCGGTTGAGAAAATCCTTTTCATCCAGTGCTCCCGGAGGACGGATGAGCCGAGCATCTCGCTGCACGGCCAGCCCGGGAACGATCCGCAGAAGCGGAAGAGCGGCCGCGCCAGCCGCCACGCTCGTGAGCACTCTGCGGCGTCTCAGGTTGGGCCCTTCGAACGAGGTCGCGGTACCTGGAAAGAATTTGAATTTGATCCCACCTTTCGGGCAATCAGCGACACAATTGAAACAGAGATGGCATTCCGCCTTGCGCCATGGGACTCCCGGAATGGGATCGTCACCGCCTTGGCAATGCAACAGGCAGCGATTGCAATCGTCGCAGCCCCCCGCGTGCTTCTCTAGACCGAAAATCGACCAGCGAGAAAGCAGCCCCAGAAGCGCTCCCAGAGGGCAAAGCGCCCGGCACCAAAACCGCGTGATCCGCAAATTGAGTGCGAGAATAATGATGAAGATCAGCCCAAGGAAAAATCCTTGCCGAAAATATGGCTGCTTGAAGTTGAGCACCGTTGCTTGGAGCACAAATTGGAGGCCATCTGCGGCGACCCTCACCGGTCGCACGGAACTGTGGACAAGCACTTGCAGCACAGCATTGAGGCCGTAGTTTATCCCCGGTAAAAGGGAAAGCGCGAGCGACCTCACTGTCAAAGAGATGGGATCGAGAATTGTGAGGAATTGTCCGCCGAAGACCGCGGAAATTAGCAGGGCAATCAACAAGTAGTACTTGAGCGTCTGCCAGCGCTTGTAGTGGTTCGATTCAACAAGCTGCTTTCCCCGCTTCCGCTCGGACTTGAAGTAACTGAAGAAATGATTAAGCGTGCCCAGCGGGCAAATCCATCCGCAAAAAAACCGCCCCAGGAAAAAAGTGAGAATGATGATCGTCAGGCTCCAGAGGAGTCCCTTATAAAGCGCGCGCGTAGACACCGCGTCCGCGATAGCCACCAGTGGATCCGATTGCAGGAATATGCTGACGGGATAAGGTAAGGGGGCGGAACCTGTGGCTACTGGAAGCGACGCCAGGAACTCGGCCCTCAGATGAAGGAGGAACAGCGCGAAGAAAACGACCTGCGATGCCCGTCGAACCCTGGGTAAGGAGACATACCTCACAAAAGATCGCCTCGGAACAGCAGCTACCCAGCGGCAAAACCGTCCTCGCCGGAATTGCTCCGGCACGTGCTGCTTTCACTCAACGCTTTATATTGGACTTGGCTCACGTTACCCTGCCAGTGTCCTCAACGTTCTCAAGCTATGGTTATTACAAGTCCGCTTGGCAATGCCTTCCGTGATACGAGTCACATGGGTTTGTGATTTGATATTTTACGGTTTTTGGCTCAACGTGAAGCCTAGAAACGTAGGCTAGGAAAGCAAAGGAAGGTGTAAAGCTGCTCCTTTGAAGCCCGCGATAGGTTTGTCTCTTGTCATAGTCTGGAGCGCGGCCGCTGCGGATGAAAGATGCTGAATCTGCAATCAAGCCAATACGTCCGCATCACGAAGAATCCTACGGTCAGACAAACCCAGCCAAATCTCGATGGCAGTTTGGATGAAGGCAATAAGTTACCTCTACATCTCATCTTTCGCCCCAGGGCAGTCTCCTGCTGTAATTTTATTAGCTCAGGCTCGGTTAACGGTCTAATCAGAAAAGTGGGTAGTGGAACCGGAGGGAGAAGTCTTGGTCCAATTAGGGTGCAATCACAATTCCTAAGGAACCTTTAGAACGCCTGCATTGGTCCTCGGCGCTGCGAAGTTATTTCTAGTTACCTCTGACTTTTATTCTGTCACAGTATTGGGGCTTTCCCTCGGCAACCTCGCGTCAGAAAACGCGAGAACCCGCTTAAACACTGGCGAACCTGCTCCAATTGGAACAAATGTTCCATTTGGAACAGAAGCAGCGGCCTAAATCTTTTGTTCCGAAGAAGATGGCGGAAGCGTGTGGGAGTCGAACCCACCCCCGAATCCGCGAAGGACACGGGCTATGGTTTTGAAGACCATGAGGACCACCGGGCCCCTTGCGCCTCCGCGAGCAGTATAGAGGAGGGGGACGGTGTGCACAAAATGAGCTACAGGCGCTGCGAAACGAGCGAGGCGGCCTGATTGGTGCGAATAAGCGCAGCGACGAGGTCGTAGAGCGCGGGGCTGGTGCACACTTCGTAGTAGCAATGTTCGGTGGGGCCGCCGATTTTGCCGTCAGGGAGAAGTTGCCGGGCAAAGGCTTTGCGGATAACGAGAAGATCGACCGACTCGCCGAGAGGAACTTCACCATAGAACAGCGTAACGGGCTGCTTGCCCCAAGGCATATCCAGCTTGGTTTCTATGGACTCGAGTGAAATTTCCTCAGAAAGTTTCTGGAAGCCTTCTTCGTTGATTTCGATGCCGTTCATGTTGTAGCGGACGAGGAATTCGTCCAGCTCTTCGGCGGAAGCGCCTTCCATAGTGTTGAGAAACTGAAAAACGGAAAAGACCGATTTCTGGCCAGTGAGCATGCGCTTGGCGAGTTTGGCGCAACCAGAAAGACGGTCGGAAAGATTGAGTGCTTTCGAAATCATGATGCGGGAATCGCCGTCGGTCCAATAAGTGGGCGCGTCGCCCTGAAAGGCCACGCCAAGACCAAGTTCGAGAGCGGGGAGATCGCTGGAGGAAGCGCACTCGTTGTAGGAATTGCAAACGGTCAGGATTTGCCGAGAAAGAATGCAAGCTTTGGCGACCGGCCGTGCGTAGGCAACGGAAGACTCCGTTTCGAAAATCGCAAGAATGATGGCATCGCCTTCGATGAATACTTTTTTGGCAGAGTAGCGGTCGAGAAGTTTTTTGACGGGTTCGTGCAGATTCAAGCTGAAATGCGAAGCAGGGCTGAGACCGCGAGAGAGAAGATCTTGGGTCATGCGCGTCGACCCGCGAACGTCGGCCTTGATGATCACGTGAGAAACCACATTATCTTGTGCCGGCCGGGCTTCTTCCGGAAGAACGCACTCGTACAAACGGTTGTTGAGGCGCGATAGTTCGCGCGCTTTTTCGGTTGTGACGAGATTGATGCGCTCCATGCACGCCGTGAGGTGCTCGGCGTCGCGGAGGTCGCGGCGCAAGCGGAGAAAATCGGCCGCGAAGCGAAGAATGACCTCCTTCATTTCGTCGCGGGAGTAGCGGTGGATTTTCCGGGAAAGGTCTTCGATGGCTTTCAGAGAAAGTTTCTTTGCGGGAACCTGTTTGATGACTTGTTCGACCTGCTTGAGTTCGTCTTTGGAGACCAAAGCCTTGCGAAGCTGCTGGAGGTGCAAAGGTGGGCAATAGTCGGAGCCGATAGAGCGAATTTCGTAGCTGGCCAAGACGAGGTGGAGAACTTCATGTTGCTCCAGGCGATCGAGTAGGCGGGTTAGAAGCTGAGCGCGAAGCGGCGCACCCTCTTCGGAACCGGACTTGGGGTCGAATAGGCGCTTGGCGTTCTCGGGTTCGTTAAGGAACTCGCCGAGCTTGGAAGCGTGATCTTTGTGAAAGAAATCGAGCTTCTGGCGGGCTTCTTCGACCTGCGGACCGATTTCCTCAAGCTTGTATTCCTGATGCTTGAGGCGCAATTCGATGTCGTGCAAAGAGGCCTTCAGATCGGCGGGATCGCCTGAATTCACGAATTTGTTGAAGAAACTGTCACCGCGATCAAGGCGCTTGCGCGTGTTTTCGCGTTGTTCTTCGAGGTTGGCGATTTCGTTGCGAATGGCTTGAACGGTTTCGAGTACGGCGTTCTGCGCTTGAACCGCTTCGTTGCGAGCGGGATCGTCGGAGATGGTGATTCCGGCTTCGCGAAGAAATTCCTGAAAAAGCGCGTCCATGGCTTCAAAGCGGTCCGGGTCGCGCACATAGTTGCCAAGCAAAACGTAGGATTCGAGGAAAAAAACGTCGTCTTTGCCGCCTTCGAGGAAGATTAGGCGGTTCTTGCAGAGCTCGTAATAGGGAGCGAAATCCTCACCGAAAAGCGCGCGGCGGATTTTGGCGACGGCGTTGTCTTCGACGTCCGCGACAATCTGGGCGACCTGTTGGCCAAGGCGGCGAATAACAGCGCGACGCGCCGACTGCAATTCGGAAAGCCGCGCTTTGATGACGTGGGCCTGCTGGCTGCGCTCGAAATGCTCGCCGCGCTGGCGAATCCATTCTTTGCCTTCGAGAATGATATTTGCGAACTGATTGCTGAGCTCGAAGGTGAGGAATTTCAGCAGGCTCAGTCGAAAGAGCAGGTCAATCTCGATGTTTTTGTGATATTTGGCCTGAGTCAGCGAACTTTGGAGCAGCTCAGCGAGCAGCTTGCGAAACGTGCCGCTATCGGGACCTTTGCTAGAACGCAGC
>Ga0187778_10002856_pt1 | contig 11693 bp, 12 predicted proteins | sample 1015_Q2_SP5_20_M_FD_132418 | JGI IMG/M metagenome (GOLD analysis project Ga0187778, IMG submission 132418) | Tropical peat soil microbial communities from peatlands in Department of Meta, Colombia - 1015_Q2_SP5_20_MG | ecosystem: Environmental > Terrestrial > Soil > Wetlands > Peat | place...
ACCCACGGATCAGTGGCCAGCAGCGAGATTATTTTGTAACAGCGATGTTGCAGTTCCGCAGTCGGCTGCGCGAGAACAAACTCATGCAAGACGTCACCCGAGAATTGACCGATGATGAAATCGCCGCTTTAGTTGAATATGTTTCCACCAAGTAGGCCCACCGGGAGCCGCGGGTGAATCCTTGTGCTGGCAAATTCGGAACGAATCACGCCATGAAAATTCCAATGCGTTATGGTCTTAAGATTCTCAACGCCTCGCTCATCAGCAGCGCGTTGCTCCTTGCGCGAGCAGCTCTCGCAGATTACACGGTGGAAGCCGTCTCGAATGGCGGCACCATCGAGGGAGTTGTAAAGCTCAGTGGTACGGCGCCCCGAATCGCGCCCATCGAGGCCACCAAGAACCAGGACTATTGCGGCCAGTCCATTCCAAACCCGGTGTACTCAGTCGGCAAGGACGGCGGATTACAGAATGTCGAGGTGTTCCTTAAAGATATCACCAAGGGTAAGGCGCTCTCAACCAACACGATCTCGCTCGTCAATGAGCGCTGCATGTTCAATCCGCGGGTGCAGGGAGCGAACGTTGGTCAGCAAATCAAGATCTCCTCCAACGACCCGATTCTGCACAGTACGCATCCGCAAAACGCCTCAACCAACGCCACCATCTACAATATTGCTCTGCCTTTTAAGGGGTTCTCGGTAACCAAGCCGTTGCCCGCAGTCCCGCAACTCATCAAGGTCAAATGCGATGCGCACGAATGGATGCACGCGTGGATTTGGGAGCTCGACAATCCCTACTTCGCGACGACCGCGGATGACGGACATTTCACGATCAAAGACGTGCCGCCAGGCACCTACACACTCGTCGCTTGGCACGAAGCCGCGGGCGAGAAGTCGACCTCGGTCACGGTGGCTGCTGGCAAGACGGTGACCGCAGACATCCAACTTACGGCCACAAAGACCCCCTGAACGGTTTGAGGTGCCATGATGTCAAGACGACTGCGTAGCGTGGTGCTGCGCACGGGCGTCTGCGCCGTTAGTCTGAGACTGGCCTAATCGGGCAAACACGGCTTGCGCTGCACGACTTGTTATGAATCCTCGCCCGAGTTCAACGATTTTGGTGGCAACTCGTACAGCGACGGTCGTCTTGGCCTCAGTCACGCTGTTGATCATAGCGGCCATGGTTTACGCACAGGACGTGGGAGACGTGCCTCAGGGCAAGGTCGTCTATGAGAAGTACTGCGCGCTCTGCCATGGAGAACAGGGCGACGGCAAGGGTCACTACAGCAAAGATACCACCCCAGCGCCGCGCGATTTCCGACAGGGCACATTCAAGTGGCGCAGCACGCCGTCGGGCTCGTTGCCGACCGACGCCGACCTTGAAAAAGTCTTGGTCAATGGTCTGTTTGGCACGTCCATGTCAAGCTTTGCTACTTCGTTGAGCCACCGCCAAAGGCTCGATGTCATCGCTTACATCAAGACTTTTTCGCCACGCTTCGCGACCGAGAAGCCCGAGGCGCCGATTACCATTCCGCCTGAGCCTCCGTACACGGCCGAATCTGTAGCCCGCGGCGAGGCCGTATACAAAAAAATGAACTGCGCGCAATGCCATGGTGATGAAGCTCAGGGCGATGGTGAGTCGGCGGATGACCTCACGGATGATTGGGGCAACTCGATCGTGCCGTATGACCTCACCGCAGGCCACATCAAGTGTGGTAACAACGGAGCCGACATTTACCGAGTGTTCATTGCCGGCCTGAACGGCACACCGATGCCTTCGTTCGCCGACTCAATTAGCCCCGCCGAGGCTTGGGACCTAGTGCACTTCATACAGAGCCTGAGTCCGGACTACCCGAAGAACGTGACCGGGGCGCCACCTGCATCCATCGGCAAAGGCGCACCGTGAAACGTGAAACAGGAAGGCGAGCACGAACGTTCGCATCCGGTTTACTCGCTTATCTGACGCCAGCGAGTAGGCCAACGCTCGGCATTGCTGGCATCGCGGCATTGCTGGCACTCCTAGATTTGCAGGGGTCGTTCTTTCCGCCACGGCGACGGCGGTGAAGAACTTCGCGCGCTCAGCGAGAGCGAAACAGCCACTCGCTGCGCCGCCAGCTCTCGCCGTCGCTGCGCAGCTTGGGGCTGACCGGTCTGCCGCCCGGCACAGCTCGGGCGGCGGCTGGTAGCGCAGGGGCTGCGCCTCCTGCTCGTACAGGTGCTCATATCGCCAGCGCTCAGGTACGCGCGGGGCGTGCTGCTAGCGCTTCTCTGATGCGCCGCTCGCGTACACCCCAAAGGCTGCACACGCCAAGCGCTCTACCGCGCAGCGGCGAGCATGGCGGCCGATTTCTCGACCCCTCGCAGTAGGTCTCACCAGGTTCGTCGTTATAGCTGGCGCCGTTCAGCGGATCAGGATTTCCGAGGCCGAAGTCCCCGCCCATTTTCCGAATAGGTGCGAACAAACGGTGGCCGAAACGCTGATCGCGCAGCGCCTGCTGGCGGATCAGAACGGGCATGCATCCCGGAAGCGCTGCACGAGTCGCGCGTGACGGACGCTACCGGATGTGCAACGTGCAGCAAATCACTCGAAGGTCATTGCGCGGGCGCGTCGCTGATTTCAACAAATGGATTACGGTGCACCTGCCTTCTCATACACCAGAATCAGTACCGCACTTTCCTCAACGAATCCGTCCGTGGTTTTCAGCCACGGCATGGGTGGGAGCCCCGGATGGGCAGGATCGGACGGGGCGGATGCGCCGTTCTCGGTAGCCGGCGGCGGCATCGCCTCGCCTTCGATGCTGTAGTCCCACGTCACATTAAGCGGGTCACGAGACGTGCGGTGGCAGACGGAATGGTTTCCCGCAACATCCTTGTTCTGATCGTCGCCGACGCAGGCATTGGGGCCGAGCAGCTCAAATCGGGCTGATCTGAGGACATAGCCCTTTGGTGCGGCATCGGATTTGAGCCAGTAAGGAGAGGGACTCCATGCTCCCGATCCCCGGCCGCTCGGCAGCGGCGGATTTGTTGAGAGACACAGAATTTGCGGCCCAGCGGATGGATAACAATGTTGACTCGTAGGGACGATTGAATAGCTGACCGGGCTTTGCTTCTTTGCGCATGCGGTTAAAGCGAACGCTACGATCGCGAAGCTCAGCGCATAAATGATCCGGCTAACTGGTTGAGTGTTCATTTTGCGGCGCGGGAGTGTGGCCCGCGGCCACGCGCACCCGTTAGAGTGACGCGAGCGGGAGTTTGCTGGGCTCTGGCGAAACTCAAGTGAACGAGCAGCATTGGCTTGTCCTGTCTCAGGGCCACTCGTAAGCTTACCCGCAACGTAAGTCAAGCGCGTTTCCCGAGAACCGTACGCAATCCGATGCGATGTCATGAAGACCCGACCGTGAGTCCGTGCCGCAGGGCGCGGGTGCGTATGAAGCTCGTGTGTGCTGCAGTGCTCGCGCTCGCCGTATTCCTCTGCCGGCCGGTGCGCGCCGATGATCACTGTTACCTCTTCCGCAACGATGCCGGCGGCGTGACTGCGCTCAGTTTCGCCTACAGCCCGGCGGTCGGCGGGGTCGTCACCGGTGCTGCCATCGAACCCGGAGGCACCTATCCCTTCGATGGCAAGCCATGGTGCTGGAATCTTCCCGCGGGCACCACCGCGACCGTCAAGGTCACGGGTGCGGGATCACCGGGATGGACCGGGACGCTGGTCCTCGGCCACGGCGCGACGGCTGCAGCGTCGGGAACCTACGTGTTGGCTGGCGCCAAGGCCGCAGCCGCGGCGCAGAACTGTCTGCCGAACGCGTATCCCAACAACAAGGAATTCTGCCTGACGGCGGTCAGGACCGGCATACACCTGCAGTGCGGAACCGGGCATACCGGAATCAGCGGTACCATAGTCGTCGATCATTTGAGTCTCACGTGTCCCAACGGCAGGAAATGGGAGCTCATCTGCGTCAACGGCCTCGGCGGCCGGCAACTGTGCAATCTCAACGATCGCGAGATGTGCAACAGCGAGAACCAGTGGAGCGCGGCGGACCACTGCACTCGTGCGGGCGGGCAACGAGCAGCCGGCCGCGCCGACGAGTAAACTCCTCGCCGTGACGCTCGCTACCACCCCCCTGTTCCGCGGCCGCTGGCTCGTCGGCGTGGTGCTGACTGCGATGGCGCTGCGCGCAGTGGTGCCGGTGGGCTTCATGCCGGTGGCGGCAGCCGGCGGCGTCGCGATCGATTTCTGTCCAGGTGACGGCGCGCGGCGCCCGGGCATGCGCATGACACAGCCGCACGCGCACGCGGAGCCGTACCATACACATCACTCCGGCGGGGCACCGGGCGCACCGGGTGCCCCGCACGTCGTGCCGTGCGTCTTTGCCGCCGGCGCTACAGTCGCCGGTGCACCGTCAATCTCGACCGTGGAGCTGAACGCGGCAGCAGCGACTGCACCGCCGCTGACTCTGTGCGCCCCGGTTTTCTCGCCGACGATCGTGCGCGCGCAATTCCCGCGCGGTCCGCCCGGCCACGCCTGAAGAGCCGACTGTGACACCGGGTGTGCCGCACCTAGCGGGCGCGCCCCCTCGCGTGCGACTGCGTGCGAGGCCCGCTCCTCGGCGTAAGGGATTTTTCCATGAACAGACGACCGTGCGGCGCGCTCGTGCCGCTCGCGCTGTTGCTGCTATCGCGCCTCACCCTGGCCGCCAACGTCGGGGACGTTCGCGGCGTGGTACACGACGCGCAGCATCGACCGGTGACGCTGGCAGCGATAGAGCTCAAAGCGACCGCTTCCGCCTGGTCGCGCGGCACCGAGAGCGGGCCGAAGGGCGAGTTCTCATTCGCGGCGGTGCCGGTCGGGGACTACCTCCTCACGGTGAGTCGCAGTGGCTTTGCGACCTCGGAGCTGCATCTGACCGTGGTCTCGGGTCTCGCACCCTCGCTCCATGTGCAGCTGAGCGCCGGCGAGCCCACCGAGACGGTGACGATAACCGCGACGCTCCCGCCGACGGCGGACAAGTTCACGCCGACCTCTCTGATCGATCGTCAGGACGTGCAGCTCACGCCCGGCGCCGAGCGTACCAACAGCCTGGCGATGATCACGGACTACGTGCCCGGCGCGTACCTCGTGCACGACCAGCTGCACGTGCGCGGCGGCCACCAGGTCACCTGGGAGGTCGACGGTGTGGAGATTCCCAATACCAGCATCGCCAGCAATCTCGGCCCGCAGATCGATCCGAAGGACATCGACTACCTGGAGATCGAGCGCGGCAGTTATGCCGCCGACGAGGGCGATCGCACCTATGGCGTGTTCAACGTCGTGCCGCGCACTGGGTTTGAGCGCGACAACCAGGCCGATGTTTTCGTCAGCGGCGGCAACTACGGCCAGACCAACGACGCACTCAGTGTCGGCAGTCACAGCAACGACTTTGCCTATTACGCGAGCGTCAATTATAACCGCAGCGATCTGGGCCTCATGACGCCGGTGGAGCAAATCATCCACGATAGCGAGGAGGGCTATGGGGGCTTTGCGACGCTGATCGACAACCTGACACCCCGCGACCAGCTACGCCTCGTCATCGGCGCCCGGCGGGATGACTATCAGGTCCCCAATACTCCCGGAGAGATGGCCGACGACTGGCAGCGCGAGGCGGACGCTTTCACCATCTTCTCCTGGATACACACCCTGAGCAGCGGCGCGGTGCTCACGAGTTCTCTCCTTTACCACTACAACCGCGCCGATTTCGATGGGGCTTCATGGGACTACCCGATCAGCACTACCGCCCAGCGCTCCTCCAGCTACTTGGGCGGCCAGGAGAGGCTGCGCTGGAGCTACGGTCGCAATACGCTTGATGCTGGTCTCTACGGCTTCGGTCAGTGGGATGACCAGTATTTCGGCGTGCTGTTCAACGATGGCAGCTACCCGCCCGTCTCGCAGTCACTCAGGCCGAGTGGCAGCGTCGTAGCGGGGTGGGTGCAGGACAGCTATCGCCTCGCATCCTGGCTCACCCTGTCGGCCGGCCTACGCCTGACGCACTTTTCAGGACTCATCAGCGAGAACGCCGCCGATCCTCGCCTTGGAGGTACGCTGACGGTGCCGGGAACAAACTGGGTGCTGCGCGGCTTCTGGGGCAAGTTCTACCAGCCGCCGCCGCTCGAGACCATCTCAGGTCCGCTGCTGCAGTACGCGCAAAACAGCAATCTCGGCTTCCTGCCGCTGCATGGCGAGCGCGACGAGGAATACCAGTTCGGCCTCACCGTGCCGTTGCGCGGCTGGATACTCGACGTCGATCACTTCCAGACCCGGGCGCAGAACTTCTTTGACCATAACCCGATCGGCAACTCGAACGTGTTTCTGCCCATCACCATCAGCGGCGCACTCATCCGCGCCACGGAGCTCACGCTGCGCTCGCCGCGATTCTGGGCCGGGGAACAGGTGTACGTGACTTACTCGAATCAGACCGCGAACGGCTTCGGCACGATCACCGGCGGGTTGACCGACTTCTCGCCGCCGAGCGGCTACTACGCGCTCGACCACGACCAGCGCAACACGCTGAACGTCGGCTTGCAGGCCGAGCTGCCGTGGCGGGCGTTCGCCTCGCTCAATCTCTACTTCGGCTCGGGGTTCGCCAACGGCAACGCTCCACCCAGCCATCTGCCGAGCAACGGCACGCTGGACGTAAGCCTCGGCAAGACTTTCATGGAGCAGCTGACGGCCTCATTCACCGTGCTCAATATCACCGACAAGCACCTGCTGATCGACAACAGCCTGACTTTCGATGGCTTTCATTGGAACTATCCGCGCCAGATTTACGCCGCGCTTTACTACCATTTCGGCTACTGATGGCGGCGGAGGCTCGGTTATACTCAAAATGCTCTGGCCGATGAACCTCCCGCATGTCAAAAGTACTGCCCTTGCCCGGTAAGTCCGCCGCCCCGTCCGGGCCCGGCTCGCTCGACTCCGTGGAGGAGATTCTCGGCGAGCTGCGCGAGGGCCGCATGGTCGTCATCATGGACGATGAGGAGCGGGAGAACGAGGGTGACCTCATCATGGCGGCCGAGCGAGCCACGGCGGAGGCGGTCGCCTTCATGATCCGTCACACCAGCGGCATCATCTGCGTGCCCATGGAGGAGGCGCAGCTCGCGCGTCTCGATCTGCCGCAGATGGTGCCGCTCAACAACGAGTCGCAGCGCACGGCTTTCACCGTGTCGGTTGACCTGCGCGCCGGCACCACCACCGGGGTGTCCTCGCTCGATCGCGCGGCAACCATCCGCGCCCTCGCCGATCCGGCGTCGCAAGCGGCAGATTTCGCGCGCCCGGGACACATCTTCCCCCTGCGCTCGCGCCGCGGCGGCGTGCTGGTGCGTGCCGGGCACACCGAGGCCGCAGTCGACCTGTGCCGCATGGCGGGACTTTCCCCGGTCGGCGTGCTGTGCGAGGTGATGAACGATGACGGCAGCATGGCGCGTCGCCCGCAGCTGCAGGAGTTCGCGCGGCGCCACGCACTGAGGATCGGCACGATCGCCGACCTCATCCGCCACCGGCTGCGCACCGAGCGTACCGTGGTGCGCGTGTCCGAGCAGAGCGTACGCACCGAGCTCGGCGAGTTCCGCCTGTACGCCTACCAGGACGAAGTGAGCCTCGAGGTGCACATGGCACTCGCGCACGGCCGGCTCGACGGCCCGGATGCGCCGCTGGTACGGGTGCACCTCGCCGATACGCTGCGCGACCTGTTCGGCGTACAGAGTGCGACACGCGCCTGGACGCTGCGCGCCGCCATGCAGCGCATAGCCGAGGCCGGCAACGGGGTGGTCGTGGTGTTGCGCCCGCAGGACTCGCCGCGCGAGCTTGCCGACGCGCTGCGCGCGTTCGCCGCCGTGCAGCCGGCGGCGACCCCGGCGGAAAACCCCGCCGGCGAGGGCGCGGTGCTGCGCACTTTCGGCGTGGGCGCGCAGATCCTCAAGGACCTCGGTGTGCGGCGCATGCGCGTGCTGTCGGCGCCGAAGCAGATGCACGGCATCTCCGCCTTCGGGCTGGAAGTCGAGGGCTACGTCGGGGAAGAGGGGTGACGCAACCCGAGCTCATCGAGGGCGAGGTGAGCGCGCGCGGCCGACGGATCGCGATCGCGGCCGCGCGCTTCAACGATTTCATCGTGGCGAGCCTGCTCAAAGGGGCGCAGGCCGCGTGGCTGGCGCGCGGCGGCGAAGCCCACGATCTCACCGTGGTGCGCGTGCCCGGCGCGTTCGAGCTGCCCGTGGTGGCGCGCAAGCTCGCCGGCAGCGGCCGTTACGACGGCGTGGTGGCGCTCGGCTGCGTGATTCGCGGCGACACGCCGCACTTCGAATACGTGGCCGGCGAATGCGCGCGCGGTCTGCAGCTCGCGGCACTGGAGACCGGGGTGCCGGTGGCTTTCGGTGTGTTGACGGTCGAGTCGGTTGAACAGGCGCTCGAGCGCGCCGCCACTACCGCCGCGAACAAAGGTGGTGAGGCGATGGAAAGCGCGCTCGAGATGGCCTCCGTGATGGCCCGTCTGTAAAGGCCGCGCTTGCATGGCAGCGCCGACGGGAAGGGAGTTCAGCGGCACGCGCACCGTGGCGCGCAAGCTTGCGCTGCAGGCGTTGTACCGCTGGCAGCTCAACGCCTGTCCGTGGCAGGACCTGGTCGCGGAGTTCGGCGAGGCCGAGGACATGGCGCGCGCCGACGCCGGCTACTTCCGCACGCTCGTCGAGGGCGTGTGGCGCGAGCACGAGCAGCTCGAAGGGCGGCTCGCAAGGTTCGCCGATCGCGAGCTCCGGCTGCTCGATCCGATCGAGCGCGCCGTGCTGCTCATCGGCCTGTACGAGCTCAGCGCGCGCCCGGAGGTGCCCTACCGCGTCGTGATCAACGAGGCGGTGGGACTCGCCAAACGCTTCGGTGCCACCGATGGACACAAGTTCGTGAATGCCGTGCTCGATCGCGCGGCGAGCGAGCTGCGGCCGCACGAGCACTGAGGGTGCCGCGGATGCCGCTGTCGGAGTTCGCGCTGATCGAGCGCTACTTCCGCACCTGCGGGGTGCAGCGCGCCGACGTCGTGCTCGGCGTGGGCGACGATGCGGCGCTGCTGCGCAGTCCCGAGGGCAGCGAGCTGGTGGCCGTCACCGATACGCTGGTCGCGGGCGTGCATTTCCCGCACGGCTCGCCGGCGGCCTCGATCGGTCACCGCGCGCTCGCAGTCAACCTGAGCGATCTCGCGGCGATGGGGGCGCGGCCGGCGTGGGCGCTGCTGGCGCTCACGTTGCCGGAGGCCGACGAGGCGTGGCTCGGCGAGTTCGCCGCCGGCTTCAACGCGCTCGCGCGCACGCACCAGGTGGCGCTGGTGGGCGGGGACACCACACAGGGGCCGCTGTGCGTCAGCGTGGCGCTGCTTGGGCACGTGCCGCGTGGCGCCGCGCTCATGCGCAGCGGCGCCCGTCCCGGGGACGTGCTGTTCGTTTCGGGAACGCCCGGCGATGCCGCGGCCGGGCTTGCGATCGAGCAGGGCCGCCTCGCGCCGCCCGCGGAGGCTCGTGCCCATCTGCGCGAGCGCTTTCTGCTGCCGACACCCCGCATGGCCCTCGGCGAGCGGCTGCGCGATTTCGCGAGCGCCTGCATCGACGTGTCCGACGGCCTGCTCGGCGACGCCGGCAAGCTCGCCAGCGCGAGTCGTGCGGGAGCCGAGCTCGCCTTCGGCGAGCTGCCGGTCTCAGAACCGCTGGTCGCCGCGGTCGGCGCAGAGCGCGCGCGCGAGCTGGCACTCACTGGCGGCGACGACTACGAGTTATGTTTCGCGGTGCGGCCGGAAAATGTCGCGCGCCTGTGGCGCGAGCTGCCGCCGCAGCGCTGGGGCTACACGCGCATTGGCGTGCTGCGCGAGGCGGCGGGTGTTGGCGTCGTGCGCGACGGTACTGTGATGGAGTTCTCGCATTCGGGCTATGTGCATTTTGCCTGACTCACCGTAAGCGGCGTGCGTCGCGTTCGCGCGCGAACGCGCTGCGCACCACCCGGGCGCGTGAGGGATACATCACATCGCCCCGGCGGACGGCATTCTATCCTGACGCGCCGTTTCGACCAGCGCCGCGCCATGTCACTACCGGTTTCGAGAACCGTTCCGCCCGCCAAGCCCGGCGCCCGCATGCCGGACAAGATCGGCAAGTACGTGGTCGTCAGGGAAGTCGGCCGCGGCAGCACCGGCATCGTCTACCTCTCGCACGACGCCTATTACGGACGCGACGTCGCCATCAAGGTCTACAACATGGACACCGGTGGCGACGAGGAGCGCGCGCGCATTGCCCGCAAGATGTTCCTCTCCGAGGCACATCTGGTCGGCATGCTGCAGCACCCGCACATTTTGCCGATCTACGACGCGGGCGAGGAGAACGGGCACTGCTACATCGTGACCGAGCACGTGCACGGCGCGCGCACGCTCGCGGCCTATTGCCGGCCGGACAACCTGCTGCGCATCGACGATACCGTCGAGATTATGTTCAAGTGCGCCAAGGCGCTGCACTACGCGCACTCGCGCGGTGTGATCCACCGCGACATCAAGCCGTCCAACATCATGCTCACGCAGGACAGCGACGTGCGCATCATTGACTTCGGCATCGCGCTGGTGTCGGACTCGGACATCTCACGCATCGAGGGCATCGCCGGCAGCCCCTCGTACATGTCCCCGGAGCAGGTGCAGAGCCTCGAGCTCACCAACCGCTCGGACCTGTATTCGCTCGGCGCTGTGATGTACGAGTTGCTGACCGGCGCGCGTCCGTTCCGCGCCGGTAATCTGCAGAAGCTGCTGCACCAGATCGTGTACGCCACTCCGCCGCCGATCCACACACTGCGCAAGGAAGTGCCCGAGGAGCTCGAGACGGTGGTGGCGGCCGCCATGCAGAAGGACCCCGAGAAGCGCTGCAAGACGGGGCTCGACTTCGCCGCCGAGCTCACCCGCGTGCACCAGCGGCTGCGCGAGGCCAACGCGCGCATCGACCGGCAGGAGCAGTTCGGGGTGCTGCGGCGGCTGAAATTCTTCCACGAGTTCTCGCACGCCGAGATCTGGGAAGTGCTGCGTGCGAGCAGCTGGCAGGACTATGCGGCCGGCGAGGAGATCGTCAAGGAAGGCGAGATGGACGATCGCTTCTACATCCTGGTAAGCGGCGGCTGCATGGTGGAGCGCCACGGCCAGAAGATCGGCGCGCTCGACACCGGCGACTGCTTCGGCGAGGCGAGCTATGTACCCGGCGCCAAGCGCACCGCGACCATCCGGGCGGGCGGCGCGGTTACCGTCCTCAAGGTGAGCTCGACGTTGCTCGAGCAGGTTTCGGCGTCCTGCCAGCTGCGCTTCAACCGCGTGTTCCTGAGCTCGCTCATCGCAAGACTGCAGAGCGCTGAGCGCAAGGGCGGCGCCGCCTGAAGCCACTGCCCGAAGCTGCGCCCGCGGGATCCTCACTCATGTCGTGACCCGCATGGTCGTGACGCCTGTGGCATTCGTACCCTAGTCTGCGGCGAGGTCGGTCAGCGGGATCGCTCTCCCCCGAGGAGCGTCACGACACGGCCGGGCGGCCGCGGCCGCTGCGCGCGGCCGCCTCGGCCTAATGGACATCGACGGCGAGCAGGACGACGTCCCGGTTGTTCGGGAGCTCGAGGCTGACCGCCGTCTTGGCGGAATTCAGCGCGAAGGAGTAGCCATAGAGATAGAA
>Ga0187778_10002857_pt1 | contig 11690 bp, 6 predicted proteins | sample 1015_Q2_SP5_20_M_FD_132418 | JGI IMG/M metagenome (GOLD analysis project Ga0187778, IMG submission 132418) | Tropical peat soil microbial communities from peatlands in Department of Meta, Colombia - 1015_Q2_SP5_20_MG | ecosystem: Environmental > Terrestrial > Soil > Wetlands > Peat | place...
GGGGTGGCCTTGGCCTGCGCAAGCGCCGCCTCCTGTGCCGCGACGTCGATGCGCATGGCGAGCCCGAGCCGGAACTGATCCTTCAGGATACGCAGCGACTTGGCGTACGCGTCGATGATCCGGTGCGTGGCGGCGATCTGCGCGCGCAGCGAGGCCTCTTGAATCGCAGCGGCAGCCACGTTCGAAGTCAGCGTGATGTAGGTGGCTTCGAGCGCAAAGCGCTGGGCATCGGCCTGCGCGGCAAGGGATTCGACCTGCCGGCGGTTGCTGCCGAAAACATCCGGCACAAAGCCCACCGTGAGTTCGGCGGTGTGGAAGGTATAGAAGAGCGGTTCCGTGTAAGGAGGGCCTTTCAGTGTCTGAAGTGGCGGAAGGAGATTCTCGCCATTGCCCTGTATGCCGGGTGCCTGATCATTGGTGAGATTACCGGCGATCTTGTGGCGCTCGGCCTGGTACAGCGCGTCGACCGCAGGAAAGAAGAAGCCGCGCTGGGCGTACACGAGCTCCTGCGCCTGAGCGAGTGCCGCCTGAGCCGAGGCAATTGTCGGGTTGGCCTTGAGCGCCTTCTCGATGAGGGAGTCGAGCGCAGGGCACCTGAAAAGCTGCCACCACTCGAAGGGCAAATCGCGGCCTGTCAGGAGGTGCTGGATTTCACCGCCGTGGACCTCGGCCGAGGCGCTCGCTTCCGGAAGGAGTGCCGGAGCGTAACCCGCATCGGGAGGCGCCTGCGGCTTGTGGTACCGGGGGCCGACGGCGCAGCCGGCGATGATGCCCGCCGAGAGTAGCAGCACGGTTAAGTTTGAAGTGGTGCGAGCGAGAGACGTCATCTTGTCACCAGCTCCCTTCGATTCCACCAGCCGCCGCCGAGCGCCTGAAAGAGCGCAACCGTGTCGCCGAAGCGCGTTGCCTGCGCCTGCACGCGCGTGAGGAGTGCCTGCTGGTAGGCGGTCTGCGCGGCGAGCAGCGTCAGATAATCCACATAGCCCACCTCCATCTGGCGCCGGGTGAGGTCATAGGTCACCTTGGCCGCCTCCTCGGCTTCAACATCGGCGGCGAGTGCCTCGGCATCGGACAGCGCCGCATGGAGTGTGTCGGCGACATTCTGGTAGGCGATCATGAGGGTGTTCTGATACTGCGCGGCGGCCTGCCTCAAGGCCGCGCGCGCGGCGCGCTCTCGATGCAGGAGCGTCCCGCCCGCGAATACTGGCTGACTGACATCTCCGATCACACTCCAGAAGGTTCCTCCGGTGCGGAACATCCATGGGATCTCGTCCGCGGTGCCGCCTGCTGCGCCGGTGATCGAGAACTGCGGCAGCATCGCGGCAATCGCGACGCCCACCTGCGCATTCGCTGCGTGCAGCTGCGTCTCGGCCGCCCGCACATCGGGACGCTGCTCGATGATCTTCGCGGGGAGACTGACGGGCAGCTCCGGCGGAAGCCGCAATGCATCAAGCTCAAAGGGCTCCTCCGCAACACTCGGAAGATCCCCTGCCAGCGCTCGGATCAGGTCACGTGTCTGCTCGAGAGCCTTCTCGAGCGGCGGGAGCGTCGATTCGGTCTGCGCGAGCGCAGCCTCTTGAGCCGCGACATCGATGCGCATCGCGAACCCTAAGAGGAACTGCTCGCGCAGGATCCTCAGAGAGTCCCGCTCGGCGTCAATGATCTGCCGGGTGGCGGCAATCTGGGCTCGGAGCGAAGCCTCCTGGATTGCGGCCGCAACGACATTCGAGGCCAGCGTGACGTAGGCCGCTTCCAGCGCAAAGCGCTGCGTGTCGGCCTGGGCGGCGAGCGACTCGACCTGTCGCCGGGTGCCACCTAACACATCGGGCACGAAACTCACGGTGAGCTGCGCGGTGTGAAAGGTGTAGAGGAGTGGCTGATTGATGCCGTTCGTCGTCAGGTTGTGCCCGTTGGCCTGGATACCGGGTTGCTCGCTGCTGTAGTTGTTGCCAGCGATCTTGTGGCGCTCAGCCTGGTAGGTTGCATCGATGGCGGGATAGAAGAATCCTCGCTGCGCATAAACGAGCTCTTGCGCCTGCGCCAGGGCCGCTCGGGCCGCTGGGAGGGTCGGATTGGCCCGCAAGGCCTTCTCGATGAGCGAGCTGAGCTTGGGCGATTCGAACAGCTCCCACCACTCGAATGGGATGTCGCGGCCATCGATCAGGTGCTGAGCCTCGCCGCCGTGAACCTTTGAGGCGGCGCTCACTTCTGGGAGTGCTGTCGGCGAGTAAGCAGCGCTAGCCGGCGCCTCGGGACGATGGAACTGCGGTCCGACAGCACAGCCGGAAGCTATCGTCGCGCCGACACACGCCACCAGGATAAGTCGCCTCACCTGGCCGATTGTGGCGTACTCGGTGGAAGAGCCGGAACTGTTACAAGTCACAGTGGCAGCGCCAGTCCCGCGTCGGCATTGTGGGAGTGCCACGGCTCATCGCCGCGGCGGACGAAGTATTGTCGAACTCACAACGCTACGGGAGAGATGACGGTGCGCGTGTCCTTTATCCGGGAGACTAGTTCGTGGCCGAAAACTCTCGCGAGTGCGCGCATAGTGGCTTCCGCCGTCGCGCTGATCCTGCTCGCCGCTTGCACGGCCCGCGACACCGCCGAGGCGGAGAAGCGCGCGGCGGCGCTGGCCGGCCAAAAGAATACGCTCGAGCTTTCGGACTCGCAGCTGCAGATGATCCAGGTGAGCGCGGTACCCGAATACACCTTCCCACTGGAACGCGAAGCCGTCGGCAGCATCGACTTCAACGAGGACCTCACGACCCAGGTCTTCCCACCCTATCAGGGTCGGATCGTTCAGCTCTTCGCCAAGCTCGGTGACAATGTCGTCAAAGGCCAGAAGCTCTTCACGATCGAGAGTCCGGACCTGATCCAGGCGGACTCGAGCCTGATTGCCGCAGCCGGGGTTCTGGACCTCACCACGCGTGCGCTCGAGCGGGCCCGGGAGCTCTACAAGGTGCAGGGCATCGCGGAGAAAGACCTGCAGCAGGCGGTCTCGGACCAGCAGACCGCCGAAGGTGCGTTGAAAGCCGCGCGCAACGCAGTCGAGGTCTTCGGCAAGACGCGGCCTGAAATCGACCGCATGATAGCGACGCGCACCATCGACCCCTTTCTCGTGGTGACAAGCCCGGAAGCGGGCCGCGTGACCGCACGCAACGCGGCACCCGGCATGTTCGTGCAGCCTGGGAATATGCCGGCACCCTTCTCGGTAGCCGATATCAGTCGCGTATGGATGAATGCCAGCGTCAAGGAGAGCGACATGCCGCACGTGGTTCACGGGGCGGCCATCCGCGTCTCGGTCATGGCCTTCCCCGGCCGAACGTTCGACGGCAGCATCTCGACCGTCGGGGCGATGGTCGACCCTCAGCTGCACCGGGGACTCGTGCGCGCGGAGATCCAGGACCCCAAGCACGAGCTCCTCCCCGGCATGCTGGCCTCCTTCGTCATCGTGACCGGATCGCCCCTCACCGCGGCGGCCGTCCCATTGGACGGCGTGGTGCGCGAAGGCGATGGGTCGATGACCGTCTGGGTGACGACCGACCGTCACCGCTTCACCCAGCGCACCGTGCGACTCGGCATGCAAAGCGGCGGCTATCACCAGGTCCTCGATGGAGTCAATGCGGGAGAGCAAATCGTCACCAAGGGCGCGATCTATCTCGACAACATGCTGAGCTCCCTTTTGAGCGCCAGTGCAACTTGAAAGTGCCGCACGCAGCATGTCTCAAGATCCCGATTCGCACGCCGAGATGGTCACGCTCCGGGGGTAAGCGGTGCTGAGGGGCATCCTTGCTTTCGGCCTGACGCGTCGGCCGATCATTCTGCTCGGGCTCCTGGTCTTCATCGGCGGCGGCCTGATCGCCTTCCAGCAGCTCAACATCGAAGCGTATCCCCAGCCTGCGCCGGTGATCCTCGAGATCACGGCACAGGCCCCGGGGCTCTCTGCCGAGGAGATGGAGCGCTACTACACCATCCCCATGGAGGTCGGCATCTATCCGACGCCCGGGATCGACAACATCCGCTCGACTTCATTCTATGGGCTCACGTTCCTGCGGGTCACATTCAAGTACGGCGTTGACTACTACTTCGCCTACAACCAAACTCTCAACAGCATTTCGCAGAACGTGAACCTGCCCGGCGGCCAGGTGCCACAGATCCAGCAGTCGAGCCTGGTCGGTGAGGTCTACCGCTACACCGTGACCGGGCCAAAGAACTTCGGGCTCACCAACCTGCGCACTGTGCAGGACTGGATCGTTTTGCGTCGGCTTTACACGGTTCCGGGCGTCGTACAGGTCAATAGCTTCGGCGGCCCCACCAAGGAATACGAAGTGGCGGTCGACCCGCGCAAGCTCGAGGGCTATCAGGTCACGGTGCCGCAGCTCATTCAGACACTCGGCAACGCCAACATCAATGTCGGCGGGCGCGAGCTCGAGATCGGCCAACAATCGGCGAACATCCGTGGCATCGGCCTCATTGATAGCGGCGGCACCTACGATCTAACGAAAGCGACCGATGTCTCGGACATCGAGAACGTGGTGCTTGCGCAGTCGAACGGCACCCCGGTTCTGGTGAAGGACGTCGCGCGGTGCTACGTGGGCTTCATGCCACGCCTGGGAATCGTCGGCAAGGACCATGACGATGACGTCGCCATGTCGATCGTGGTGATGGGACGCACCTACCACACCAACGATGTCGTGCCACGCATCGACCGCGAGGTGCAGCTCATGAACCACGACGGGACGCTCCCGCCCGGCGTGAAAGTGGTCAAGTTCTACGACCGGATGAACCTGGTGGGAATCACGACCCACACGGTACTGCACAACCTGATCTTCGGATGTTTACTGGTGTTCTTCATCCAGTGGCTGTTCCTCGGTGACCTGCGCAGCGCCATCATCGTCGGCGTCAACATCCCCTTCGCGCTCTTCTTTGCCGTGATTCTGCTCGTGCTTCATGGCGAGGAGGCGAACCTGCTGTCAGTCGGCGCGGTGGATTTCGGCATCATCGTCGATTCCGCCGTGATCGTGGTCGAGAATCTCTTTCGCAACTGTCAAGCCCCGCGAACCGCTCAGGTGGCACTGCTCGAGGCGCTCTCGGAGGGAGAGTTCGGGCGCGATCCGTCGAACCCTACCGGTGCGAAAATCGTTCCGGGTTGGACGGCACGCATCCGTCTGATCCTCGCGAGCGTCCTGCAGGTCGATCGCGCCGTGTTCTTCTCCACCGCGATCACCGTGGCGGCATTCGTACCGCTTTTCACCATGCAGGGCGTCGAGGGACAGATCTTTGGTCCCATGGCTCGCACCTACGGTTATGCCCTCGCCGGTGCACTGATCGCCACCTTCACCATCACACCTGTGCTGTCGTCCTATCTCATCCCGGCGCACGTCAAAGAGACCGAGACGTTCTTCGTGCAGTGGCTGCGCAGGATCTATACACCGGTGTTGCACTATGCGCTCGCACATCAGAAGCGAATGGTGTGGATCGGTGTGGTATTTATCGCGGTCACCGGCCTGGTGATGACCCGCACGGGAAGTGAGTTCCTGCCGGCGCTGGAAGAAGGCAACTACTGGATCCGGGCGTCGCTGCCGCCGAGCATGAGCCTCGATGTCGGGACCGAGGCCACGCGCAAGATGCGCGAGATTCTCTTGAGTCACCCGGAAGTGATCACCGTCACCTCCCAGCACGGCCGGCCCGACAACGGCAGCGACCCCTCGCCCTTCGGCAACGTCGAGCTCTTTGCGCCCTTGAAACCCTTCGACACCTGGCCGCATGGACTCACTAAGGAAAAATTGACGGCGCAGCTCGAGAAGGAAATGAAGGCCGCGCTGCCCGGGGTCACCTTCAACTTCTCGCAGTACATCCAGGACAACATCGAAGAGGCGATCTCGGGTGTCAAAGGCGCCAACTCGGTCAAGATCCTGGGTCCCAACCTCGTCGTGCTGGAAGATCTAGCGCGCCAAGTGATGACTCAGATGCAACAGGTGCGCGGCATCGCTGATCTTGGAGTGTTCCACGTGATGGGGCAGCCTAACCTCAATGTCAGTATCGACCGCGCCAAAACCGCGCGCTATGGATTGAACTCCGGCGATGTGAATACTGTCATCCAGGCGACCATGGGCGGGGCGGTCGCTTCGCAGGTGCTCGAAGCCGACCGCTCCTTCAATCTCACCGTGCGTTACGCACCGCAGTTTCGCGACAACGTCGAGGCGGTCGGTAACATCCAGGTCGGCTACCAGACTCCCTCAGGCGCTAACGCTTACATTCCGCTGCGCGAGCTGGCGACGATCAGTCTGGATACGGGCGCGTCCTACATCTATCACGAGCGCATGACGCGTGATATCCCGGTTAAGTTCAGCGTGCGAGGTCGTGACCTCGGATCCACGGTCGCAGAGGTTCAGGAACGCATTGCGCGCAACGTCAAGCTGCCCGCGGGGTATCGGATCCTCTGGGCTGGCGAGTTCGAGGATCTGCAATTGGCCAAGCAGCGCCTCGCGATCGTGGTGCCGATCGCGCTGGCTCTCATCATCGTGCTCCTCTATGCGCTGTTCAACTCGCTGCGCTACAGCCTGCTGGCGCTCACCGGCATCCCGTTCGCGGTCGGCGGTGGGGGCCTCGCCCTCTACCTCACCGGGCAACCCTTGAGCGTTTCGGCCGCGATCGGATTCGTGTCGCTCCTTGGGGTATCGGTCATGGACGGGATCCTTATGTTCACCTACTTCAATCAGATCCGCATGCACGGGGTGCCGGCACACGAAGCGATGTTCCAGGCATGTGAGCAGCGTATGCGACCCATGCTGATGACGGCGATGTCGGCTTGTATCGGTCTTCTCCCGGCGGCAATCTCCACCGGGATCGGCAGCCAGGTGCAGCGCCCGCTCGCCACGGCCGTGGTTGGGGGGATGCTGTTGGGACCCATCATGCTGCTGCTCATCGTGCCGGCACTGCGCTTGCTGCTCATGGGTAAGCACGATGAGCCGGGTCCCAGCGCAACGGTGGTTTGACTCATGACAAGGCCCACCGCCCTCACGGTCCTGGCGGCAATTATCGTCACGGCGCTCTTCGAGCGCGCAGCGGGTGCAGCTCTCGTCTCCGAGTCTGCAGCTCCCGTGACGGGAACGAAGAGCGCCGATTCGACAACGCTTGAACGATGGAGCGGTGAGCCGCCGGCCGCGGGCAGTCACACTGTCACACCGCAGCACGCCTTGAGGCCCGATCGACGGGTGGCGACAAGCGGGCGAGGCAAGGCCGACGCGCGAGAGCGCGGGCGCACAGGCGATGGCAACAAAGCGGCGCTGCTCAAGGCACTGAACGCTCCGGCGCATCGTACCGCAATGGGTCGACCGCGGGAGCCGCGCGGTGCGGCTCTCGCCAAGCCTTCATCCGGCGCGCGGCTGCCGGGCTCCGCCCATGTGCCGCAGATGCACGGATCCGGCCCCGGTGCAGCAACCCCGACCCGCGTTCCCATGCCTACCGACCCGGTGGGTAGAGCGCCTTTGAGCCAGCGGCCCCCGCCCCTGGCGACGCTCGGCGGCCCCGCGCGAATCAGGCAGCCGCAGTCGTGGGAGTGGCAGCCTCGTTACGCGATTCGGCATTGAGCGGCAGCCGCACCGTAAAGACCGAGCCCTGCCCTTCGGTGCTTTTCATCGTCACCTCACCACCGTGCAGCTCGACGACCATCCTGACGAAATAGAGTCCCACTCCGGTGCCCGTGATGCCCGCGGCGTTGCTGCCCCGGTAGTAGGGCTCGAAGACGTGCACGCATTCCTCAGCCGGAATGCCGATTCCCCGGTCCTGCACCGAGACCGTGCACATTGCGTCCTCACTGACCGCCGTCACCTTGATGAGCCCGGCATCCGGGGAGTATTTCACCGCATTCGACAGCAGATTGGTGAACACCTGCAGCAGCAGCGCCGGATCGCCAAGCAGCCGCAGCGGACAGCGCGCGAAAGTCTCGAGAATCTGAGCCTGTGGTGTGATCTCGCGCTGCAGCTGACACGCCTCGCGGAGGAGCGACACGAGATCGAGCGGTGCCGGATGAAAATAGAGCTCCACCTCGCCATCGATCACCCGTGAGGCGTCGATCAGGTTCTGAATGAGCTGTGTCATCCGTTGCACGGCGCTGCGGATTTTGCGCGCACGCACCACAATGTCGTCGGCACCCAGGCGATCCTTGAGTGAGATCAGGCGCTGCGCGTGGCCATCCACGAGGGTGAGGGGAGTACGGAACTCGTGGGAGGCCATGGATACGAAATCCCGCTGCCTTTGCATGAGGCGCTGCTCCTCAGCCAGCTTATCGCTCAGCATTGAGGCCTGCTGCTCGAGTGCTCCCCGGCTCGCCATGAGATCCTGGGCGTTGTGGCGAAAGACCACGACTGCGCGTGCCATCTCCCCGATCTCGTCCTCTCTTTCCAGCCCGCCTATCCCGATGCCGGTCTCGTTGGCGGCAAGGCGATGCATCTGCTGCGCGAGCGCCAGCAGCGGTGCCGATATCGCCCGTCGCACGTACCCCATCGCGGCCATGACCGAAAGCGCAGCAAAGCCGATCGTCAGAACGATAACCGCCCGCGCCCCACGAAACGCCGCACCCTCGCGCAGGCTCGCTTCGCGCGCGCTCACGCCATTGCGATCGTTCAGCCGGTCGAATGCGAGACTGGCGCCATCGTAGACCCCCTTGGAGGTCGTGTTGAAAAGCTTGCGGGCGCTCAGGTCCTCACCCTGCAACACGAGCGACCTCACGCTCTGCACCTCCTGCCGGTAGTCTTCCCACTGCCGCACGAAGTTCTCGTACAGGCGCTTCTCGGTACGGTCGTGATCGATCTCGCGGTAGGCGCGCTCGGCGGAGGCGATGCCGCGATCGAGCTCCTCCAGCTGCCGCTCGCTCTCCGCAAGGCCACGGGCATCGGCGGCGAGCAGGAGTGTCGCCTCGGCGACACGATAATCGGAGGTCATGTTGTTGAGGTCGCCGAGCACCCGTGTGCTCGGGAGCCAGCGCTCACGCACCTGTGAGGATGCGCGGTTGAAGTAGCTCAGGCTTCCGAGGCTGAACGCGCCGAGGACTGCCACCTCGAGGAAGAGCACCAGGAAGACGAGCGACAAGCGCACGGTGATCGACCGCGTTCGCCTCATGGTGTGAGCTGCGGGTGCTACTGTCCTATCCAAAGGCCCGACGCCAGCCTAGCACACAGGGCACGCAGCAGAATCGCCGCTCCGCACATTTCCCCCTCCGCACGCAAATTTTAACGCTTTCCTTACGCCGAGGCTGCTAGCCTTGTGACGCCGGCAAGGTGAGGTGCGCTGACGACGATGACTGCAACCAGGAAAAGAATCCTCTGCGTCGAGGATGATCGTGAGACGGCGAGCCTGCTCGCCGAGGAGCTCACCGATCGGGGCTACGACGTCGCACTCGCGCACAACGGACGCGCAGCCCTTGAGTGCATTCTGAATAGTCCGCCACAGCTGGTACTGGCGGACATCAACATGCCGCGTGCCTCCGGCTTCGAGCTGCTCGAGCAGCTCGCCTCGACTCGACTACGCCTGCCGCACATCCCGTTTGTGTTCCTCACTGCGCTCGCGGATCGTGACAGCGAACTCCGCGGCTGGCAGCTTGGCGCCGACGACTACGTGACCAAGCCCGTGGACTTCGAGATCTTGAGCGCACGGATCGCGGCGCGCCTGGCGCGCGTCGCGCCGGCGCCGGGCACGACCCCGCCGGGCGTAAGTCTTGCGGAGCGGGAGGTTGAGACCCTGACCTGGGTGGCACGCGGCAAGACATCCTCCGAGATCGGGCAGATACTCGGGATCGCCAAGCGCACGGTGGACTTTCACCTCGACAATGCGCGCAACAAGCTCGGTGTCGTCACTCGCAGTCAGGCAGTCGCGAAGGCCGCGTCCGGCCGGCTGATTACTCCCTAGGTCGGCTCATTCGGCTGACTGAGCTGCAAAGCTCCGCTCGATCCATCGTCCCCACCCTGTTGACTTCGACAGCCCGGTGCGTGTTGTAACGCGCGGCTTCCGCACGGTCTCATGTTGGTTAGTCGTCGATCTTCAGTCGCCGATTTTTTACGCCTTTCTTATGCCCCGCTTTGCATACTCCCAACACGGGGCGCCGAACGTAGGTCTTCCTGGCTCAGGTAGGACCTTCAGCGGTCGCCTGCGCCGCATTCACGATAGTGAGGGAGAAGGATGCAAAAGTGCCTGCTGGCGATGGTATTCGCCATTCTGTCCGTGAGCCTCGCGTCTATGCGCGCGTTGGGCGATCAGGCGCCGGACGTCACGGTCGCGCCCTACGGGACGATCGTCGGTGTCGTCATCGACGCGGCCAAAACCCCCCTGCGAGGCGTCACGGTGACCGCGAGGCGTGCGGATGGCAGTGGCATTCGGGCAACCGTTTCCAGCAGCGACGGTGTGTATGCCTTTGCGGACCTGCCCCCAGGGACGTGGGTCGTGACGTCCGAGATCGAGGGCGCACCGGCGACGGAGCCGTACTCGCTCGCGGTGCTCCCCAGCAAGGCGACGCGCTTTGACATCGTCGTCGAGAAACCGGCCCTCGCGCACGCTGCAACTGTGACTGCGGCTCCGTTGACTGCAGCGGCGATACCTGCCACGGTCCCCGAAGCGTTGCAGGAGCCGGAAGCGAGTTCGGGCGTCGACACCTTCACGCCGTTCGCGTACGGGGACTTCACCTGGCTCAACGGCCAGCCCCGCAGCCACGCGCCGATATTCGACACCAAGTTCTTCACGCCCGAGATCCGCTTCGACGTCCACTACATGAGTGACTTCAACGCTCCGGTGGACCACACCATCGTCGGCTCGACCGAGTCGTTCCGCTCAGGTGAGGTGCAACTCGAGCAAGTGAGCTTCGGCGGCGACTTTCACTGGCACAACGTGCGCGCGCGGTTCCTGTCGATGATGGGACTCTTTGCGACGACGACCCCGCGCAACGATGCGAGTGCCGGAGTAGGGCAGTGGGACCTTCGGGACGCATACCGCTATCTCTCGGAGGCGAACGCCGGCTATCACTGGGATGTGAACCACGGGCTGAACGTGGATGCCGGCATCTTCGTTTCCTACATCGGCCTTTTCAGCTACTACAACTTCGACAACTGGACCTATCAGCCCTCCTACGTCTCCTCGAATACACCGTGGTTCTTCAACGGCCTGCGCATCCAGTGGTTCCCGACCAACACGCTGAAGATCGAACCCTGGATCATCAACGGCTGGCAGTCCTATGCCCGCTACAACGGTCACCTGGGTTACGGAGGACAGATCCTCTACCGGCCGCGCGAATGGATATCGCTGGTCTTCAACAACTACGGCGTCGGTAATGACAACCTGGGCTGGCCCGATGTGACGCGCATCCACACCGACGACAGCATTCTGGTGAGGTACTACAATCATCCGGAGCATGGCGGCCTCTCCAAGATGGCGTTCTCCTTCACCTTCGATGCGGGTTGCCAGTACGGCTGGGTCGGTGTGCCTAATGCGCCGGGTTCGTTCAAAGTCCAATGCACTGGCGGCCCAAACCGAGAATCGTTCCTCGGCTGGATGCTCTATAACCGCTTCTGGTTCGGTCACGACCGCTTCGCCGTCACGCTCGGGGGCGGCTCGATGACGAACCCTGGACGCTACCTCACCCTCCTCCCGCCAATCAACGGCGCGGACGCAGTGTCGGGCACGCCCTACTTCACCGAGAA
>Ga0187778_10002859_pt1 | contig 11685 bp, 13 predicted proteins | sample 1015_Q2_SP5_20_M_FD_132418 | JGI IMG/M metagenome (GOLD analysis project Ga0187778, IMG submission 132418) | Tropical peat soil microbial communities from peatlands in Department of Meta, Colombia - 1015_Q2_SP5_20_MG | ecosystem: Environmental > Terrestrial > Soil > Wetlands > Peat | place...
CCCCGCTGGTACACGATCGTGCCCGAAAAACTCTGATGTCGAGCCGCGTTCTGTACGGCCTGCAGCCAATTGGCGTCGCTGCGGGCATCCTGGGGCGGCGCCGTGTCGGCCGCTCGCACGATGACCGGAAGCGCCAAGACAAGCAACGCCGCAAGGCATAGCCATCGCGGCGCAGGCACGCCGAAGTCGACTCGCGTCATCCCGTGCACGCGGCCGTATCGCCCCAAGATCACCGCTCGCTTTCGTTGCCGGAGCGCAAGTAAATCGCTGCCGCGGGCATGACCCCCTCGGCCGTAAAGTCGCGGTGCGCCTGGAAGTAGGGATCCAGTCGCGGTTGCCGCACCGACGCGGCCGGCACCGGATTCAGGGCATTTAGCGCGTTTGTATCGCGGCCCGCGAGCTCCGCAGGAGCCACGCGGGGTGCTTCCACTGCGTTGGTGGCCACTCCAGGGCTGGGGACCGTCCCGCGCAGCAGCGGTACGGCCACAAGCACGACGACCGCTATCGCCGCGGCCACCGCGGCCCCACTGGCCAATTGATGCCGCAAGCGCGCGCTGCTTAGTGCGCGCGGCGCAAGCAATACCGGCTCGTCCTGCAGCGCACGAGAGATCCTTGCGCACAACCGTGGCGAGTGCTGGGCGGCGACCTCATGGGAGCGCAGCGCGTCGCCGACAACGCACCAAGACTGGTATTTGCCTTGCAAATGCCGCCCGCTTAGCAGCTGCCGCAGCACGGCCTCGGTCGCAGGCGCGTCCAGTTCGCCATCCATCCACGCCGACAAGCGTTCTGCCTGCGTTTGCGCCTCATTTGTGGCGATCGATGTCCGCTCGGACGTAGGGTCGGCTTTCATCCACGTGCTCCCTGAAAGGCGTACATCGGTCTTCCCCGGCACTACCAGCGTTCGTCTTTGCGTGTGCCCAAAAGAGGCCGCAGTTCCTGCGCAATGGCCTCGCGCGCCCGAAAAATTCGAGAGCGAACCGTACCGACCGGGCAATTCATCGCCGCCGCAATCTCGTCGTAACTCAACCCCTCGAGCTCGCGCAGCACAATGGCCGTGCGCAGATCTTCGGGCAGTTGCTCAATGGCCCGATTTACCGCGATGCCAACCTGCTTGGACTGATACAGCGAGTCGGGTGTTGCCGTGTCGCTAAGCCGCAAATCGTCTTCCCCGCCTTCCTGGTCCTCGAGATCGCTCGTCACCACCGTCGGCGCCCGTCTGCCCTGGGCGGCAAAGTGATTTTTCGCGGTGTTGATCGCAATGCGGTACAACCACGTATAAAAGGCGCTCTCGCCACGGAAATTCGGCAGTGCCCGGTACGCCTTGATAAAGGCTTCCTGAGCCACATCCTCGATATCTGCCGGATCCCGAATCATGCGTGACAACAGCCGAGAAATTCTGCGCTGGTATTTGGCGACAAGCAGTTCAAAAGCATGCTTATCGCCGCTTTGAACGCGCCGCACCAACTGCAAGTCGGCATCGCGCTCGCTCATTGGTGCCCGTCCGGGTCCGCGAACCCCACGTATTCCGGCATTGTGACAGTCGCCCGTCGGATAAGTTCTGAGGTTCGAGAAAAAAACAACGCGGCAAAACCCCGCGAATCTGCCTCCTGGGACCCGAACGCCGAGCGCGCACGCGCAGCAAACGCCTCGGACAATGCCCGAGGGGCCTTTGCGTCGCTGCCTTCATGCTTGCGCACAAGGCCCCCGCGATGCCGCCACACACCAGGATGTCGCCACCAGCAGCCGCGGATCGCGGCTCACCCGCGGCGCGCGCTCGCTGCCTGATTTGGTCAGTGTCTTGCCCGGTTCCGGCCATTGGCCCAGATCCCAGCACTCGTGTCCGCGACAACTGCCTCGCATGTCAGCAAACAAGCATACAAGTGCCGGGCTTGGCGCGCCCCCGGGACCGATGCGTCGCAGGCGCGTCAACCGCGCGGCCGGCGTGCGCGACAGCGCTGCGAGCGGCCCCGCGCGCCAGAGCCCTTGATCGGCGTGCGCCGGCGGGGGCCACGGAATTCGGTCGGTCCGGGAATTCAGACGCGCTTGAAAACAAGCGTACCGTTGGTGCCACCGAAGCCAAAGGAATTTTTCATCGCATAGTCGATGCGCATACGCCTGGCGCTATTGGCGCAGTAATCCAGATCGCACTGCGGATCGGGTTCATCCAGATTGATCGTCGGGGGCGACAGCTGATGGTGAACCGCCAAGACGGTAAACACCGACTCGACGCCACCGGCGCCCCCGAGGAGGTGACCGGTCATCGATTTCGTCGAATTGACCACGAGCGAACGCGCGGCCTCGCCAAAGGCCAGCTTGATGGCATTAGTCTCATTGACATCGCCCAAAGGCGTGGAAGTGCCGTGCGCATTGAGATACTGAACCTGGTCGGCGCTGATTTGCGCGCTGCGCAATGCCGCTTCCATGCAGCGGCGCGGTCCATCGACGTCCGGAGCCGTCATGTGATACGCGTCGGCGGTCATCCCGAAACCGACCACTTCGCAGTAAATGCGAGCCCCGCGCGCGCGCGCGTGCGCAAGCTCCTCCAGGACAACCACGCCCGCGCCTTCACCCAAGACGAAGCCGTCGCGCCCCTTGTCAAATGGCCGGCTGGCAGCAGCCGGGTTGTCGTTGCGTGTGGACAAGGCCTGCATCGCCGCAAAACCCCCGACGCCCAGAGAACAAACCGAAGCCTCCGCGCCGCCCGCGAGCATGACATCGGCGTCGTCGTGCTCGATGAGTCGGGCCGCCATTCCGAGCGAGTGCAGTCCCGTCGTGCACGCCGAAACAATCGCAAAATTGGGTCCTTGCAAACCGAACATGATCGACACGTTGCCCGCGATCATGTTGATGATTGCCCCGGGAATGAGAAACGGCGATATGCGACGCGGGCCGCGCGTCACCACCTCATTGTGGTTGTCCTCGATCATCGGCAGGCCGCCGATGCCCGAGCCGACCATGCAACCGATTCGATGGCGATTTGCGTCGGAAACCTCGATCGCGCAATCGCGAAGCGCCTGCGCGCACGCCGCGACCCCGTAATGGATGAACGTATCCATGCGGCGCACATCCTTCGCGGGCACGTAGTCGGTGACCTTGAAGTCGCGGACCTCGCCCGCGATCTGGGATCGGTAGGCCTCGGGGTCGAAGCGGCTGATTCGCGTAACGCCGGACTTGCCCTCCAAAATGTTCTGCCAGGCCGTCGCCACATCGTTGCCCACGGGCGAAACGACCCCCAGACCCGTGACCACAACCCTTCGATGCGAGCTCATTTCGCAAACCCGTTCGTCCTGACCTCGTAGAGCCGCCGCCGGTGCCGCGCGTGGTTCCCGACGTGCGGAACTCAGGCCTTCTTCAGGTGGGCGCTAACGTAGTCGATCGCCTGCTGCACCGTGCGGATTTTCTCCGCCTCCTCATCCGGAATCTCGCACTCGAACTCGTCCTCGAGCGCCATGACGAGCTCCACGGTGTCGAGCGAGTCGGCACCCAGGTCATCGACAAACGCCGATTCGTTCTTGATGTCGCCTTCGTTCACCCCGAGCTGCTCGGCGACGATCTTCTTGACCCGTTGTTCTATGCTATCCATAGCTTCTCCTCCGTTGGGCGGCCGCGTTGGGCAAGTGGCAACCGCCGTACAACCCCAGTGCCAAGCGGGTAAACGACCTGGCTCGGCGGCGAAAATAGCGCGCGATTCTAACAGAGCACTACCGGCTACGGCGTCTCAACCCATGTACATGCCGCCGTTGACGTGCAAGGTCGCCCCGGTAATGTACGCCCCCGCCGCGGAAGCGAGAAACAGTACTGCCGCCGCAACCTCGGCGGCTTGTCCAAGGCGACCGAGCGGAATTTGTGCAAGCAGTGCCTGCTGCTGCTGCGCGCTTAACGCGCGTGTCATATCGGTCTCGATGAATCCCGGCGCAACGCAATTGACCGTGATGCTGCGGCTGCCCATCTCGCGGGCCAACGCCCGGGTCATGCCCTCGAGGCCCGCTTTGGCCGCCGCGTAATTGGCCTGTCCGGCATTGCCGCTGGAGCCCACGACCGAGGAGATATTGATCACCCGGCCCCACTTGGCCTTCATCATGCCGCGCAGGCTCGCTCGTGCTAGGCGAAATGCCGCGCCCAGATTTGTGTCGAGAACCGCATCCCAGTCTTCGTCGCGCATGCGCAGCGCCAGCATGTCCGCGGTGATGCCGGCGTTGTTCACCAGGATCGACAGTTTGCCGAACCGTGCGACGATCTCCTCGATCAGAGCATCGCATCCCGGCCGGTCGCGCACGTTGAGCACCATGCCGCAGCCGGCTGCACCCAGCTCTTGCAGCCGCTGCGAAATCGCCTGCGCGCCGGATTGCGTCGTGGCGGTTCCCACTACCGTCGCTCCCGATTGCGCCACGCACTCCAGCAGGGATTTGCCGATGCCGCGCGAGGCACCGGTGACGAGTGCCACTTCGCCGCGCAGCGCATCGGCAGCAAAAACGCGAGTTTCGTTCACGAGGTACCTCCAAGTTTCGACAGCGCCTCTTGCAGGCTCGGTCGATCGCAGACCGAGACGCTGGTGATGGCCGGCGCAATGCGTTTGTTCAGTCCCGTCAGCACCCGACCCGGCCCGCACTCGACGATGTGCGTCACGCCCTGCACGGCCAGTCGCGTGACAATTTCGCTCCAGCGCACCGGACCGGCAACCTGCCGCGCCAGGGCGTCGCGGATGCGCTGCGGATCGGATTCGACGGCCACGTCGATGTTGTTGAGCACGGGTAACGCGGGCGAGCGAATCTCGGTGTGCGCAAGCCGCTCGCGCAGGCGCACGCAAGCCGGTTCGAGCAGCGAGGAGTGAAATGCCACGGAGACGGGCAGCGGCAGCGCACGCTTGGCACCGAGTTCGCGGGCGATTTCGCAGGCCCGGGCAAGGGCGGCCGTGTGGCCGGCGATGACGACCTGCAGGGGCGCATTGAAATTTACCGCCTCCACGACGGCCCCAGGCGACTCCGATGCCGCGCGGGCGCAAGCCGCGCGCACGGCATCATCGTCCAAACCCAGGATCGCCGCCATGCCGCTTGTGCCTACCGGCACCGCTTCTTGCATGACCTGCGCACGAAAGCGAACCAGAGGAACGGCACTCTCCAAGGTCAAGGCATCGGCCGCCACCAGTGCCGCGTATTCGCCCAGGCTGTGGCCAGCGACAACTTCGGGTCTGCGCCCGCCCGAAGCGCACCAGACGCGGTACATGGCCACCGACGCGGTCAACATGCAAGGCTGCGTGTTGACGGTCAAGTCCAGCTCGGCAGCCGGGCCTTGAGCAATCAAGCGCCCCACGTCCTCGCCCAGTGCTCCCGAGGCGCGCCCCAGGACGTCTCGCACGACGGCATCGGTAGCAAACGATTCGAGCATGCCTACGGACTGGGAACCCTGTCCGGGAAAGACAAATGCCAGTTTCATCGCAACCGCCCCATTGTTATTCGGGGGACTCTTCGCCCCGTCTTGCACACGCGCCAGCGCCCCGGCCGCCTACATTCGCAGCAGCACCGATCCCCAGGTGAATCCCCCGCCCACGCCTTGCAGCAACACGTGCTGGCCCGCACGGATGCGTCCGTCGGCGCGCGCCACGTCCAGCGCCAAGGGAACCGAGGCGGCCGACGTATTGCCGTGCTGATCGACCGTGACCACTACGCGCTCCGGCGGCAGGCCCAGGCGCTTGGCGCTCGCCGCCAGTATGCGCACGTTGGCCTGGTGCGGGACGAGCCAGTCGATTTTGTCTGCATCCAAACCCGCGAGCGCTAGCACCTCCCGGGCCGAGGACTCAAGCACGTCGACGGCCAGCTTAAACACCGCCTTGCCGTCCATGCGCACGTACGGGTCCCCGACGGCCGCACCCTGGTTGAGCCGGCCTGCGACCGAAAGTATCGATCCTCGCGCACCGTCCGCGTGCATCCGCGAGGCAAGAATTCCAGGCGCAGAGCTCGCCTCCAAGACGACCGCACCGGCGCCATCGCCAAAGAGCACGCAGGTGGAGCGGTCGTTCCAGTCGAGTATCCGCGAATACACTTCGGCGCCGATCACGAGCGCGCGTCGGTGCGATCCGGATCGAATCAGTGCATCGGCGAGCGACATTGCGTACACGAAACCGCTGCAGGCGGCCTGAATGTCGAACGCGGCCGCGCCACCGGCCCCCAAGCACGACTGCACGCTGCAGGCGGTACTGGGGAAGACCTGATCGGGCGTGGAGGTGGCCACAATCAACAGATCGACCGAATCGGGCGCGGCCCCGGCGCAAGCAAGCGCGGCCCGAGCCGCGCGCTCGGCCAGCTGCACGGTGCCCGTGCCCTCTTCGGCCAGATAGCGCTGGCGGATCCCGGTGCGCGTGAAGATCCATTCATCCGATGTCTCGATATTGCGCGCCGCCAATTCGCGAACGAGTTCGGCATTGGACACCGCTCGCGCGGGCAGCGCCGAGCCGGTGCCGGAGATGCGCGCGAAGGCTCTCCCCACAGTGCCGATCTCAGGCACGCGCTGTGCCCTCCGTGACGGCCGCTTCGCCCGAGGCCGGCAAACGGGCCAGCAGGGGCGCCATCGCCTCGGCCGTACGCTCGAGCAGCCGGTGGCTGCTCGCCTCAAAGCCGCGACCGATTGCGCACTCAAAGCCGTAGGCGTCCGATGATCCGTGGCTCTTGATGACGACGCCCCGCAAGCCGAGCAAGGCTGCACCGTTGTAGCGGCGGTGATCGACTCGGTTGCGGAAGCGGGTGAGGACCGGAAGGGCCAAAAGGGCAATGAGCTTCGTGGTCCAATTGCGCGTGAATTCCTCGCGAATAAAGCCCGCCAGCATTTGCGCCAGACCCTCGGAGGTCTTGAGCGCGACATTGCCAACGAAGCCGTCGCAAACGATCACGTCAACCGTCCCCCGGAAAATATCGTCGCCTTCCACGTTTCCGTAGAAATTCAGGCTGCTTGCGCGCAGCAGCTCGCCGGCACGCTTGACCACCTCGTTGCCCTTGATGACTTCCTCGCCGACATTTAGCAGCCCCACGCTGGGCCGCTCTTTGCCTTGCAGCGACTCGGCGTAGGCGCTACCCAGAATCGCAAACTGCAACAAATGCTCGGCCTCGCAGTCCACGTTGGCACCCAAGTCCAACCACGTGGTCAGGCCGCCGCTTTGATTGGGCAGCGCATGGGCAATCGCGGGCCGGTCAATTCCCTCCTGCGTCTTGAGCACGTAGCGCGCGATCGCCATCAGTGCCCCCGTGTTGCCGGCACTCACCGCCACGTCCGCCAGCCCGTCCTTGACGCATTCGAGCGCGACGCGCATCGACGAATTTTTCTTTGACCGAAGCGCCGTCGCCAGCGAGTCGGTCATCTCCACCACCTCCTCGGCATGCACCACGCGCACGCGATCGCGCAGTTGCACAAAGCCCGAGCGACGCCGCAACTCCGCCTCTACCTGCGGCGCGCGACCCACGAGCAAAAGGTTCGCGTCCGACTCCCGGTGGGCGAAGGACAAGGCCGCGGGAACCGTCACTTCCAGCCCATGGTCCCCGCCCATGCAATCGATCGCGATGCGAACCGTCATCGGGTCGCCGCGATCTGCGCGGATCCATCTGTCATACGCTTGGCTCCGGCTATCAGGAGGTCAGCCGGCGGAAAAACTGCAGCACCGGTCGGCGTGTGCGAGGCTGCACGCCGACGCTTACTCGTCGGATTTGGTCGCGACGACCTTCTTGCCGCGATAAAAGCCGGTGGGGCTGACATGATGTCGGCGCACGATTTCGCCGGTAGCCGGTTCAACCGCAAGTGGCGGATTGGTGAGAAAGTCGTGCGCGCGATGCATGTTGCGCTTGGACGCCGACTTCTTGTTCTGCTGCACTGCCATGATCGCTTCCCGAGACTTGGCCAAATACAACATTCTAAACGATGCAGGTCTGGCGCGGTAAGTCGCGCGCGGCGCCAAAGAAAGCCCGCCATCGCTGCACTCTCAGGCCGCGGCGTGCGCATCCGCCGAGGGTTGAGAACGACTCTCACGCACCCCAAATCGCGGGATGCGGGACCCTTTGGTTTCGCCGGCGCAAAACGGCCCGCCGGAGCGTGCCGGGCGCTATCGGCAAGCGGGAAGCGGCCGCGCCGCCGCCCCCCACGGCCGTCGTGGACCGCCCTAATGCATTGATCGGCGCACTTTGCGCGGTCCTTTGGCGCGCTTTGTGCCGGCCGCGGAGTGCGACGAGGCCGCGCGCCGAGAAGGTGGGGCCTCGCGCGGCTGCTCGCGCAGCGCCCCGAGCGCGGCAAAGGGGTTGCGAACGGCGTCCACCGCAAAAGCAGCCTCGGAATCCGCGGGCAAGGCGCACGCGTCGTGTCGGGGCGAGATGGGCAGGTGCAATATGGCCTCGTCTTCGATCAGGCCCGCAAGGTCGAAGCGGCTGCTGCCCAGAAGGGGCTCCTCAACCGACTCATCGATCGGGATCGCCGACAGGTCTTGTTCCGTGCGCACGAAAAAGAACATTTTTTCAGCGCGCAGTGCCAAGCGCATTTCCCCTCCACAGCGGTCGCATACCATCGGCAAATCAGCAGCGATGCGCAGCAGCAGCGCGGGGCGCCCCCGATCATCGGTTCGACCTTCGCACTCGTAGCTCAGCGCTCCCTCCGCGCGCGCCAAGCTCGACGCCAGCCGCGGCATCTCGCCGATGGCGATGCGCCCCTGCAGCGCTGAGCCTTCCCGAGCCATTCGATACACGTCGATCGCGTTCATGCCCGTGCGCACAACTTCGCCGTACCCTGGTTCTGATGAATTGAATACACTGGGCCCCATGCAGCGCCAAATCGTACTCGCGTCCACGTCGCGCTATCGCGCGGAGCTCCTGGCGCGCCTGCGTCTGCCTTTTGTCACCCGGGCCCCGGCGATCGAGGAGACGCCCTTGCCGGGCGAAACGCAACGGGCCACCGCACAACGGCTCGCCCTGCTGAAGGCCACGGCTGCGGCGCGCGACCAAAGCGACGCCATTGTCATCGGTGCCGACCAGATCGCCGAGCTCGATGGCGTTGCGATCGGCAAGCCCGAAACGCGATCGGCGGCGCGCGAGCAGCTGATGATGATGCGCGGGCGCACCGTGCGCTTTCATAGTGGCATCGCGGTCCTCGACAGGCGCCAAGCAAAGAGCTTTGTCCAATGCATTCCGACGGACGTCGCGTTCCGAGCGCTCTCCGAGCAGACGATCGAGACCTACCTCAACCTCGACCAGCCCTACGATTGCGCGGGCTCGGCCAAAATCGAGACTTTGGGAATCTGTCTCGTGGAGTCCGTGCGCAGCGACGATCCGACGGCGCTCATTGGTCTGCCGTTGATCGCACTGACCTCCATGCTGGCCGCGCTCGGTATCGTGCTGCCGCTGCAGGCGCACGAGTAAGGCGACCTTGGGAACACTGCATCTGGTGCCCGTGCCAATCGTGCCGGCGCGGGGCGCAGACGCAATCGAGGGGTCGGCCTTGCGCGTCTTGCCGCCGGCGACCGTCGAAGTGGCGCGACAGACTCATTACTTTCTCGTCGAAAATGCGCGCAGCGCGCGCGCCTTCCTCAAGGCGGTCGCACACCCCGAGCCGGTTGCAAGCCTGCAGATCGTCGAGATGGGCCGGCAGGCCGACCCCGAGTTGATCGACCGCTGGCTCTGGCCCCTTCGGGCACCTGAGGGTGCGGCGCACACGGACGCAGCCGTGCTCTCGGAAGCCGGCTGCCCGGGGATTGCCGACCCGGGCGCCGCAGTCGTTGCGCGTGCGCACGAATTGGGCATTCGAGTCATCCCCTGGGTCGGGCCCTCGTCGATTTTGCTTGCGCTGATGGGCTCTGGCATGAACGGACAGCAGTTTCGATTTCTGGGCTACCTTCCACAGGGGCGCGAGGAGCTGGGCACCCGCCTGCGAGACATCGAGCACAACGCGCAACTCGGGGAGACTCAGATCTTCATTGAAACCCCTTATCGAAACGTGCGTCTCTTCGAGTCGATCCTGGAGGTGTGTGACCCCAGCACCCGTCTGGGGCTTGCCATCGAACTGACCGCAATCGATCAAAGCGTAGTGACCCGCACGATCGGGCAGTGGCGCACGCTGGGCGCGAAAGCGGCGCCCACCCTGGAGCGACGTACCGCCGTCTTTCTGATGCACGGATCAGCCGGGCGATCGCGGCCGGCTCGCGCGGTTCGGCAACGCTCGCGCCGCTAGGCGCGCAAGAGCGGCCGGGCATCGTATTGCCGCAACGCCTTGCAGCGCCTGCGGCTGCGGTTTTTGCGTGTTTGCCGTGCAGTCCTTCAGTTCACCTGCACGTTTCTTCTCAGAGAGCCGGCGCAAAGTTTGCGTCGGCAAAAACAGACGGCCTGTTGGCGTCGCTCGCGATCCAGAAGACAAATGGCACGGCCACGAGCCGGCCTAAACCGGTGTGCTGATCCATCCTCGCCTCTCCGTCGCCATGACCGCTCACCGACGGCACCGACGAATGTGCTCCTGAGGGAGTCGAGCGAAACCGGATCGAATGGCGCCGGCCCCCCGCCCACGGGATTTTTCGGGCATCTCTAGGCGGTCGGGACTCTTGGGTAAGTGAACGCGATATCCGCTTCGGACCGACACCTCCCCTTGTTCGCGCATGCGCTCAGGCTGCGTCCGGCTCGAGTTTCGACTCTCTTCTGCGCCAGCGCAATGGCTGGACCATGCAAAGCGGCCCCGACCCCACGCCCCGCAGGGCTAGACGCGCGTGTCGTCTGTTAGCGGCGAGCAATGCCAGGCGCGGGCTCCAGCGACCGACCGCACGCATGGATCCATTGCCGAATGCGATCGGGTGCGCTGCACCTTCGGCGCCGGAGTCAACAGCAGGCAAATGCCAGCACGATGTTCCGGTGGTCTTCTCGAGGAAGCTCAGGCTTTCATGTCGAAGGCTCGAGCACCTCTCCGGTCATCGAACCCTCGACAGCGCGGACGTAAGACTGGGCAACGGTCGATGCGGGCAATCCGCCCTTCGGATCCATGCCGAGCTTGGTGAGGGTCTCCGTCACCCATGGCGGGCTGACCACGTTGACGCGCACACCACGCGATGCCTCCAGCGCGGCCGCACGCACAAAGGCTTCAAGCCCGGCGTTGACCATGCTGATCGCGCTGCCCCCGGGAGCGGGCGCGCGGCTCAGAATCCCGCTTGTGACCACGACGACCCCGCCATCGCGCACGCGCCCCAAGCTCTCGCGAACAACGTTGACTTGGCCCATCAGTTTGTTGTGCAAGCAAAAGGCGAAATCTTCGTCATGGAGCTGCCCCAGTGGCTTGAACCGCGCCGCACCCGAGACGCAGATGACCCCGTCGACCGGGCCCGACGCCTCAAAGAGCGCACGTATCGAAGCCGCAGAGGTAATGTCCACGCGCACCGGGTCGCTATGGCGCGTAACGCCAATGACTTCGTGGCGGCGCGACAGCGATGCGGCCACTTCCTTGCCGATTGTGCCTGTGGCACCGATGACGATCAGCCTCATGGTTGTCTCCCCGTATGCAGTCCACTGTCGTATGCAATCCGTCGCGCAGGGCGAAGACCTCGTCCGCCCGGCCGCAGCCCCATCAATTGCCCGCTCAGCGCCAACGAGCTGGCAAGCAATACAACCCGGCGAAGGAAACATTTCGCGAGCTGCCGAACGCAACCTCCACAAGCGCCCGACCGCCCCGCCGGCTGGCGGC
>Ga0187778_10002861_pt1 | contig 11681 bp, 8 predicted proteins | sample 1015_Q2_SP5_20_M_FD_132418 | JGI IMG/M metagenome (GOLD analysis project Ga0187778, IMG submission 132418) | Tropical peat soil microbial communities from peatlands in Department of Meta, Colombia - 1015_Q2_SP5_20_MG | ecosystem: Environmental > Terrestrial > Soil > Wetlands > Peat | place...
AGCCGTTCTAGGTAGACGAACGAATTTAGATTCTCGTCCAGCTTTGACTATGGAGCCCGCTACTGGCGCCTGCTCTATGGGCGCCGCTATTTTCAGGCGACCTTCGTGCGCTTGCTGTAGAATCCAGAGCATCGGGGGACGAGCCCAGGTTATGAGTGCAAGTCTGCCGATCGCCGCTCGCGATCGGGGCCAATTAACCTCTTCTGCCAAGCTTGGTTCTGCCGTGCCTGCCGCCACGCAGCCCAAGCGCCACTCCGCGATCGTGCGCGTGACCCATTGGATTACCACGGTGGCGTTTCTCGCGCTGCTCGTCAGCGGAGGAGAGATCGTGCTTTCGCATCCGCGGTTTTACTGGGGAGAAACCGGCAACGTTAACATGCGGCCCTGGCTCAATCTGCACCTGCCTTCCTCTCGGGACATGGTCCCCACCGGCTACGGATATGTGCTCCCTGATCAGAACGGCTGGAGCCGCTATCTCCATTTCGAGGCGGCGTGGCTTGCGGTCGGGACGGGTTTGTTCTACCTGCTCTACGGCTTGTTCGCGGGGCATTTCCGCCGCAATCTGTTCCCCGCGGCTTCTGACCTTTCCGTCAAGGAGCTTGGCGGCTCGCTGGTTCGACATTTGCGCTTCGAGCGGCCGGGCAAGGAAGAGGCTTGGTCGTATAACGTGCTGCAGCGCCTGACGTATCTGCTGGTCATCTTCGTGCTGTTCCCGCTAATGATCTGGACGGGATTGGCGATGTCGATGGGATTCACATCGGCCTTCCCGCTGACTGTTCGGCTTCTGGGAGGTCAGCAAACGGCGCGCACGCTGCACTTCCTCGTGACAATATTGCTGGTGGTCTTCCTGTTGGTTCACCTGCTGATGGTCTTTGTTGCGGGATTTCGAAACCGCATGCGCGCCATGATCACCGGCCGCGCCATGCCGATGGAGTGAAGTGATGAGCAATATCCCCCGGCGCAAATTCATCACCACCGGGCTGGCTGTGGCGGCCGGTGCCTCTGGAATTGCCGTCGCGGCCAAAGTAGCCGAACATCATGGGCTCATCCCCCCGGACGCGGGCGTACGCTACGGCCCGGGAGAAACGCTGACCTATGCGGCGCAGCGACTGTTGACCCGCCATTCCATGGCCCGCCAATTTTCCCGCGATGAGATTTCGAAGAATCCGTTTGCCAATGAAGTCGATCCGTTGGGCGATGAATTCAAACGACTCCAGGCAGCCGGTTTTGTGGACTGGCGAGTGACGGTAGACGGGATGGCGGCGCGGCCGGTTTCGTTCTCGCTGGCAGAGATCAAGGGTTTCCCCGCCAGTACGCAGATTACGATGATCGGTTGTGAAGAGGGATGGACTTATATCGCCGAATGGACCGGGGTGCCGCTCTCTTACATCCTGGACCGCGTGGGCGTGCTGCCCCAGGTGCGTTACGTTGTATACCGCTCAATCCAACCGGACTGGTGGGAGAGCATCGACATGGCGGACGCCTTGCACCCGCAAACGCTCCTCGCCCACCGCATGAACGGACACGAACTTCCCGTGCCTTTCGGAGGCCCCTTGCGCCTGCGAGTCCCGCGGCAGCTCGGTTATAAGAGCGTGAAATACATCAATCGCTTGACTCTGACGGACAACCTCAAATCGTTCGGCAAGGGTCTGGGTGGGGCGAACCCTGATGGCGGCTACGCGTGGTATGCCGGCATCTGACCGGCGAAGCGCCAGAGGAAAAGTCCGTAAACCGGCTCGGAAGCCACCACCAACGCGGTGACGGTCCATCCCAAACTGCCGGCTCAGCTCAGACGCTCAGCAACGGCAGAGTGCGGTACCGCTTGCTGGTCAAACGAAACAGTGCATTCGCCACGGCGGGCGAAATGACTGGAACGGGTGGTTCGCCGCATCCGGATGGTTTTTCCGTGCTGGGAACGATGTGAACGTCCACCGCCACCGGCGCGTCGACGATGTACGGTGGAGTGTAGCCATCAAAGTTGTTCTGCTGTGCCCGGCCGTTCTTGAATGTTATCGCCCCTTTCGCCATCAACTGTGATACCCCGAAGCTCACACCAGCCTGGAACTGGCTCTCGATCGTCAACGGATTCACGGCAGTGCCGCAGTCGACCGCCAGCGTTACACGATGGATCTTCGGCCGTTTATCCTCGATCGAGACATCCACGGCACAGCCGACACTCGTGCCGAACGACTCATGGCAAGCAACGCCGATGGCGTGGCCTGCCGCCAAGTGATTCCGCCAGGTGACACTTTTTTCGTCGACCAGGTCGATCACTCCCCGAAGCTTCTTGGCATCCGGTTTGAGCAGCTTGCGGCGATAGGCAAAGGGGTCCGTCTGAGCACGCATAGCGAGTTCATCGACCAGGGTTTCCATCACGAAGGCAGTGTGGGTGTGCCCAACTGAGCGCCACCACAGCACGGGCACGTTCACCGTGGGGTGATGCACTGAGACACTGAAATTAGGGATTTCATACGGAGTGTCAGCCACGCCCTCGACCGCAGTTTCATCCACTCCGTTCTTTATGGCGAAGGCAGCAAAGGGAGTGCCCGCGAGAATGGACTGTCCCACGATCACATGCCTCCACGCCACAGGCGTACCGTCCGCGCCGATCCCAATCTCGATCCGATGCGCGTGCATAGGACGATAATAGCCACCTTGCACGTCGTCTTCCCGAGTCCAGATGAGTTTTACCGGAACGCCTTGGCAATGCTTGGCGATGGCAGCTGCCTCGCGCTGCACATGCGAATCAGGCGTCGCTCTTCTCCCGAATCCTCCCCCGGCCATCTCGGTGTGAAACGTGACCTGTTCCGGCTTCAGACCGAGGGTTTCGGCGATGGCCATTTGATCGACCGTTTGAAATTGAGAACCGGCCCACACTTCAGCACGAGCGCCGTCGAATCGGACCGTGGTGTTCAATGGTTCCATGGGGGTGTGAGCTAGATAGGGGAATTCGTATTCCGCCTCGATCCGGTTGGCCTGGGTGATGCCATCCAACAGGCTAAGATCGCCGCGACTCGCGGCAACGTTGCCGGGAGTGCCAGCGAGATCCTTGTACTTTGCCCGCAATTGCTCCGTGTCGGCCGGCTCGATGCGAGAGAAATCCCAATCGATCCCAAGGCGCTCGCGCGCCTGCTTGGCGGTCCAGAACTTGTCAGCCACAACGACTACTGCGGTTCCGCGGCTGATCGTGGGGATTTCGAACACATCCATCACACCGGGAAGGCTCCGCGCCGCCTTGTCGTCCACTGATTTGGGGGATGCACCGAAGATGGGAGGGTGCGCTAGCAGCGCAACTTTCATCCCGGGCAGGTCGAGGTCAAGGCCGAACTTCAAGGAGCCGTCGCATTTCGGACGGCTGTCGAGCCGGCGCGTGTCCTTGCCAATCAGCTTGAAGTCGGATCGATTCTTGAGCGGCACATTCTCCGGCACTGGCAGGTGAGCCGCGGAGTCGGCCAGGTCGGCGTACTTGGCCGATCGGCCGCCCGGGCCATAGACAACACTGGCCTCAGTACGACATTGAGCCACCGGCACGTTCCATTGTTGCGCGGCAGCGGCGATCAGCATGGCGCGGACTCTTGCGCCCAGTTCGCGGTATTGCTGAAAAGAGTGCGCGACCGAGCCAGAGCCCCCAACCATCTGGATCCCAAAAATCGGATCCTTGTAAACATCGGCGGCCGGTGCGAGTTCGGCCGCTACATGGTCCCAGTCGGCGTCCATCTCATCGGCCAACAGCATCGGCAGTGAGGTTTGAACTCCCTGGCCGAACTCGAGACGATTGACCTGAATCACGATCTTTCCGTCCGGCTGAATGTGAACGAAGGCGTCCGGAGGGTAGGTCTTGGCCGGCGGAGCCTGCGCCAAAAGCCGAAAGTCGAGATACAAGGAGACGATCAAACCGCCTGCAGCGGTTGCCGAGACGCGCAGGAAGCTGCGGCGACTGAGACCCGATTCTGAACTCAATCTGGCGGTAGCGGACATGGTCTTCTCCTTCATGCCAACTGCTCGGCAGCAGCCTTAATCGCTTTGCGAATGCGAACATACGTCCCGCAGCGACAGATGTTTCCGCCCATGGATTCCTCGATGTCGGCATCCGTGGGCGTCCGCTGACGTTCGAGCAATGCGACCGCGCTCATGATCTGACCGCTCTGGCAGTAGCCGCACTGCACAACGTCCTCCGCCACCCAGGCGTCTTGTACGGCACGGCCCACGCGGTCTTGTCCGATGCCCTCGATGGTCACGATGGGACGGTCGCCGATCAGCGAAACAGGAACCACGCACGACCGGGTCGCAACTCCCGCCACGTGCACGGTGCACGCGCCGCATGCGGAGATGCCGCAACCATATTTAGTGCCGGTCATCTTCAGATCTTCCCGCAGCACCCAAAGCAGCGGGGTGCTAGGGTCTACGGTAACTTCCTTCGGTTGACCGTTGACCGTGAGCTTGTAAGTTTGCACAAGGGCCTCCGATTCAATAATTCTGCGGACAAGGCGTTCCAGCTGCAACCCATATCCGCGTAGCCGCAACAAATTGTTCGTGCGTGAGCGGCGGCAGAGAACGTTCCGTACCATCCCGGCGCTGCCCCGGCTGAAAGGCCCAGAGCACCAAAGGTTCCTGCTCATGGTGCCGCAAGATGCCGGGGCCATCCAGTCCGCCGTTCTTCGAACGATCGGTAAGAGACCGGCAAACCTCCGGGCTCGACAGGATGTTGTCGTTCGTGTCCTGCCACTTCATGGAAAGAGGCGCCAGGTGCCAGTTGTACCCTCCGGGAACACCGGGGCTGTCCGCGTTGGCGGACTGATGACACGTAGCACAGTTGAGGCCTGGTACACCTTTGCCTCCCGGCCCGCGGACGACGTTGAACAAATGAGGATGCCGGTCATCCCCCTGCTCAGGGTGGTTCGTGGCCGTGTGGCAATTAATACAGCGCGGATATGTCAGGACGGAGTAGACCTGCTGCCAGGCTGCGAGACCAGCTTCCCGCGTTGGTAGTGCAGCTTTTTGAGGAGTGTTCTGGGCGAGGGAAAGTGTGCCCGACCAGGCGATCAGAATGAGAACAGCCGACGACCCACGGATCGTGCTGGCATACTCCATGCGGAGTCTCCTTTTCCGTTTTTGGCCTCTTGCCTGCACCCGGACATATTTCGATTGATCTTACTCCACCAAGACGCGAGGAAAGTTGCACTATAACAAAAGAGACCTGGGCGAACCCACTAAGACTCCTAAGGGCCTACCAACCCACAATACTCTTGGCATCATTCGCTGGACAGCAGCCGAGAGATTTGCAGATGGTTCCCCGTACTACAATCATGGCGTCCCGAACGTTCGCATGCCAGATCTTGAAAATCGATGCGAATGAAGATTGGGGTGGCGAAATGCTGAAGGAGTAATCCGAAGCGGGAAGCCATGGTCGCACGTTTCGCAAGGTGATCAGCCTCAAGGAGGAAGTTATGACACGCGAGGCCAGACTGATGTCCGGAATTATCCTCATTACCGTGCCCACGATTCAATACGGAGGATACTTTCTTCTCACCTCGCTCATGAACCGAGAGAGCGGGTACATGAATAATCCGCTGCGCCAGAACTTTTTTCGCGCCGGACATGCTCATGCCGGCGTGATCGTGATTCTCTCGCTGGTTTGTCAGATTGTGGCGGACTCAGCCGTTTTGCCTGAGCCCCTTCTCTGGTTTGTGCGCGTCGGAGTGCCGGTTTCGGCGATTCTCATCTCGGCGGGATTTTTCTTCTCCATGCTGTCGCCCGCGGCGACTCAAGCTGGTGGAGCCGTCGGTCTCATCTACGTGGGCGCTGTTGTTCTCGCCGCTTCGGTCATCACGCTGGGGGTCGGCTTACTCAGAACTCCAGGTTCCGCATAGCAACGAGCTTCCTGTTCGAGCTACGGAACGGTACAGCCGACAAGGCCGCTAATTTCTGTGGCTACCGGAATCGTCTCGGCTTCGGAGAGCATCGAGATTCAGAATGAGGCAGCCGTGTGATGAGGCGGTAATCCGTTCAGGGACCGCGGACGCCCCTTGTCGAGACAAATCCGGCGCCTGGGTGCTTGCGGCCACGATACTCGGCTCGAGCCTGGCGTTCATCGACGGGACAGTCGTCAACGTGGCTCTACCGGCGCTCCAGTCGAGCCTGCACGCGACGGTGGTGGATGTGCAGTGGGTGGTTGAATCCTACGGTTTGTTTCTTTCTGCTCTGATCCTGGTGGGTGGTGCGCTGGGCGATTCCTTAGGTAGGCGCAAGATGTTCTTGCTAGGTGTAGCAGTCTTTGGTGCCGCCTCCTTAGGTTGTGGGCTCTCCCCCAGCATTCGAACTTTGGTCATCTGGCGTTGCGTTCAGGGAATCGGCGCCGCATGCCTCGTTCCCGGAAGTCTCGCCATTATCAGTGCTTCGTTTGATGAGAAATCTCGTGGACCATCGATTGGAATCTGGTCTGGGTTCACAGCCATGACCACGGCTCTTGGTCCAGTCGTCGGAGGCTGGTTCATTGAGCACGTTTCCTGGCATTGGGTCTTCTTCATCAATGTTCCGCTGGCCGCCTTGGTGATGGCCATCTCGCTGGGGCACGTGCCCGAGTCGCGCAGCGTGCATGCCCGAAAGGTTGATTGGCCCGGTGCGGCTATTACGACTTTCGGCTTGGCAGCTCTGGTGTACGGGTTCTTGGAGTCCGCGACGCTGGGGTGGAATCATCCTCGCGTATTTGGAACCCTGATTTTCGGCTTTGCGTCCTTCGTTCTTTTTGTACTGGTTGAAAGGCGTGTCGCAAGCCCGATGGTGCCGCTCGACCTGTTCAAGTCCAGGAGTTTCAGCGGTGCAAACCTGCTGACACTGTTTCTCTACGCAGCACTGGGAGCTTTCTTTTTTCTCTTTCCGCTGAATTTAATCCAGATACAGAAATATTCGGCCACGAAGACCGGTGCAGCTGCCCTGCCTATGATTGTTCTCATCTTCCTTCTTTCCCGCTGGTCGGGAGGGCTGGTAACTCGTTACGGTGCGAAAGCACCCCTGATGGCGGGTCCGCTCATTGTGGCCGCAGGCTTCGTACTTTTTGCCATACCCTACGTGAGCACAAGCTATTGGAGCGGCCCTTTTCCGGGTTTCCTTGTTCTTGGGTTAGGCATGGCCATCAGTGGGGCGCCATTGACAACCGTGATCATGAGTTCTGTGGAAGAGGATCGTGCCGGTACCGCATCAGGGATCAACAATGCAGTGGCTCGGGTGGCAGGTGTGCTATCGGTCGCGATTTTGGGAGTCGTGATCGTCGCGGCTTTCGCGAGCTCATTGCGACAGTCGGTAACCAGGCTGCACCTGGATGCCACCGATGTTCGCTATCTCGAATCGAATGTGGCTGAACTCGGCGACCTTGAGCCACCCCGAAATCTGGATCCGCTGACAACCTTGAACATTCGCGCAGCGATTACACACGGGTTCATCTTCGGCTTTAGAATCATCATGTTACTTTGCGCAAGCCTTGCCATCGCGAGCGCTGCGGTCGCCTGGCACATGATTCCTTCCCGACGCCCCGAAACAGATTCTTAGACGAGAAGCATGCGGCCGATCACGTTCCTGCTGTAATTCTTGCTCTCCTCCGTGGACTACCTAGCGCCACGTTCACTGCGCGGTTTCCGTAAAATTCGCTATGGCGTTCCCCAGCGCATACGGCGCTTCCGCCTGCACGCTGACCGTTTGTGCCGTGCTCGGCAAGGTCAATGTGACTGAGGCGACGCCAGAGGAGTTGGTCACCGCCATAACTTTGGAACCGGTGGTTGTTCCATTGGAGAGCGTGCCTGCAGAAGTTGTGAACAAGATGCTGGCGCCCGAGGCTACACCGCCGGATTCGCCGGGAGTCAGAGTGGCGGTCAGAGGTTGCGTGAGGGTGGTGCTCACGCCACCGGTTTGCTCGTTTCCACCGCTTGCCGCCAGGTCAGCGGGGGAATTACCGACGATAATCCATCCGCCTTCGGTCTGCGTGACCGAACCGTCGTCTCCGGTCACCGTGAAATGACAGAAACCCGGCGTACTGCCGGCATGCACCGTAATCGTACCCGGCTGACTGGGTGTGATCATGGGTTCGGTGAGGGTGAGGGTTCCGCTGCATGCCGGGGCCCCTTCGAAGCTATCGGAAACGGCCGACGACAACGTAACCTTAGTGGTTCCGAGGGTGATTTTCGGCTGCAACGTCACGCTGCCGTTCGCCGGAACCATGATTACGTCGGGATTTAGGTCCCAATCGGAACGCGGCGTATTCGCCAGACTGCCGGTGATGATAAGCAAGGTCGCGCTGTAGGGAGCGAAGGTTTGCGTCGCCGACCACGACTTCGAAGCCGAGGCTGTGATCGTTGTTGGAGCGCTCGAAGCTAACGTATAGCTGGCGACTGAAACGGGACGGAAGCCGGAAAGGGCAAACTGCACCCGAGCTGAGTTCTGCGGATCTTTATTCAGCACCATCACCGTCAGCGTCTTGCCCGCAGAATCGAGCGCGGCGTAGCTGCTAAAGAGATCGGGATTGCCATTGTTGATGTCAGAAACTGAAGTTGTACCGAACGTGTGGTGCGACCCGTCATAGTTCGTGAAGAGCTTCAAAGCCAAGTAATTGGGGTTCGCCGGTAGGGGTGCTTCCCAACGCGACGCCAGGGCCAGGCGTTCGCGGCCGAAAATGCCATAGGCATCGGCGTCGCCGAGAGCCGTGGAGAAGTCAGATTCGCCGGCGAATGCGGCGCTCCACTCGGTAAAGCTCATCGGTGTTCCGGGATAGATCATGTTCGCGATCGCCCGCATGCGAGGTATGCGGAAAGGGACGGTTTTGTTGGGCTGGATATTGGTCGTCCATGGTTGGTTGATTGAGCTCGATGGACTGACGAAAGTCGGGTCCCAATAGTCGCGATATATGCTCACAGCCAGAGCCTGAAGCTGCGCTTGGGTCAGGCCGCTGGTGTCGGCGTCCGGATAGGCATGAAGATCGAAGACGTCGAGAGTACGCCTGCCTGAAATCCGATCCTGCCAGTAGATCTGGTTGAGCCACCAGGGCACGAAGTCCACGCCTCCGTGCGCGTTCTTGTCGTTGCCGTTCGCGCCGTTCCAGTAAAACCACCAGCAGCAAGTGATCGGGCCGAAGCGAACCGCCTGTGGATCCCAGGTTCTCAAATTGGTTGCTTCCGTCAGATAGATGTTGGCCAGTTCGTCGTAGCCCGAAGGATTGGGATGGATATCGAAATGGGTGCTACCCCAGATCTCGATCTCGTTATCCATGTCATAGAAGTGACAGGAAGTGATGCTGGAATACGGGATGGGGCACGTTTTATTGCCAAACGCAGTGGCTAGCGCCGCCGCCCAGTCGCTGCGATAGACGCAGGTTGACGCCGGACAGGTTTGAGTGTGGTCGTCGAGCAGAGGATAGTAGGCGGTGGTGACGGCATTGCTGGTAACGCGAGTGGAACAGTCAGCTTCTAGACCGTTACCAGCATCGCTGTTCCAATAGTCCGTGCTGCACTGCGTCCCGAAGGTGGCGACCGAGAAGCTCCAGTGGTAATTGTCTGTCCCTCCCTGAGTCACAGATGTCTCCGCGCTTTGCGCGACCCAGGGCAGCATCACCATGGTCATGAGGGGATGGCTGCCGGCATTTTGCACGTCCGTGATGAACTGCGTCGAGCTGCTGTCGCTGCCGTTGCTGAATCCTTCTGCATTGTAGTCTTCGAAGTAGTAGTCGGCGGCGGCGTTGTCGGTGCCCAGCTGCCAGTTGTACGTCGAAGTCGCGTCGCCGCCCCAGCGCACTTCCGTCATGCCGCTGTCGGTGACATGGGCAGCGTCTTGCGGGTACGAGCCGCCGTAGATATACGGGCTGATGGTGTGTCGATTGGCGAGCACATCGATGTTGACCGTGGTGCCGCTGAAGGAACCTGTAGGCGTGGCCGAAGCCTGATTAGAATCGCCGCTCTGTCCAGATCTGTTGCTGGCCGTAACCACGTAATAGTAGGTCGTTCCATTGGTCAGGCCTGAGTCAACATAACTGTTAGTGGTCGCCGTGCCAATTTGCGTGTAGGGACCACCGCTCGTCGTACTCCGCTTGATGTCGTAGCTTGTGGCTCCCTGGGTCGCGGTCCAGGAAAGGCTCACTTGACCAGTCCCGGCCGTTGCAGTCAAACCGATGGGTGCCGCGGGCGGGGTGCCCGTGTTTCCCCCGGTGCCACCGGAGGCGCCGGATCCTGTAGATCCCGTCGAAGCTCCACAGCCCTGAAAAACCACGGCTGTCGCAAGAACAAGCAGCGAACTCAATCGCACGAAGGTTTCTCGGTTGGCCATGAGCCTAATGCTAGCCAACCATGCGCAGCGTTTTGCGGCACGAAGGGGAACATTCGGTCTGACCATTGGACACGCGGCCATGTACCTACGGGCGTGTACCCGTCTTGCCGGGCGAGAGGAAATCGACCATAGGCAGTCGACAACCCAAAAGTAATCCGATCCCGTCTCCAGGGTCGCCGCACCAACCAACAACTTCCGGCTTGCCCGTGAGGGAGTGTCGCGCTCTCTACCGGATGAAGATCAGCGGCAGTGGAACCGTGACAACGTCGGTCAGGTTCACTACCAGGTTGAACGGCGTTCCGGGACAGTGTTCTTACCCACGGTCGGTTTTCTCGGTTGCCGCACGGAAGAGAATGGGCATTCCGACCGCCAGTCGACCGATGCGAGTGACCGTCCCGTAGATTCCTGCTTGGTTCTGGTTCGCATGAACGATCGCTTTCAGCACTTCTGGCGCCGGACTTGCTGAGTCGGGATCAAGGTTCACCATCGAACAGCGGACGTCGCGCATAGTGACGGTGATGGCGGGGGCGCCGTCCCCTTCACCGAAGGAAAGGACTCCGCCCAACCACTTGTCCTCCTGGAAAGGGACAGATCGCAGTAAACGCACAACAACATTCGGACGAAATCGTCGCACATCCAGGCTCCGTCCTGCGAGTCGTCCGATCTCATCTATCGTATCCGAGGCGATCACGGAGATGCTGGCGTCATCGAAGATGCCATGGTTCAACTGCATCATCTGTAGGGGAGCCCCGTATCGACGTCCGACCTCGGTAGCCAAGTCCTCCCCGAAGACGGGCATTTCTTCGCCATCCGGGGTAAGAATATGCGTAGGCAGGTCGCCCTCAGCACCGTTTTCACAGCGGTGCGGTGTATACCGTAGCAGGTCGGGAAGCTTGCTGGCGGTTAACCAGGGGAACCCGCTGTGGTCATCAATCCGCCGGAACGCTAAGCGTCGATCGCCATCGAGGCCGTGCCAGCCCAGCCGCGCGACTTCGAGTCGTTCGCCTCTCATGGACTTCACGGGATAGCGGAAGAGTGCCTCCACATGTCCGATCTCTGTGAGCATGCTTGATCCGGGTCCGCCTGACTGACAGGGTTGCTTCCGTAGGCGCAGCCACGACGATAGGAGTGCAGCTTGGAACTGGGTGCGTCTACGGAAAAAGCCTGCGTATCGAGATTGTACGAGAATTCGTTCAAGGCAAGGAACATCGGGGGAACGAGAGATCTCTCGAGCTTTATTGTTTCCCCGACGATAACCAATTCTCCAGTTGATCCGCATAGCTGCGGCTGGACCGGTGTTCAGAGCCGTCGGCCAGCCTCACCAGATACTCACGATTGTCGATGGGATGAAGTTCTCGAATACAGGCGACGCGCAC
>Ga0187778_10002862_pt1 | contig 11679 bp, 12 predicted proteins | sample 1015_Q2_SP5_20_M_FD_132418 | JGI IMG/M metagenome (GOLD analysis project Ga0187778, IMG submission 132418) | Tropical peat soil microbial communities from peatlands in Department of Meta, Colombia - 1015_Q2_SP5_20_MG | ecosystem: Environmental > Terrestrial > Soil > Wetlands > Peat | place...
ATCGACGGCCTAGGGGGAGGTTAAGGATGGATTCTTTGGGCAAACGGGTGGCGGTCCTGGGTGCAGGCAAGATGGGCGGCATTCTTCTCAATGCGCTTTTGGAGAAGGGGTTGTTGTCCCGCCAGCTTACGACTGCAACAGTGCAACATGAAGATCGGGCGCGCAGCCTGGACAAGAAATTCGGAATCCCGGTTGGAACCGACAACGCCAAGGCCGTACGTGATGCCGAGATCATCCTGGTTTGCGTGAAGCCGCAGGCTGTCGAAGGCGTCATGCAACAGATTCGTCCCGCGGTTTCTCCCCAGCAATTGATCATATCGGTCGCCGCCTCCGTGCCTACCCACCAATTCGAGCGGTCGCTCGGAATCCAGATTCCGGTGGTCCGAGCCATGCCCAACACACCTTGCGCCCTGGGCTGCGGCATGACCGGATTATCGAAGGGACAGTTCGCCGAGGCATGCCACCTGGAGATTGCCAGCTCGATCTTTGGGGTGGTCGGCAGAACGGTGGTGGTTGATGAAAAGCATATGGACGCGGTTACCGGTCTTTCGGCCAGCGGTCCAGCCTACATCTACATCATCCTCGAGTCACTGGCCGAGGCGGGCGTGAAGGTTGGATTGCCACGCGACATCGCCACCCTGCTTGCCGCGCAGACTACCTTGGGAGCGGCCACGGTGGTGCTGGAGACCGGCGACCATCCGGCTCTGCTCAAGGACGCAGTGACCACACCCGCCGGATGCACCATTGATGGCATCCTCGAGCTCGAGGAAGGCAAGCTGCGCGTGACCTTAATCAAGGCCGTGGTCAAGGCCGTACAGAGAGCCAAGGAACTGGCTTACGGATAGCCGCGCCGGACTACTGGGTATCTTCCTGGGATAAGTCTTTCTCTGGCCTGAGCAGGGGGAACAGAATCACATCGCGAATGGTGCGGGAATCGGTCACTAACATCGCCAGCCGATCCACGCCAATACCCACGCCGCCGGCCGGAGGCATCCCGTAGGCCAGCGCTCGGATGTAGTCTTGATCCATTTGGTGAGCTTCTTCGTCTCCCCGTTCGCGCTCGCGGAATTGCTGCTCAAAACGCCGCAGCTGCTCGTCGGGATCATTCAGTTCGCTGAAGCCGTTGGCGATCTCCATCTGGCCCGCGAAGGCCTCAAAGCGCTCGGTCCAGTCGGGCTCATCTGCCTTCTGCTTGGACAAGGGAGAAACCGCGGCTGGGAACTCGTAAATCAGGGTTGGCTGAACCAGGTGTTCCTCGGCCGCTGCGTCAAATAGGTTGGCAATGGTCTTTCCTGTCGGCTCGTTAGGATCGTAGGCCATATGCGCATGTCCGGAGTTAAAGCGCTCGACCAGTGTCTTAACCGAATCATGCGTCGCGAAATCCGACATCGACGGCTTGGCCCCGGCCCGCTCGGGCCAATACGCCAGGATCGCTTCCCGCATAGTCATGCGCCGCCAATTCGTGCTCGTCCAGTCAATTTCGTGCTCGCCCCATTTCCCCTTCAGGCCGCCGAGCACGTCTTGGGCAGCTTGAATGATCAATTGCTGGGTGAGGTCCATCACTCCGCGATAGTCGGTATAGGCTTGATAGAACTCGAGCATGGTAAATTCGGGATTCCAACGCCATCCCAGCCCTTCGTTGCGGAAGTTGCGGTTGATCTCATAGACCCGATCGAATCCCCCTACCACAAGGCGTTTCAGGTAAAGCTCGGGCGCGATCCGCAAGTAAAGATCCATGTCGAGTGTGTTGTGATGGGTGACAAACGGCCGGGCGACGGCGCCGCCGGCGATCGGCTGCATCATGGGTGTCTCGACTTCCAGGAACCCACGGGAGTCGAGAAAGCGACGCATCGACTGCAGGAGCCGGCTGCGTTTGAGAAAGACCTCACGCACCTCGGGGTTCATGACCAGGTCCACGTAGCGTTGCCGGTAGCGCAGTTCTACGTCGGTCAATCCGTGCCACTTCTCCGGCAAGGGCAGCAGATCTTTGGCCAGGAAGGTAATGTCTTCGACGTGCACGGTAAGCTCGCCCGTACGGGTTCGAAACAGATATCCACCCAGCCCGACGTGGTCTCCCAAGTCTAGTAACTTGTAGAGCTCAAATCCTTTCTCGCCTACCGCATCCTTCTTTACGTAAATCTGCAGCCTTTGCCCACCCTGTTGCAGATGCGCGAAACCGGCCTTTCCCATCAGGCGGATCGCCATGATCCGTCCTGCCACCCGCACCTCGACCCGCGATCTCTCCAAGTCCTCCGCCGATTTGTTGGAATACTCTTTCACGATTTCAGGGATGGTATGCGTAAACTCGTAGTGCGTCGGATAAGCCCTCTGCCCGAGAGCCTCAATCTGCCTGAGCTTATCGCGCCGCAGTTCGTGGATTTTTTCGTCGAGTGCCAAGGGTTTCCTTTGCCTGGGAACAGCGATTATAAACTGCGCGGCTTCGCGCATTATGGGCAACTTCGCCTTGAAGGGTTGTCCGGCACAGCGGTACTATGGACTGGCCGTGCGACTCCCTCGTTCGGAGCTCGCGGCGCGCTCGAGTGAACCATGCCGCAGAACTATATTCCGATCTTTCTCTTCATCGCGGTGGTCGGAGTTCTGATCCCGATCACGCTGATCGCCGCCAAACTGGTTCGTCCGGAAAATCCCAACCGCACCAAACTCATGCCCTATGAATGCGGCATCGATCCAGTCGGCGGTTCTCGTGGCCGCTACACCGTTCGTTATTACATCGTAGCTATTCTCTTCGTGGTCTTCGATGTCGAGACTATTTTTCTGTTTCCCTGGGCGGTGAAGTTTAAGGCACTGGGTGCCTTCGGACTCGTCGAAATGCTCATTTTTCTTGCTATCCTGATCGTGGGCTACATCTGGATCTGGAAGAAGGGGGCATTAGACTGGGTGTGAGACGCAGCGGAGCCTGGAGGGTTCTGCTGCCCCACGGTTGGTCGCGTGGTACAGCCCGCAACCTCGGATGCGGAACGAGTCGCCGATGGCAGACGAAGAAATCTTCATCGCCAGCCGCTGGACCAAAGGGAACCGGTTATTCCCAACCCGCATCGTGGTGAATCCGCAACGAGTGACGCGAATCAAGCCACGCCTGTTCGGCAGCAACGAGGAAAGCATCGGGATTTCGCAGGTTGCCTCCGTACATATTTCCACGGGAATCTTCTGGTCGGACATTCTGATCGAATCAACCGGCGGTACCGACCCCCTCACCAGCCGCGGGCATCGTAAAGCGGATGCGCGGCGTATCCGCGACTTGGTCGAGGCCTACCAATCGAACCGCCGCAGCTGACGGGTGGCTTCCCACCGATACCATGTCTCCCGCGCGGGTGCAGTCGGCCGTGTTGGGCTCTTCAGCTGGCGCCTGGCACCTCGGTTGAGAATGGTTGGGGTTGGGATTGCCGAATTCTTATCTCAAGAAAGGATTGCTCTCCCTCTCGGTTCCAATCGTGGTCAGCGGCCCGTGTCCGGGTACGACCACAGTCTCATCCGGCAAGGCCAGCACTTTTTCATGCAGCGAGCGGATGATCTTATCGAACGAACCTCCGGGCAAGTCGGTGCGCCCGATACTTCCGGCAAACAGTGTGTCGCCTGCGATTAGCTTGTTCTCGAGGGGAAAATACAGGCAGATGCTGCCTTCCGTGTGGCCGGGAGTCTGAATTACGCGGCCATGGAGCGAGCCGGCTTTTACCTCGTCGGCTTCGCCTACGCTCTGGTCAACTTCGACTGCACCGGGAGCCTCCATGCCTACCCACGCGGCTTGGACATCGAGCATCTTGAGGAGCGCGTAGTCGTTCCGATTCAGTAAGATCGGGGCTCCCGTCCGAGCCCGCAGCTTCATCGCCCCACCCACGTGGTCAATGTGGGCGTGGGTGATGACAATCTGTTTTACCGCGAGATTGTGTTTGGAGATCAGCGCAAGAACGTCCTCTATATCATCTCCCGGATCGATCACCATGGCTTCCCGTGTCGTCTCGTCCCCAAGGATTGAGCAGTTGCACTGCAAGGGGCCGACGGGAAGAATTTCATGGATCATAGAGGGCCGATGTCCTTGCTTTTTGCCGATGGGCAAAAAACGGATGACTCATGATCATTTTTGCGCTGGTGCCGGAGGCGGCGCTGCCGGCTTCGCGGGTTGCGATCTCGTCTGGGAAGGGCTCAGTCCTTGAAGCACCGACTTGGATCCGGCGTGGCGTGAAGCCATCACGGAAAGAGTAATCGAAGTCAGCATGAAGATCACTGCGGACCAGGTTGTTGCTCTCGACAGCGCCGTGGCCGCCCCGCGCGGTCCGAAGGCAGTCTGACTTCCCATTCCGCCGAAAGCTGCCGCGATGTCGCCGCTCTGCCCGCTTTGCAGCAGCACCACAATGATGAGAAACAAGCAAACAATGATATGAATCAGTGTGATTAGATAAACAATCATAGAAGCTTCTTATGTCCCCTGACCCTTCCGAGACCATTTGAGGGAGTATCGAGTCGTGAACGTGGTGCGGAAGGGGGGACTTGAACCCCCATGCCTTACGGCGCCACCCCCTCAAGATGGTGTGTCTGCCAATTCCACCACTTCCGCGAGTTGCAACCTGCCGGTAATCAAAACCTTAGCAACACTTGGAGGACACTTCCTACTGCCCGCCGCGCATCGTGCTTAATGTTATCGCGTTCCAGCAACCTACTGCAACGTTGAGGGGTCGTGTACCCTGCTTTTTCCCTCCGCTAGGTTGGCAAAGTACATCTTAGGAGGTACCAACCGAAGGTTCTGCTCACAAATCATAGAGTCGACCCCCGCCCAGTGCCGGGAATAGAATGGACGAGCAACAAGAGTAGAAATACTGCGATGGCTGAGCAGCTTGCGCATTGTCTTATAGCCTCTGGATGATGAGTTCAGCCCAGGAGTCGCATCCCTCCTCAGGGGTTAGGACGCGACAAAAGCAGGAATCCAGAAGGGGCCACCATACTGACTAGAACATCCTCAGGCAGACATCGATGGTTGATCTGGTGATTGGGGAAGGCCAGCTTACGCTGCGAGTTCAGGGGGCTGACAAGTTGTGGGCCTTCAAGAGCACCCTCGAAATCCCGCTTGTTCACATTGCTGATGTACGGGAAGATCCCGAGATCGCACGCGGCTGGTGGCATGGCCTTAGAATGCCTGGCACCAGTATTCCCGGCGTGATCACGGCCGGGACGTTCTATCAACATGGCAAGCGAATATTTTGGGACGTACACAATCCCGCGAAGACCGTAGTCATCACACTGCGGGATGAACGCTATGACGAACTGATTGTTGAAGTTGCTGACCCGCCGGCGGCAGTCAAAATGATTCAAGAGGCGCTGTGAATGACGCCGAGCTCGATCCCTCAAGGGTTGGTCGACGGGGCAACCAGGAGACAAGGTCGAATCATCTCGAACTACAGAGGACAGGTCGCTGGTGGCGCTCTCCCGGAACAGCGAGCATAGGAAGGTAAACGCTCATGCACTGGCCGCCGTGGTGCTGTCAGCAATTTTGCTTGCCCGAAGCACCCCGCCCAGCTTTCCGCCCGCCCCATGTGCGAATTCCTCGCTTCGGGCGATCGCGCATCACGATGAGCGACCACGATTTGAACACAACCGGGCCCAATGGAGTAATCCGGAAACTACTTTCCAGCCCGTTCCTCGGGCTCTCGAGTCTCGACACCTAGCAAGCACATCGCAGTCGGCTTTTAGTCTTCAAACCGACGGGCTGCACTACAACCGACCGCCTCCGTCAACCTCCCTAAGCTAGTCCCGACGACTTCGCCAGAGAGGTGATTCACTGGGGTTCACGCATGGCGGGATCCAGAAGACCTCGGTGAACCTTTTACGTGTACTGGTGGCTAAGACTACAGCGATACCACATGCAATCGCCAGGAGGTGGTTTTCCATGAAATCGATAGCGATAGCGACTTTCCTATTCTTGGCTGCGGCGTTATTCGCGCAGAACATGATTCCTAGCGGTACCATCCTACCGGTCAAGCTGAACTCTTCACTAAACTCCCAAAAGAGCAAGGCAGGACAAGAAATTACGGGCAGCCTTGCGCAGGATGTTCCTCTGGCGGCCGGTTCCAGGATTCGGGCCGGTACAAAGCTTCGGGGACACATCATCGCCGTGACTGGCGGTAGCGATACGGGCGCAAGACTCACCTTCCAGTTCGACACGCTACAAGTCGGCGGGCGGTCAATCTCTCTAACCACGGACCTTCGGGCCATAGCCTCCATGATGGAAGTTCACGAAGCACAGTTGCCCAAATCGGGCCCTGACCGTGGAACATCGGACGATGCCTGGGCAACGCAGCAAATTGGCAACGAAACCGTCTACCATGGAGGTTGGCCCGTTACTAACGGCCCCGACGTTGTTGGGAAGTCGCTCTTATCCGGTGGCGTGTTGGTGCGGATCACTTCGCACCCTTGGTCCCCGTGCCGCGGCGAACTGGACAACAATGATCAACCGCAAGCTCTCTGGGTGTTCGCCTCGGATGCCTGCGGGGCCTACGGTTTTTCGGATTTAACCATTGCGCATGCTGGGCGAACCGACCCCGTCGGGCAGATTGTTCTCACTTCGGAGAAGGGTAATATCGATGTGCGTGGTGGCAGCGGAATGCTATTGCGCGTCCTCGGGAGCAACCCCTGAGTCAACTCAAGTTCCTGCGGGGAGCTGACAAGCGCCTGAGAAGGCGAGTGCTCGAGGCACCGGTGTCGTGGTAGGCGGGATCGGCAGAACCGCCATTCGGACGGTTCTCACTAGTCGAGCGCCTTGACGACCGAGCACGGAAGGCTCGAGATACGGTTCGGTAACGCTTGGTTCGTGACCCGTCCAAAGGCACATCACTGCAGACCTATCGGCACCACAGCCTAGATTCGCTTTGTGCTATAACTCTGCGAGATGGCGAGTGCAAACCAGGGATCGTTCCACCTGTTTCGTTTCTCTGGGGTGGATGTATTTCTGCATTGGTCTTGGTTTCTCGTAGCCATCCTCGAAATCAAGAGCCGGGCGGCGGGACGTTACTCCTCCTTCGCCTGGAATGTGATCGAGTATCTGTTTCTGTTTCTGATTGTGCTCCTGCATGAGTTTGGTCACGCGCTGGCCTGCCGGCAAGTCGGCGGAGTGGCCAACCGCATCGTGCTATGGCCGCTAGGCGGTGTGGCATTCGTGAACCCGCCCCCCCGTCCGGGCGCTACCCTCTGGAGCATTGCGGCCGGGCCGTTGGTCAACGTCGTCCTCGTCGCTGTGTTCGGGGGAATCGTTAAGTTATACGGATGGTTCGGTTTAGTGCACACTTGGCCGGATCTCTATCGGCTGCTGCAGGCAATTTGGTTCATGAATCTGGGTCTCCTGGTGTTCAACATGTTGCCCGTCTATCCTCTGGATGGCGGCCAGATTCTTCGTTCTGTCCTCTGGTTTGCGCTGGGACGCGGCCGCAGCTTGATGGTGGCCACCATCATCGGGTTTCTAGGCGTGGGCGGTTTCATCATCCTCGCTCTATGGATGCATTCGGTGTTGTTCGGCGCAATTGCCGCCTTCATGCTCTTGAATTGCTGGGGCGGACTGCGACACGCACAGGCCTTGTTGCGCCTCGCAAAGCTGCCGCGGCGCGAGGGATTCGCCTGCCCGAGCTGCAAGGCCGCGCCGCCGGTCGGGGAGAACTGGAAGTGCGGGCGTTGCCGCAGGACGTTCGACAGCTTTCAGACCCTGGCGAACTGCCCGCACTGTGCGGCCCAGTTTCCGGTGACGCAGTGTTTGGAGTGCGGAGCCGCATATCCGATGGGCCAGTGGATCGTTCCTGCTTTTTGCCCGGCGAATCCGTAGTTGTGTTCCACCGCTGAGCCGGGGAACGGGTTCCATCCACCTGCCAAGTGCACCGCGTTCGGGAAAGACAACGCCACCCAACATGAGGGTCCCCTGCTGTGCCCCGGAGAGTGGATAAACAACGAACCGCTCGAAAGGCTCAATACTTGACGATGGCAGCGAAGGACTTGGGATCGAGACTGGCGCTGCCGACCAGAGCTCCATCAATCTCTTCTTCCGACATTAAGGCCTTCGCGTTCTGCGGTTTGACCGATCCTCCGTAGAGAATGCGGAGATGGTCGGCGAACTCCTGGCCGAAGTTCTTGGCGGCCTCGGCGCGAATCAAACTGTGCGCTTCGGATGCCATTTGGGGAGTGGCCGTCTTTCCCGTTCCAATCGCCCAGACGGGCTCGTAAGCGATGACCAGCCTACTGGCTTTCTTGGCCGAAACCTTATAGAAGGCCCGCGTGCACTGTCGTCGCAAGACGTCCTCCGTCAAGCCGGCTTCGCGCTCTTCGAGCACCTCGCCCACGCAAACAATGGGAGTGAGACTGGTTTCGAGCACGGCTTTGAGGCGAAGGTTGACCGTATCATCGCTTTCCCCGAAATACTGGCGTCGTTCCGAATGGCCAATGATCACATGGGTACAGCCAAAAGCCAATAACATGGCCGCGGAAATCTCCCCCGTGAATGCGCCCTCCTTTTCCCAGTGAACATTCTGGGCTCCAATGGCGACGTTCGATCCCCTGGCGGATTCGAGAGCCGTCCCAAGATCCAGGTACGGAGGGCAGACGACAATCTCGTCGCGATGATGATCGCTGACGAGAGGCAGAAAGACGGTGAAGAACCCGAGCGTCTCCTCGGGAGTTTTATACATCTTCCAGTTCGCGGCAATTACTTTCTTGCGCTTCATAGGATCCCTCTCGCGACAATCCTTGACCACAGAAACGCCGCGACATCACAAAGCCTCCGATCGAGTTGGTTCGATCAGAAATTCGAAGCGTGGTCTTTTCTCAAGGTGATCTTCTTTCCGTCCGGTAGGGCGCTCCTTGGTGGGCTTCCTCTAAGGTTTCAGCCGCAGTTTCGTACGCCTTTAACGTCGCAAGATCAAAGAGGACAAATCGAACTCGGGTGAGATGCGTTGTCGCCTGCAGCGCTTCGGCAACCGCGGAAACAGCGACCCGGGCAGCGTCGGCGACCGGATAACCGTAGGCACCGGTCGAGATAGCGGGAAAGGCTAGGGAATCAAGGGCATGCTCGTCGGCCAGGCGGATCGATTCGCGATGGCAGCTGGCTAGGGTCTCTGCCTCCCCACGTTGCCCTCCGGAATAGATCGGACCCACGGTATGGATCACGTACCGGGCGGGCAGACGCCCGCCGGTGGTGATGACAGCCTTGCCTGCAGGTAAATGTCCGATCTTGGCGACAATGCGTTGGCAGGCGGCGAGAATCGCAGGACCGCCGGCACGGTGGATCGCTCCGTCGACTCCACCGCCCCCCAGAAGCGAAGAGTTGGCCGCATTCACGATGGCGTCAGCCGCCTCCTTGGTGATGTCCCCCGGTCCACGGAATTCGATCGCCTTCCCGGGGTCGAACAGAAGCCGAAGCGAAACCTCGCTTACCAACCGTGTCCTCCGAGATCACTTCTTATCGGTCAGCGCCTCGACGCCGGGAAGCTTTTTGCCTTCCAGGAATTCGAGCGAAGCGCCCCCGCCGGTGGAAATATGGGTGATCTTGTCGCTTACGCCTGCGGCGTGAACCGCTGCCACCGAGTCTCCTCCCCCCACAATCGAAATCGCGCCGGCATTCTCGGCCACGGCCTGAGCCATCTTGAAGGTTCCTTTGGAGAAGGCCGGGATTTCAAAGACACCCATGGGACCGTTCCAGACGATGGTGCGAGCGCGAGAGATCTCCTCCGAATACTCTTCGATGGTTTGCGGTCCAATGTCGAGGCCCATCATATTGGCAGGAATCGGCTGGCCGCGGTTGACGGCATGAGCCGCTGCGTTGGGGCTTATGCTGTCGGCGACAACATGGTCGACCGGCAGCAGGAGCTTCACCCCGCGGTTTCTCGCATCTTCAAGAATCTGACGGGCAAGAGCGAGCTTGTCGTCTTCTACCCGAGATTTTCCGACCGGTACGCCTTGCGCCTTCAAGAAGGTGTAGGCCATGGCACCGCCGATGATCAAAACATTGACCTTCAGTAACAGATTTCGAATCACTTCGATCTTGTCGCTCGCCTTTGCCCCTCCCAAGACGGCGACGAATGGCTCTTCGGGATGCTGCATGGCTTGGCCAAGGTACTGCAGCTCTTTCTCCATCAGCAAGCCGGCCGCAGACTTCTGCACGAACTTGGTGATGCCGACGGTGGAGGCATGGGCGCGGTGCGCCGTGCCAAAGGCGTCGTTGACATAGTAATCGGCGAGGCTGGCAAGTTGTTTCGAAAACGTCGGGTCGTTGGCTTCCTCTTGCGCATGAAAGCGCAGATTCTCGAGTAATAGAGCTTGGCCTTTCTCCAGCTTGCCGGCCATCTCTTCGGCTTCAATGCCGACGCAATCAGGGCAGAAGCCGACGTTCTCGCCCCGCGCCAGCTCCCGGTCGAGCAGCATGCGCAGGCGTTCGGCCACCGTCTTGAGACTCATTTTCGGGTTGGGTTTGCCCTTGGGACGGCCGAGGTGTGAGGCCAGAATCAGGCGCGCGCCATGGCGCAACGCATACTCGATGGTAGGCAAAGTCTCGCGGATGCGGGTGTCGTCCATGACCCGGCCGTCCTCGAGTGGGACATTGAAATCCACCCGCACAAAGACACGGTGACCGTTGAGGGGAAGGTCGCGAATGGACAACTTGGACATGGTAACCGTCCTCGGAACGTCGCGTCCCCCGCCCAGGCTCTGTTCCTCGCCTCGCGAAGCTGGAGCTCGCGGCGGGATGATTGGTTCATGTTATGCTGCCGAGCCGCTTCGATCCGGAAGAGCCTTGCAGCGCAAACATCCGAAACCGGCTTCGGCTAAGCCAAGACGTCTTCGCGACAGCTGCAAGGGCCTTCCCAGATTACAAGCCCTTTTTGCCGATAAAGTCGATGAGGTCCCGAACTCGGCAGGAATAGCCCCATTCATTGTCATACCAGGAAACCACCTTTACCAGGTTGCCGCCAACCACCATGGTGGAAGGCGAATCCACGATGGAAGAACGCGAGTCTCCGCGGAAATCCGCGGAGACCAGCTCATGCTCTTCATAGCCAAGATACCCCAGGAGAGGACCTTGCTCGGAGGCCTTCTTCAAGGCAGCATTTACCTCCTCCTTCGAGGTCTTCTTTTCCACCGTCGCTACCAAATCGACGATCGAAACATCGGGTGTGGGGACGCGGATAGCGAAGCCATCCAACTTTCCCGCCATCTCCGGAATGACCAGCTTCAATGCTTTAGCCGCCCCGGTGGAGGTCGGAATCATGTTGAGCGCCGCAGCCCGCGCACGGCGCAAATCCTTGTGGGGGAAGTCGAGAATGACTTGGTCGTTGGTATAGGAGTGGATGGTGGTCATGGTCCCGCTGACGATCTTGAAATTGTCGTGAATCACCTTGGCGATCGGCGCCAGACAGTTCGTGGTGCAGGACGCATTGGAAATGATGTGGTGTTTGGCGGGATCGTACAGCTGGTGATTCACACCTAGGACCAGCGTCACGTCTTCATTTGTGGCCGGAGCGGAAATAATGACTTTCTTGACCGGGCCGCGCAGGTGCTTTTTGGCGTCTTCGGCCTTGGTGAATCGTCCCGTGGATTCTACGACCACCTGGACTCCCACCGATTCCCACGGGAGTTTGGCCGGATCTTTTTCCGCGAAGACTTTGATACTGCGACCGTCAACCTGAATGCAATCGG
>Ga0187778_10002864_pt1 | contig 11674 bp, 10 predicted proteins | sample 1015_Q2_SP5_20_M_FD_132418 | JGI IMG/M metagenome (GOLD analysis project Ga0187778, IMG submission 132418) | Tropical peat soil microbial communities from peatlands in Department of Meta, Colombia - 1015_Q2_SP5_20_MG | ecosystem: Environmental > Terrestrial > Soil > Wetlands > Peat | place...
CCGTCAGCAGCTGCCGCTCGATGCGCTTGCGGTCGGAGATGTCGCGCAGGATGGCCGAGTAGCCGATCAGGTTGCCGGCGTCGTCGTGGACCGCGGTCCGCGTGATGCTCACGTCGATGATGCGCCCGTCCCTGGTCTTCCGCCGCGTCTCGTAGTCCCGGATCGAGCCGTGGGCGATCGTCGTCCGGCGCATCCAGTCGATCTCGCCGCGCGCCAGCTCCTCCTCCGGCAACAGCATCGCGAACGGCTTCCCCACCAGCTGCCCGGCGGTCCACCCGAACATCTTCTCCGCGCCCCGGTTGGCGGACAGGATGACGTCGTCGGGGCTGACGCACATGATCGCGTCCGCCGCCATGTCCACGATGGCTGCGATGAGGGCGGGGTCCGGCTGCGTCGCGGTGTGAGTCATCCTGTCCCGAAAACTCGTCAGGTTAGGTCAGTCTCGCAATAATGGCCCCTCGCCGGCTCCCCTTTTCGCGGCCGCCGTGCCGGGTACCTTGGCCGTTCGGATCCCGTTGGGCCACAACGAGGAAGGGCCGGCCCGGCGGGGCCGTCCCCCCGCGCTCCCAGCGGCCGGGGGCTGCCGCCGCGGCCCGCGTCGTCACTGGGTCGGAATGCCGGAGGTGTGGCAGATCAGACACATCGCCCGGTTTTTCCCCGCGACGGAGGCGTTGAACCCCGGACCATGCGGATTGAAGTGCTGGCCGCCCGTCGCCGAGTGGCAGCGGACGCAGAAGTCCTGCGCGTGGCAGGTGGCGCACGTTTCGATCGCCCGCCGCGCGACCCCGCCGTGGCCGAACAGCCAGCCCGGCTGCTTGTCGTGATAGCCCGCCGAGGCGGGAGCGGCGGCGTTGGAGCGCCCGAGCACCTGGTGGCAGTCGTGGCAGAAGACCTGGACCTGGTGGCAGGATGCGCACTCGGACTCGGCCGCGTACGCCTGGATCGCATGGCGCTGCACGAAGTTCGCGCCGTGGAAGGAGGGCGCCTTCGCGGCGGCGTGACAGGTGGTGCAGTACGACGGCCGGTGGCAGGTCGCGCAGCTGGCGGTCCCCCCGGCGGCCATCTCACGGTGGTGCAGCCGCTGGTCCGGCAGGTGGTCCGCCGGCTTGAGGCCCGCGAGGTCCACGCCGAGAGCGCCGCCGGCCGCTCGCCGGGGCAGCGCCGCGATCGCGGGCACGCGCTCCTGGATGCGGTGGCAGCCGAGGCACGACTCCTGAGCGTGGCAGTTGGCGCACTCGCCGACGCCGCCGCGGGCGACGACGCCGTGACGGCGCGTCCAGTCGGCCGCAGCGTGGGAGGCGGGGCGCGGATAGCCCAGCGCGAGCGTCCGGACGACGGCCGCCTCACGGTCGTCCGGCGGCAGGTCGCGGATCGCCTGCACGGAGCGGGCGTTGACGTGACAGGAGGTGCACAGCTGCTGCGCGTGACACACCGCGCAGGTCGGACCCGTCGCCGCCGTGCGGTGGCTCAGCACCCAGTTCGAGTCGTGCGACGGCGGCTTGGGGAAGGCCTCGATTCTCTCGACGCTCAGGGCCGTGGCGTCGTGCAGCGTGGCGTGGCACGGCTGGCACGACTCCTGGGCGAGGTGGCTCGGCGCGCCCTGGCCGTGGCAGGAGACGCAGCGCTCCGGGTTCGCACGCCCCACCGCCATGAACGGCTGGGAGTCGGCACCGGCGTGGCACTTCTGGCAGTTGGGGCCCCCGCTGTCCATCGCCTCGAACATCGCGACGTGCGGCCCGTGGTCGAACGTCATGTTGGTGGCCCGCCGCTGGGGCGGCGTCCAGCTGACACGCCGGGCCAGATCGCCGTTGTGGCAGCCGGCGCACAGCTCCGGTGACGGCCAGATCGTGGCGGTGTCGCCGGTCGCGATCCCCGCGTGGCACGCCGCGCACGTGGTGAACAGCCGCTCGTGCCTGGCGTGCGGGAAGGTGTCGGCGGCCGCGCGGGCGGCGGCCGGCCCCGCGTGGACGGCGCGGGGAGCCCGCGCGCCGGCCAGCAGCGCGGACAGCGCGAGCAGGGCCGAAGCGGCGCGGGCGATCACCGGTAGCTCCCGACGCGGTCCGCGTCCGCCCCGATGGTCCAGTCGAACGTGACCGAGGCGCGGGTCTGGTTCCAGTCGACGCCGGTCGAGCCCGTCTGCCGCCGCTGGAAGTACCGCGTCACGTCCAGCTTGAGGCCGACGCGGCGGTCCAGCGCCGTTCCGAAGTCCGCGCCGAGCCCGTACACGGTGCTGCCGGCGACGCGGAACATGTCGGTCTGCTGGAATGCGGTGGTCTGGACCCCGGCGTGCCAGCCGCCGGTCGGCGACCAGGCGACGCGGACGTCGCCGGCGCTCTGGTCGCCGCCGAAGCCCAGCTCGAGGTGATAGTCGCCCTCGACGGTGTACGCCCCCCGCCGCAGATGGACACCGGCGGTGGCTTCCTTCTGGTCGTTGCCCACGTTCACCAGGAACGGTGAGCCGACGCTCAGCGGTTGCCAGTGCCGGTAGGTGAACGCCCCCGTGAGCGTCAGGTCGCGCGCCGGCGCCAGGTTGAGCGTGGCCGAGTAACCGGCGTGCGACTCGGGCGCGAAGACACCCCAGATGGTCGAGAGATCGAGCGTGGGCCGGTACTGAAACGCTTCCACCTGGACGGAGGCACCGCCCCCCAGCATGACCGTCGCGCTGATGCGCGCCTTGCCCCACTGTTCCCGCGCCAGGTCGGCGTCGGCCGACGCCGCGAGCACGAGCTGCGAGCCGACGCCGACACGGCCGTCGAGGGCCGCGCGCTCCGACACGAGCCCGCTCCGGTCCGCCAGCAGCTCCCGCTGGTAGATCGCCGAGAAGGTCGACCGCGGTGACGGCGCCGCCCACAGCGACGCGCCGAGCAGGATGGTGCCCTGGTCGGGCTGCAGCGGATCGAGCGACGTGATGGCCGAGCTGTTCGGCGCGTCGAGCGAGGCGCGCGCCAGCCCGCGACCCCCGTACCCCTCGATCCGCAGTGCGGCCAGCGGCCGCCACAGCGCCGTCAGGCCGTCGAAGGCGTACCACCCGAGCCCGGACGCGCGCTGCTGCCGGCCGCCGCGCAGCAGGTAGCTCGGCCGCTCCAGCTCGAGGTAGGCGTACATCGTCTGGAAGTGCTCGTCGGACTGCGGCCAGATCAGGCCGGAGCCGAGGGCGGCGCGGCCCCGCACCAGCGCGTAGGCGCGCAGGCCCTCGACCCCGAGGCCCCACGCCGACACCTCGAGGTCCTGGGTGAACGGTGCCGCGTAGGTGGCCGGCAGCGCCACGAAGCCGCCAGTGTCGCTGTTCGCCGTCGAGTCGTACGCGATCGGGCGCAGCTGCACGTACTGGGTCGTGGTCGTGCCGTGCACGCGGATGTCCTGGGCGCGCGACGCGGACGCGCGGGCCGCGGCGAGCGCCACCGCGACGGCGGCGATCCGGAAGAGCGGGTGGCGCATCGTCAGCTCCGGGCCATGACCTTGTGACACTGCTCGCACGCCTGGCCCGGGACGTGTCGCGCCTGCGCCGTGTGGCAAGTGAGGCACATCTCCCGGGTCGCCGGCAGGCTGGCGGCGCGCGCGCCGTGGCAGGCGGTGCTCGCGCAGTTGGGGTGGTCCGCGGCCTTGTGCTCGGCGAGGGCGTTGGCGCCGGCGTGGCAGGCGACGCAGTTCGCCGCCGGCTGGTGGTGCGCGGCGTGGCACGACCCGCAGTCGGCGCCCTCCGGGGCGCGGGACAGCGGGTTGGTGTGGCACTGCACGCAGGCGAAGCTGCCGTGGCGCTGGTGCTCGAACGGGAGCCGCCGGGTCACCGTGTCGCGCTGCGCCGCGATCGGGAACGTCCGCAGCGGCCGCAGGACCGCGCGGCTCAGCGCCGCCACGTCGTGGCAGGTCGCGCACTCCAGGCGCTCAGGCCCGCTGTGGTGGCAGCGCTGGCAGTCCGCGGCCGAGCGCACCAGCAGCTCGCCGTGGCGGACCCGGCTGGAATGACAGGCGGCGCACGCCTGGCCGCGGTGGTCGCCGTGGGAGAAGCGCGGCACCGATCCGGCGGCGGGCGTGGGCCGCGGCGCGCCCTGCAGCACCGCCTCCAGCTCCGGCGCGCCGGCCGACGCGAAGTCCGCGACCGCCGTGGGCACCGCCAGCCCGCTGCGCGGGATCCAGCTCATCCCCCGTCCCCGGGTCGGTGCCTCCCGCGCGATGTTCGCGTGGCAGCGCGTGCAGCTCCGGCCCTCGACCCGCCAGCTGTGCGGCTGGTGGCAGGTCGTGCAGCGGTCGGGATGCGGCACCCCGACGTGGAAGCTGACCCGCTGCCAGCCGGCGTGGCATCCGGCGCCGGTGCAGCTCACGTCCTGCGGCGTGGTCTGGGTGTGCGGGTTGTGACAGTCGCCGCAGACGCCGTTGTGCGGGTCGCGCCCGATGTCCATCCCCTGGAGCCGCTGCTGCATCGCGTGGCACGACAGGCACTGGGCGGCGGCCGGCGTGAGCGGCTTGCCGAGCGAGTCCACCGCGAAGGTGGGCGCCTGGGCCAGGAAGTTGTGGCAGGTGGTGCAGTGCAGCTCGCTCAGCTGGCCCATGCCCCCCAGGCGGATCTGGCTGTGGTCGTGACAGCCCGACTGGCCGCAGGTCCGGTCCACCGAGGCGAACTCGTGCAGCGACACGCCGTGGCACTCGACGCACCGCATCCCCTTGAGCCGAGGATCCCTCGACTCGAGATGGATGCGGTGCCCGGCCGTGGCGGCGATGATCTTCCACCTGGTGGAGTCGCCGGTGACGTGGCACTTGGCGCACACGTCGTTCGGGACCCGCGCGTGCCGGCCGATCGCGGTCGGGTGCTCCACCGCCGTCATCCACAGCTGGTGCAGCTGCTCCGGCAGGCGCCCTTCGTGGCAGGTGTGGCACTCGAGCTTCGCGTGGGCGCTCCGGCTGAAGCGCTGGAACGGATCCACCATCAGGTGGCACGACGTGCAGAACCGGTTGTCGTGCTGGATGTAGTGCCACTGCCGGTAGCCGGCCGCCGACACGCCGAGCACCGCCACCGCGAGGCCGGCCATCAGGCCGATGCGCGCCCGGCGGCCGAGCTTCGCCCACCGATCCAGCACCCAGACGTAGTAGCGGGTCACGGTGACTAAATTGCTCCTCGATCAGCCCCATGCGTCAAGCGGGCCGGCCCTGGTGGACCGGCCCGTTCGACTTCCGACTCCCCGCCGTCGCCCGCGCCGCTGGTCCGGCCGGCGACGGACCCGGTCAGGGCTTCATGCCCAGCGCCTGCATGCGCGCGCGCATCTGCGCGGCCTCCGCGGGCGGCGCGGGAGGCAGATACGTGTACTGCGCCCGTACCGCCTGAATGCTGCCGAGCAGGAGCGCCTCCGCGTAGATCGGGTTGTGGACGCCGTACGAGCCGTCCGCCCGGTTGATCATGTCGGCGTTGAACCAGGCGCCGAAGCCGACGCTGATCGTGCCGAGCGCGAAGTCGCTCGGGTTCTTCTGCCTCACCATCGCCAGCAAGCCGGAGTCCACCGGGAACGTGTCCAGCACGCCGTTGCCGTTCGCGTCCACCCACAGCGTTCGCACGTCGCCCTGCAGCCGTCCCGTGAGAACCTGGCGGTCCGCCATCGCCTGCGCGCCCGTCGCGTGACAGCCGCTCACCGTGCAGGCATTGTATCGCCGGCTGGAGTCCGAGCAGTTGTCGTTGTAGGGAGAAACCGGCGCGCCGGTGGAGTCGCTGCAGGGGATGGCCCGGAACAGGTGGCCGGTCGAGTGGATGACGAACTTGCCCGTCGCCTTGTCCGTCACGTCGTACGGTTCGACGTGGCAGCCCGCGCACAGGGTCGGGTTGGCCGAGGAACCGTGCGTGGAGGCCTCCTGCGTCTCGTTGTACTGGAAGTTCGGCGGAATCCAGCCCGCCTCGCCGAGCAGCATCGGTCCCTGCGGCGAGTGCGCGCCGCGGGTGCTGGTGGGATCGGGCGCCGAGCGGCGGTAGTGGCACTGCATGCACAGGTTGGTCCCGAGGTCCGCCGTGCTGATCGGGTAGCGCAGCTGGGCCGGGTTGGGGCTGCCGTGCGGATCGTGGCAGACCGCGCACGTGATCGGCTGCCAGGTGCCGCTGGTTTCCTCGAGGTACGTGGCCTTCTGGTCGAACCGGGCGAGTGCGCCCTGGCCGGAGTGGCACCCGATGCACGACGCGTTGCCGTTGGCCGCCGGCTCGACCGTGCCGTGGCCGGACTGCACCCACTGGTCGACGAACGGACTGTGCGTGCCGGTGTGGCACGTGCCGCAGCCCTGCGGCAGGCCCGTGTCGGCCTGAATCGACGCGAGCGGCTGCGTCTCGTCGGGCGCGCCGATGTGCGTGGCCCCCGGACCGTGGCAGGCTTCGCACTGCACGTCCTGATAGTACTTCTTCGAGGCCGCGGGCACGGCGAAGTACCCCGCGCTGTCCTGCGCCAGGTTGGAGAAGCCGTTGGTGGTGTGGCACTGGTAGCAGTAGCTCGCCGCCTCGCCCGACGCCTGCAGGTCCGCCCAGGCGCTCGCGTGCTTCGTCGACGCCCACTCGGTCTGCCGGTCGATGTGGCAGTTGCCGCACGTCGTCAGCTTGGTGTCGGGGTTGCTGTAACCGACGAAGGCGGCATCCTTGGTGCTGACACCGGACGGCGCCGTCGTGTTGTCCTTGACGCAGCCGGCCGCTGCGAGGGCGAGCACGCTTCCGAGCACGAGGTATCCGATACGAATCGAATGTCTCATAGGCGGTTCCTCACGCTACACCGACGTTGTTCGTGCCTCTGTCCGAGGGTCCGGTACCCGTACCGGTCGTTCGTGGGCCTAGGTAGTCGTACGGATGCATCAGCATTGCCCATGCCACCTGAAAGTGACAGGTAAGCTGTTCTTTAGCAAGTGGTTACCTTGCCGTACGACAGTTGATTCCCGATAACTGAATCTCTTGTGTCCGAATACACAAACTCTGGACGGACAGATTGCGACAGGAATGGCGGGAATCCCTGTTCTGAGCAGTCCTGTTGGCCGGTGGCCGTTTCCGCGGCCAGGTATGGAAACTGGAGCGTGCCCGGGGTACAAGGTGGGCGACCGCGCCCCGAACGGGTGCGGACCGACGATCGACTCGGACTCACCTCCTTCGACGGAGCAGAGCGATGAAGACGACGGCGTGGCTGATCGTTCTTGCCGCAGCGGCCACCCCGCTGGCGGCACAGCAGCATCCGGCGTCGCACGGCGTGATGCGGGGCGGGATGATGCACGACGACATGATGAAGGGCATGGACTCGATGATGGCGCCGGTGATGCGCGCCATGGCGTACGCCCCGCAGCACCTGCTGAGGGAGAAGACGGCGCTGCACCTCACGGCGGACGAGGTCACCCTGCTCACCGGTCTGGCCGACACGGCGAAGGCGGCGCACGACGCAGCCGCCGGCCAGGCGCGGATGCACCTCGCCGAGATGGCGCAGGTGATGGGCACGGCCGCGCCCGACACCGCGGCGCTCCGGGCGCACTTCGACGCGGCGCACCGGTTCATGGGCGACGCGATGTGGGCGATGCTGCGGGCGGCCGCGCAGGCGCGGGCGCTGCTGACCGACGCGCAGCGGAGCCAGGTGGACGCGATGGCGAGGGCGCCGATGCATCACGGCATGATGCACCACGACTCCGCGGGGCACTAGGCTAGCGCAGCGCCTCGGAGAAGAAGCGATGCAGGATGCCGCGGCCGGTCCGCTCGACGGCCGCGCGCCGCTGCTCGTCGATCGTGAAGTCGCGTGGCCGGAGGTCGGCCCACGCGCGCGCCAGGGCGGCATCCAGCTCGACGTGGAACTGCAGCGCGTACACCCTGGCGCCGACGCGGAACGCCTGGTGCGGATAGGCGCCGCTGGCCGCGAGGTGCGCGGCGTCGCGCGGCAGGTCGAAGGTGTCGCCGTGCCAGTGAAAGGCGTCGAACCCCGGTCCCGACGGCCCGAGCACGGGGTCGCGCGCGCCCTCCGCGGTCAGCCGGACCTTGCCGACGCCGATCTCCGGCGCCGGTCCCTCGTAGACCCTGGCGCCCAGCGCCGCGGCGACGAGCTGCGCTCCGAGGCACACGCCGAGCACGGGCAGGTCGCGCGCGTGGGCCGCCGCGATCAGCGCCTGCTCCTCGGTGAGGTAGGGGTGAGCCTGGGCCTGGTAGACGGCCATGGGTCCGCCGAGCAGGACGACGCCGTCGACGTCGCGCGCCGGCGGCAGCCGCTCGCCGCGGTCCACGCGCCGGACGTCGAGCGCCACACCGTGGACGGGGGCCACGGCCGCGATGAGGCCCGGGCCCTCCGAGGCCACGTGCTGGACGACGGTGAAGCGGCGCGCCGGGCTCACGCCAGCCAAGCTCGGCCGGGCCCGGGGAAAGTCAAGTCGCCACCTTGCGGCGCGGCGCGGCACCGGCAAGGTTAGCGTCGGGAAGCCCGGGAGTCCTCTTGCCACGCGACCTGCTGCCCGTCGTGCAAAGCGCGCTGAGCGATCGCTACGCGGTGGAGCGCGAGATCGCCCGCGGCGGCGCCGCGCGCATCTTCCTGGCGCGCGACCGCTCCGGCACCCAGGTGGCGCTGAAGATCCTGCACCCCGAGCTCGCCGTCTCGCTCACGGCCGAGCGGTTCCTGCGGGAGATCAGCCTGCTTTCGCGCATCGACCACCCGCGCATCTGCCGGCTCCTGGACTACGGCGAGCGGGACTGGCTGGTGTACTTCGTCATGTCCTACGTCGAGGGTCCGACGCTCCGGCAGTACCTCGACCGGGTCCGTCGCGCCTCCATCGAGGACACGCTGCGAGGCGGCTCGGACGTGCTCGAGGCCCTCGAGTACGCGCACGGCCTCGGCGTGGTGCACCGCGACGTGAAGCCGGACAACATCAAGCTGTCGCCCGCGGGCGCGGTGCTGATGGACTTCGGGATCGCCAAGGCGGTGGCGGCGTCGGCGGCCGGCGCCTCGCGCCTGACCCGCTCGGGCTTCACGGTCGGCACGTCGGCCTACATGAGCCCCGAGCAGGTGGCGGGACAGCAGACCATCGATCATCGCAGCGACCTGTACTCGGTGGGGTGCGTGATCTACGAGTGCCTGACGGGCGCGCCTCCCTACGAGCACACCGACGACCGCCTGGTGCTCGGGATGCACATGCGCAGCGCGATCCCCGACGCGCGGAAGCGCCGCTCCGACACGCCGGCCAAGCTCGCCAAGCTGGTGAGCCGGGCGCTGGCGAAGAACCCCGGCGACCGGTGGCAGTCGGCGGCCGAGATGGGGGCCGCGCTGCGGGAGTGCGGCCCGCCCCCCGCCTGAAACCGCTTCCACATCGCCGGTGCGGGTCGTTAGCTTGCGGGCGTTCCCGCCAGCGAGGAAGACCGGATTGCTGCTGACGCTCTGCAAGGCGAAGCTGCACCGCGCCACCGTGACGGAGGCGAACCTCCACTACGTCGGCAGCATCACCATCGACGCGGCGCTGATGGAGGCGGCCGGGATCGTGCCGTTCGAGCGGGTCCAGGTGGTCGACGTGGCGAACGGCGCGCGGTTCGAGACCTACGCGGTCGAGGGCGCCCGGCGCTCGGGGACCGTGTGCCTGAACGGCGCGGCCGCGCGCCTGGTGCACGTCGGCGACCCGGTGATCATCATCGCCTACGCGCAGCTGACGCCCGAGGAGGCGCGGGCGCACCGGCCGACCATCGTGCTGCTCAAGCCGGACAACACCGTGCTGGACACGCTGCGGCCCGAGCACAGCTCCGAGCTGGCGGGGCGGCCGGACGCGCTCGACGCCTGACGGCGGGGAGGAACGGATGGCGAGGACGAAGCTGCCCTGGCTGGTGGCCGGCGTCGCGGTGGCCGCGACGGTGGTGGTCCTGGTGGCGACGCGCGGCGGCGGCGCGGGACACCATCCCGTTCCGCGCCCCGGCGTCACGGGCGCGCGGGTCCTGCCGGCGTCGGCGTTCGGCGAGGACGAGCGGCTGGTGCGCGCCTACGAGGCGGCGCGCACGATGCCGGCGCTGTTCGACGGCCTGTACTGCTACTGCCACTGCAAGGAAGACATGGGCCACGTCTCGCTGCTGACGTGCTACGAGTCGGAGCACGCGGCCTCGTGCGACATCTGCCTGGGCGAGGCGGCGATCGCCGCCCAGATGCACGCTACCGGCGCCTCGCTCGACGACATCCGCCGGGCGATCGACGCGCGCTACAAGACCTAGCGGCCGGCGGTGAAGGTGGGGGTCCGCGCCTCGAGGCGGCGGTGCGGCAGCCCCGACAGCCGGATCAGCAGGCGGCGCGCCCCGACGGCCAGCGCGCCGCCGAGCCCGCCGCGGCTCGAGATGGCCGGCCCCACGTCGCCCCGCAGCCACCGTTCCACCTCGTCGAGATCCGATTGCGACAGCGACGCGATGTCGAGCGTCGCCAGGTAGTAGTAGCGGGTATCCGGTCCCGTGGCCGGCGGCGTCATCTCCACGGTGAACGCCCGCGCCAGGGCCCGGCTCACGGCGTCCATCGCCGTGAGGTGCGTCACGTCGCCCCCGGTGCGGATGAGGTCGAATTCGCCCGACAGCGGGTCGAGGCGCACGACCGCATCCCACTCGACCCCGCCCTGCAGGCGGTCGAACAGGGGAGACTGCCTCCACAGCTCGAGCCGAAAATGGAACCGGACGGAGAAGCCGTTCCGGAGCGCCCCGTCGAAAACGCCGTCGTCCAGCAGGCGCTCGGCGCGGACGACCGGCGGCAGCAGCTGCGCCGCGGAGTCGCGCGCCAGCGTGATGGTGAGGCGGGGCGGGACGGTTCGGGCCGGCTCCCGGACTTCCTGGGCCCGGGCCGCGGGGCCGGCGCTCGCGACCAGCGCGAGCAGGAGCCCCGCGGCCCGTTTCACCCTGCTAGAAGCGCCGGCCCATCCGCACGGTGAAGGTCACCGTGCGGATGGCTTGGTCGAGCGGCTTGGCCAGATAGAAGCCCAGCGGACCGAAGTCGAGCCCGAGGCCGATGTCGGTGCGCAGGGAGCTGATCGTTGGCAGCTTGTCGGGCGGGATCTGGTCGGGGCCCACGTTGCCGTTGCGCGCGACCGACCACGCGCGGCCCGCGTCGGCGAACACCACCAGGTCGGGCCCGCTGACGTGGAACGGCTCGTAGTGCTCGTCGCGCGCGTCCCCCCAGTCGCTCGCCCACTTCGGCCCGAAGTCGAAGCCGAGATGGGTCCGGAACTCCGCCTGGGCCACGAGCGCCCGGTCGCACAGCGCCGGCTCGCCCGCGACGCCGGTGCCGCCGCACGAGAATTGCCGCCAGCCGTACCCCGGCAGCGGATCGGGGTAGCCCAGCGACAGGCGCCGCTGCAGGGGCAGCGGCTCGCCGCCCAGCCAGCCGCCGCCCGCGAGCCGCAGGTCGAGTCGGCCGGTCGGCGAGAGCCGCAGGTAGCGGCGCGCGTCGAACGCGATCCGCTCGAAGCCGAGGTTGCCGTCGGCGAGCGCCGGATCGATGCACGGAGCGGACACGCAGGTGAGCGGGCCGAGGCTCCCGGTGACGTCGCCACCGTGCGCCAGCTCGTACTCGCCGGTCACGAACCAGCCGGCGCTCGGCGAGCCGCGGTCGTTGCGGGTGTCGAGGCGGAAGGATGTGATCAGCGAGCGGTACTTGCCGTCGGTGATCGCCGGGTTCGGGCGCCAGGGCTCGTCGGTCCGGAACAGCGTCCACGGGGTCCGCGCCTGGAGCGAGGACTC
>Ga0187778_10002865_pt1 | contig 11672 bp, 8 predicted proteins | sample 1015_Q2_SP5_20_M_FD_132418 | JGI IMG/M metagenome (GOLD analysis project Ga0187778, IMG submission 132418) | Tropical peat soil microbial communities from peatlands in Department of Meta, Colombia - 1015_Q2_SP5_20_MG | ecosystem: Environmental > Terrestrial > Soil > Wetlands > Peat | place...
CCAAGATTGCCAATGGTCATGGAGAGCGCCGCGACCACCCAAATCAACCAGATTCGGCCGGGAGCGCGCGCCTCGAACATAATGCGCAGCAGGACAGCGAAGGCGGCTGCCTTGGGCGCGGTTGACATGAATCCCACGACGGGGGATGGCGCGCCTTCATATACATCGGGGGTCCAGATGTGGAAGGGCGCCGCCGCGACTTTGAAACCCAGCCCGACGAACATCAACGCAACGCCGAGATAAGCCAGCACGGGAATGTGTCCGGAGCGAAGCACTTCGCCAATATCTTTGATATTGGTCGAGCCAGTGGCGCCGAACATCAGCGCAACCCCGTAGAGAAAGAAGGCGGTGGCGAACGAGCCCAGCAGGAAGTATTTGATCGAAGCCTCGCTGCTGATGGCAGCTCGCCGGCGAAAGCCGGCCAGAATGTACGTTGAAATCGAGGAAATTTCGAGGGAGATAAAGATGAGAACCAGTTCCACCGCAGACGACATCAGGCACATGCCTACGGCCCCGAAGAGGACTAAACCGTAGTATTCTCCGGCACGAATTTCCTGAACCTGCATGTACTCGAATGAAGTGAGGATTACGACGGCAGTGACGGCAATAATCACAAAATGAAAAAAGATGCTGAATGCATCCACTTGAATCATGTTCCAGAAGCCGAGACCGGGATACTGGGCCTGAAAAATGGTTGCAGCAAGCGCCGCCAGTGAACCGATCAGGGCAATGGTTCCCAAGGGCCGCTGATTTCGCCGCTCGTCCAGCAGCGTGTCGACGAGCATGATGGCCATGCCGAATAGCGAGAGCACAATCTCCGGCAGTAAGCGGATGTAATCAGCGGCCTGAGGAATGACTTGCGCAGAGTTGTTCATCGGCCGATCACCTTAATTGCGACTTCAGTGAATGGCGCTAATACCGTCCGCGCGGCTGGATCGATGGCATTCAACCAAAGCAACGGAGCCACACCCATAACCAGAGCCGCAATTGCAGGCGGCCACAGCGCCACGCGTTCTCGTGGGCTAAGATCAGAGAGGGTCTCGTTAACCGAGTGGGTGACTTTTCCAAAGAAGACCCGTTGATACATCCACAGCAAATAGCAGGAGCTCCAGATCACGCCGGTCGCCCCCAAGATACCGTAGATCGCGCGATCGCTAAACGCTCCGCTCAGCACTAAGAACTCGCCCACAAAGCCGTTCAGCAAAGGCAATCCTAACGACGACAGAACGATGAACAGGAAAAAGGCGGCGTAAATCGGCATAGGTGTGGCAAGACCACCGAACTCGATCATTTCGTAAGTATGGCGACGCTCGAAAAGAATTCCAGCCAACATGAACAGTGCGCCGGTCGAGACGCCATGAGCAAGCATCACAAATGTCGCCCCATCGAGTCCCAATTGGGTGAAGCTAAAAATGCCTAACACTACAAATCCCAGGTGGCTGATGGATGAATATGCAATCAGCTTTTTCATATTGGGCTGGACTAGCGCCACCAGCGCGCCATAGACGATGCCGATCAAAGCCAGAATCGCGATCCACCATGCGTTGTTGCGCGCCTGCTCGGGAAACAGGCCAAGATTAAAGCGCAACATGCCATACGTCCCCATCTTGAGCAGAACACCGGCCAGCAGAACCGATCCGGCTGTGGGCGCTTCTACGTGCGCATCGGGCAACCACGTGTGAACCGGGAATAGAGGGACTTTGACGGCGAACGCCACGAAGAATCCCAGAAAAAGCCACGGTGCCGCCGCGGCAAAATGTTCTACTTGCCCGTTACGGATGGCGCTCTCGATGCTGCTGAAATCGAAGGTACCGGTCTTGGCATACAGCCAGAGGATCGCCGCCAGCATGAACATCGAAGCGATCATGGTGAAGAGAAAGAATTTCACGGCGGCGTAGACCCGGCGTCCATGGCCGTAGATGCCGATCAACAGAGCCATGGGAATCAGCGTTGCTTCCCAGAAAAAGTAGAACAAAAACAGATCGAGAGAAATGAACACGCCAATCAGCGCAGTTTCCAACACCAGCATCAGGATGAAGAATTCTTTGACGCGATCCTGAATCGATTTCCAAGAGATCAGCACGCAAAGCGGGGTCAAGAAAGTGGTAAGCACGACCAGCCAGACGGAGATGCCGTCCGCTCCCAGGTGGTAATGAATATTTGGATTGCTGATCCAAACCCGATTCACTTCGTATTGAAACCCAGCTTGCGCGCGCTGAAGGTAAACCGGGAGATGCAGAGAAAGCACAAAATCGAGCAGGGAAACGACCAGAGCGAAGACGCGAATGTCGCGATCGCGGCGTGGAAACACGATCAGCAGGAGCGCGCCAGCCAGCGGAATAAACGTGACCAGCGTCAGAATCCAGTTGTCGAAGCCCGCGTTCATCGAATTCCTATCCAGACCATATAGACAATTACCGCGGCCGCGCCTGCCGCTACCCATCCTGCATAAGAGCGCAGATTACCCGATTGCATGTGGCGTACGATATCGGAAATTTCGCGCGCACCCTCAGCGCTATTGTCCACGGTCGCATCGATCACATTCTGGTCGATACCGTGCCAAAGCAGCTTGGTCGAGCCATTCACTACAGGTTTAACAAAAAGGATTGCGTAGAGTTCGTCGACGTAATATTTGTTGAGCACCGCTTCGTAGAAACCATCGAGCGCATGCGCAATCTTTTCCGGAAGTTCTGGCCGGCGATGATAGAGCAGCCACGCCAGCAGGAATCCAGTCAAACCGGCGACTACGGAAATTCCCATGAGAAGACTTTCGGTCGCGTCCGCTTCGGCGTGGGGTTGAGTTGAAGCAGTTGCCTGGGATGCTTCGAAAGGAGTGGCAGCGGTCACTCCTGAGCGAAATACGGGAGCCAGAAAATTCTCAAATGTGTTGTGGTAACTAATCCATCCGCCTATGACCGAAAGCACCGCCAGAACGACCAGGGGGGCCAGCATGACCTTCGGGCTCTCATGAATGCCGCTGTGACCGTGGGACGCCTGCGCCACCGCAGGCGTGTGTCCTTCGTGACCCGAGAGCTCGCCGCGATACTCCCCGAAGAATGTCAGGAACCATAGCCGGAACATGTAGAACGACGTAATAAGGGCTGTGATTATGCCGATCAGCCAATACACCCAGCTACCGTGTGTGCTCGAATAGGCCTGCCACAAAATTTCATCTTTGCTGAAGAACCCGGCAAATGGCGGAATACCGGAGATGGCGAGGGTTGCTGCCGTCATCGTCCAAAATGTCCATGGAATTTTCGTTCGCAGTCCACCCATCTTCCGCATATCCTGCTCACCGCCAATGGCGTGAATCACGGAACCCGCCGCCAGAAACAGCAGGCCCTTGAAAAATGCATGCGTCATCAGGTGAAGGATGCCCGCTGAATACGCGGCCACGCCGCACGCCATGAACATGTATCCCAGCTGCGAGATCGTGGAGTACGCCAGGACTTTCTTGATGTCGGTTTGAGCAATCCCAATCGTGGCAGCAAACAAAGCGGTGAGCGTGCCAATAATGGCCACCACGGTCAGTGCTGCCGGAGCCCGATCAAAGATCACATGGGAGCGGGCCACCATGTAGACACCGGCCGTAACCATGGTCGCAGCGTGAATCAAGGCCGAAACCGGAGTTGGACCCTCCATCGCATCCGGCAGCCAAACGTAGAGAGGGATTTGAGCCGATTTTCCGCAAGCCCCGACCATCAGCAGCAGAGCGATCGATGTGAGCAGGCCGGTGCCCTGCGTTTCCGGACTCATCGGCATGATGTGGGAGAAGAGGTGATGAAAATTGAGCGATCCGAAGTGCTTGATCAGCAGAAATAATGCGATCAGGAATCCAAAATCACCGACGCGGTTAACGATAAACGCTTTCTTGCCGGCAGAGGCCGCGGAATCCTTAGTGAACCAGAATCCGATCAACAAGTAAGAGGCCAAGCCAACCCCTTCCCACCCGATAAACATCACCAGGTAGTTGCTGCCGAGCACCAGCATGAGCATGAAAAACATAAACAGATTCAGGTAGCTGAAAAAGCGGTAGACGCCGCCTTCCTCCGCCATGTATCCCACCGAATAGATGTGTATGAGAAATCCAACTCCAGTTACAACCAGCAGCATGATCAATGAAAGCTGGTCGAGGTAGAAAGCAAAGTCGGCCCGGAAACTTCCCGCGTGAATCCACGAAGCTAATGTTTCTTCGTACGGGGTGAAAAGGGAAGGGAATTGAAATGCAACCCACAACGCCAGTGCGAATGCCGCGCCGCAGAAAGTCAAGGCGACCGCAGAGACGGCCTGCCGCGAGAAACGCCTTCCCCAAAGTCCATTGATCGCGCCGCCAATCAACGGCAGCGCGGGAATCAGCCAGAGATGTAGATTGGGCGTCATAGTTTAAGCAGATTCACCCGGTCCACATTCAAGGTTTCACGGGTACGGTATACGGAGATGATGATAGCCAATCCGACGGCGGCCTCCGCAGCTGCAACCACCATTACAAAAAATACAAACACTTGACCACTGAAGGCCTTCCACTGGGCAGCGAAGGCAACGAACGACAGGTTCACGCCGTTGAGCATCAACTCAATCGAAAGAAAAATGCTGATGATGTTGCGCTTGATCAGAAACCCAGTCACCCCGCAGGCAAAGAGAATTCCGCTGAGCACCAGGTAATAGGCAAGCGGAACCATCAGCCCTCCTTCTTTGACCGCTGGATGGATTGCGGCGGTGAGGCCAAAACTACCGCTCCCATGATGGCGATCAGCACCAGCACTGAAGTGATTTCAAAGGGCAGCAAATAATCGTGAAAGAGCAGCCATCCGATAGTTTGTGGCGGACCGGGAAGCGCTCCCGGCGGAACGGCGTGGGTGCCCGAGTGTTCCAGCAGGACCCAAGCCACCAGCAGGCTGCCAATCAACATGCCCGGTACGCCAAACAACAACGCCACGCGACTACCCCGGGTACGCTCTTCTTCACCCGCATTCAAAAGCATGATGACGAAGATGAACAGCACCATCACCGCCCCGGCATAAACGATGACCTGGATGGCCGCAACGAATTCTGCCCCTAGCAGCAGATACTCAGCCGCGAGTGATCCCATAACTACGACTAGTGACAACGCGCTGTTGATGGGATGACGTTGCACCAGCAGGTTGAGCGCTCCCGCGATGCAGATCAGGCCAAAAATCGAAAATAAAATCAGATGAAGCATTGTGTTTGTAACGCCGCTGTCGCGGCGGCTGGTGCTGCGTTTAGTTCTGCAAAAGCCGGCGGGACGCCAGCGCTACGACTTCAGAGCCACAATCAAGGCCGTGATCACCAAATTCGCGATCGCGACCGGCAACAAAAATTTCCAGCCGAATGCCATCAATTGGTCATAGCGAAAACGCGGCAGCGTGCCGCGGACCCAAATGTAAATAAAAATGAATACAAATACACGTAACGCGAACCAGAATAGCGGCAGGATGGCCTGCAGAACTGGCGGTCCAAACAGCGGTCCATGCCATCCGCCAAGAAACAGCAGAGATGCCAGACAGGCGACGGTGATCATGTTGGCGTATTCGGCCATGAAGAACATGGCAAACTTCATGGCACTGTATTCGGTGTGGTACCCGGCCACCAACTCGGTTTCGGCCTCCGGCAAATCGAAGGGCACACGGTTGGTTTCGGCGTAAGCCGCCGTCAGATAAATAAAGAACGCCACAATCTGCCCGCGAAAGATGTACCAGCGCGGAATGAAGCCCCAGAAAGTGCCGCTTTGGGCGTCAACAATTTCCCGCAGGCTGAAGCTGCCCGCCATGATCAGCACACCAATCAGCGACAGGCCAAGCGCGACTTCGTAGCTGATCATTTGCGCGCTGGCTCGCAGACCACCCAGCAGCGAGTACTTGCTGTTCGAGGACCAGCCGGCCAACGCTACCCCATACACGCCCAACGAGGTGATGCCCAGAATAACCAGCAAGCCGATATTTACGTCGGTAATTTGCAGGGGCGTACGGAAGCCACCCACAGTTACCCAATTTCCGACAGGAATGACGGCGATTGAGGTCAGCGCAAAAATCAACGCGATCATTGGGGCCGCGACGTACAAAGGCTTGTACACGTGGGGTGGCGTCAGATCTTCCTTGAAGATGAACTTGAGGCCATCAGCGAGCGGTTGCAGCAGCCCGAATGGCCCAACCCGGCTAGGTCCCCAGCGGTTCTGAATGTGACCCACCACTTTTCGCTCCAGCCAGACCGTGTAAGCCACGGCGGTCAGCAGCACACTCATGGCGATCACAATTTTTATGACAGAAACTATGATGAATGCAGTGACGCTCAACTGTTCTCGCTTTCGGAATACTGTTGAGAGCTTTCAGGCTTCGCGTCTGCTACGCAAAGCACGAACTGCTTTATCAATCGGCTGCTACTTCTTCCGGAGACCGATCTTTATGATGATTTTCGATCACCGAGTTCAGAGTACGGCAATACCGGCCCAGGGTGCCTGAACTGAACAGATCGTCATGCGCAGGCACGATCAAGCCGGGGTCCTGCAAAGCTCCCGGTCCCGCTGCCGACAATGTCGTGTGCTGGTCGTTGCCAGCCACTAAATTCATTCGCGAAACGTCATAACCGGGAACCAGTCGCTGAATTTCATCCAAAATTGCCATGGGATCGAACGGACTCATTTTAGGCTCAAGTCCATGGGCTTCAAGCCAGACCGCATGCCGATCCACCTCACCCGATTGCGCGCCACGCGATTGCCCCATATCGGCGCGGGACCCACAGCCGAATGGCACAAGTTTGCGGACATCAAATCCCATGGCATCGGCAATGCGAACGATCATTTCGAAGTCCGATTTCGTTCCCGTGACCTCTCCAGCTTTGTTCACGAGTTGGATGTCGCCGCAGGTATTGGTGGAGGTGCCGGATTTTTCATAAGCGTTCGAGGCCGGCAAGACAACGTCGGCAATTTGCGCGGTTTCCGTCAGGAACATGTCCTGGACGACCAGGAAGCTTCCGGAAAGAACGAACGGATCCAGAGCAAATTGCTCGATGGGATTCGCGCCTACGACATACAAGGCTTTCAGACTGCGGTTTTTGGCAGCTTCCGCCATTTCCCGAATATTCAGGCCGGGTTTCTGCGGCACGCCACCCCAGTCTTCATGAAAGCGCCCAACGTCAGCCACGCGATGATATCCCGGAAGAAGATCCGGATATAAGCCCATATCCGCCGCCCCACGCGAATTGGCGTAATCGCCCAGACAGATCAGTTTCGCCCCTTGAAGCTGGGAAGCAAAATTAACGAGTGCGGCAACGTCGGTGCCACGCAGTTCCGATCCGAAAATAATGACCAGGTTGGTTTCGGCGCGCAGCTTGTCACGCAGAGATGTCCAACTGGAGTCAGCGACGAGGGAGCTGAGGCGCGCGTCGTCCCCCCCAAACAATGCCGCAATATTGGCGTAAGAGCTATCCGGTATCTGCCCGAAACTCGCCGCCTGGCGGCGCAGCTTGATGGGCTGCGAATTAATTATGTACAGCCTGGCGCGATGCAGGCGGACGTTGTTGCGAATCTGCCATGCTAAGAGCGGATGCTGATTCGTGGGGTCATTGCCGATGAGCAAAATGGCGGGCGCTTGGAAGACGTCACGCATGCTGGCCGTCATTTCTGGTTTACCGGCCAAAGCCGCAGCGAAGGCAGGGAAGTCGGCGGTGCGGTGGTGGTCAATATTGTTAGTTCCCAGCACCAGGCGAGCGAATTTTTGAAGCAGGTAGTTCTCCTCGTTCGTGGTGCGGGTTGATCCGACGACTCCAATGGCTTGCCCGCCGTCTTTATCCCGAATCTCGCGAAACTTTCTGCCGATCAGCTCAAATGCTTCTTCCCAGGTTGCCGGAGCAAGGCGGCCGTTCTGGCGAATCAGTGGCTGCCTGAGACGGTTTTCGTGGTGGGCGAAATCGAAGGCGTAGCGCCCCTTGATGCATAGGAAATCGCCATTGATTCCGCTTTTGTCGCGATTGTCGCCGCGCACGATCTGCATGCCGGTATCGGAGCGGCGCACGCCAAGCGTGGTTTTGCAGCCATCCGCGCAGTGCGTGCAAGTGGTGCCCACGTGCTTCATCTCCCAGGGCCGCGTCTTGTAGCGATACGCGCCCGAAGTCAGTGCGCCCACCGGGCAGATGTCGATACACATGCCACATTCTTCGCACTCCAGATGATCTTCTTGGTTGGGAGCTATGATTGAACTTACGCCGCGATTCTGAACCCCGAGAGCCCAAACATCCATGCCCTCTCCGCACACCCGCACGCAGCGATAGCAAAGAATGCAACGCGGACGGTCAAAGTAAACTACCGGCGACCACTGCTGCTCGTCACGGTGATTCTTAGTGTCGATGAATTTCGACTCGGCGGCGCCATAGGAAAACGTCATGTCCTGCAGTTCGCACTCGCCGCCGGCATCGCAAACCGGGCAATCGAGAGGATGATTGCCAAGCAGAAGCTCGACCATGCCCTTGCGCGCCTGCCGGATCTCGTCGCTTTCGGTGGTGACGGCCATGCCCTCGCTGATGACCGTCGTGCAGGCGGTCTGCAGCTTCGGCATCTTCTCAATCTTTACCAGGCACATGCGGCAGGCGCCCTGCAGCGACAGATTGGGGTAATAACAGAACGAGGGCACCTCGATGCCCACGCTCTTGCAGGCTTCAATGAGGAGCGTGCCTGCGGGCGCGGTGACCTTCTTCCCGTCAACAGTGATGTGTACATCAGGCATAAAACGTCGTTCGTCCTTGGTCGTCGGTCGTTCGAAACTTCTGTGGACCTCTGTGTCCTCCGTGGTCAAGGGTCTTTCAAATCCACCGCAGAGCGCACAGAGAACGACAGAGAACTGTCAGAATGTTCACGCCAAAACTGGCGCCGGCTCTACTGTGCCCGCTTTCTCGAAGGGGCAGGGCTTGCCGTCCAGGTGATCCTCGAACTCCTTTCTAAATTTCTTGACGATGGAAATCGTGGGCATGGCCGCGGCGTCACCCAGCGGACAAAATGTCCGGCCCAGCATGTTCTCTGATAAATATTGGATGTTGTCGATGTCTTTCCTGACGCCACCGCCGGAGTGAAACCGGGTGAGCGTCTTTTTCAGCCAGTCGGTTCCTTCGCGGCAGGGAATGCACCAGCCACAGCTCTCGTGCTGGTAAAACTTCATGATGCGCAGCGCGAATTTCACCATGCAAGTTGAGTCATCCGCAATTACAACGCCGCCGGAGCCGAGCATCGAACCCACCTTCATAAGCGAATCGAAATCCATGGCGACATCGATTTCTTGCGCCGTCAGGAGGGGCGTGCTCGAGCCGCCGGGGACAACGGCTTTGAGCTTGCGCCCATTCGGAATTCCTCCGCCAACCTCATAAATCATCTTCTTAAGGTTGTAGCCCATGGGCAATTCGTATACGCCGGGACGATTCAGGTGCCCACTAAGACAAAACAGGCGCGTACCGCCGTTCTTGGGCGGTCCAAGTTTTGCAAACCAGTCCGCCCCACCCAGAATAATGTGCGGCACACTGGCCAGGGTCTCGGCATTGTTAATGACGGTCGGCCCACCCCAAAGACCGACCACGGCAGGGAAAGGAGGCCGAATTCGCGGAATGCCACGCTTGCCTTCCAGGGACTCCATCAGCGCCGATTCTTCGCCCACTTCATAAGCGCCGGCGCCACCGTGCCAATACACGTCAAAATCGTATCCGCTGCCGAAAATATTTTTGCCGAGAAAACCCTTCGCATAGGCGTCCTGAATAGCCTTCTGCATGATGTTGGAGAGATAGCGATATTCACCGCGGATGTAGATATATCCGGTGTGCGCGCCAACCGCTATCCCGGCGATGGTCACGCCTTCAATCACCGCATGGGGATCATGCTCGAAAATCAGCCGGTCTTTGCAAGTTCCAGGCTCACTCTCGTCACCGTTACAAAGAATGTACTTGGGTTTCGGCGATTGCTTGGGGACAAATGACCACTTCAATCCAGTATTGAAACCCGCGCCGCCGCGCCCGCGCAGCCCGGAATCCTTGACTTGCGTGATGATGGCATCGGGCTGCATTCCCAGGGCTTTTTGTACGGCTTTGTAACCGTCGAGTTCCAGGTAGCGACCGATGTCGGTTGCACCCAGGCCAAAGCGTTTGGAAACGATCTTCACTTCGTCGGGATGGGAAACCAAATCTGCCATTTTGTAATTTAGTAATTTGTAATTGGTCATTTGAAGAAGCGATTTGGCCACAAATTACGAAATTACAAATTGCAAAATTACAAATTTCACTGCGTTCCTTCCTCCAAATACTCTTTCAAAACCCTGTCCATCTTCTCGGGCGTGAGATTTTCGTGGAAGTCGTAATTGACTTGTGCGGCCGGCGCCCAACTGCAGGCGCCAATGCACTCGACTTCTTCGAGGGAAAACATGCCGTCGGGAGTTGTGCCCTTTTCTCCGATGCCCAATTTCATCTTGCAGTGGTCCAGGATTTCTTCTCCGCCACGCAACAAGCATGAAATGTTGGTGCACACCTGCACGTTGTACTTGCCTCGAGGCTTGGTGGTCAGCATGGAGTAGTAGCTGATTACATTTCGCACTTCGAGCTCAGTTAACTGCAGACGTCCGGCAAGCTCCCGGATTACCTCATCGCTCAGGAAGCCGACCTCATCCTGCGCATAGAGAAGGGTGGGAACGAGCAGGGAACGCCTGGTCGGATAATGCTTCAGCATCTCGGTGAAGCGCGATTCGAACTCATCCGAAAATTTCATGGCTGCACCCTCCGTGTCCTCTGTGTTCTCCGTGGTAAGAAAAAACGTAACCACAGAGCGCACAGAGGACACAGAGATAACTCAACGATCTATTTCGCCAAGCACGATGTCGATGCTCCCAATCGCCGCCACCACGTCTGCGATCAGCCGGCCTTCGCACATGGCCGGCAACAATTGCAAATTCGCCAGGCAAGCCGAGCGCATGTGCACGCGATAGGGTTTGGCCGTGCCGTCGCTCACCACGTAATAGCCCATTTCTCCGCGTGGCGATTCGACCGCTTGATAAACCTCACCCGCCGGAACCGAAAAGCCTTCAGTAATGATCTTAAAGTGGTAGATGAGCGCTTCCATCTGGGTTTTCATTTTTTCCCGGTCGGGCAACACCACTTTGGGAGCATCGGCCTTGATCGGGCCCGAGGGCATGCCGTCTAGCGCCTGCTGCACGATAGCGTTCGATTCGCGCAGCTCCTGGACCCGGCACTGGTAACGCGCAAATACATCCCCTTCCGGCGCCACCGGCACCTTGAACTTAAATTTCTCGTAGCTGGAGTAAGGCATATCGCGGCGCAAATCGAAATCCACACCGCTGCCGCGCATCGTAGGTCCACTGGCTCCGAGAGCGATCGCGTCTTCGGCAGTGATCCGCGCCACCCCTTTGGTCCGCATCAGCCAAATGGGATTGGCGGTCAGCAAATTCTCATATTCGTCGACTTTGGCAGGGAAGCGGGTGACGAAATCCCGGACACGATCAAAGAAGTCTAGCGGCGGTTCCAGGGCGAGTCCGCCAATCCGGAAGTAGGAGGTCATCATGCGCTGGCCGCTCACCGCTTCAAAAAGGCGGAGAATATCTTCGCGTTCGCGGAAGCAATATAGAAAGACCGTCATCGCTCCGATGTCGAGCGCGTGCGTACCCAGCCACACC
>Ga0187778_10002866_pt1 | contig 11667 bp, 14 predicted proteins | sample 1015_Q2_SP5_20_M_FD_132418 | JGI IMG/M metagenome (GOLD analysis project Ga0187778, IMG submission 132418) | Tropical peat soil microbial communities from peatlands in Department of Meta, Colombia - 1015_Q2_SP5_20_MG | ecosystem: Environmental > Terrestrial > Soil > Wetlands > Peat | place...
AGGCCGGCTTGCTTCCTGCTTGTGTGAGCGCAATGGCAATGACAAGCCCGCACGACTTGTTCTTACACACCCAGCCGAGGTAGAGATCCCCTGGGACCATCTGATGCGGCACCCTGACGTCGACGTGGCGCAAGCCCGGTGACGTCACTGGCCTGCGTACCGGGGTTCCTAGGCTCTTGGATGGACGTTTAATTGCCACTGCTGCCTCTCCGCATAAGCACCTGGGAGAGCCTACCGCGCGTACTTGCTAGCGCCAATTCATGGTAAGCGCCCTCGGTGTCCGGTTGCGGGCCACGGATGGATTGCCCTCGGACGACCGGATGTGGCCGTCTTCGCCTCGTTAAGCCAAGTGAGCAGCTTCTCGTCTGTTCGAGGTGTCACCAAGTCCGGTCGCTTAAGTCTGTCTTCTTGGAACCGAGGCGTGTACGTGCGGTGGCATCTCGCGTTGCCGGATCCTTTCGCCGTTGCGCAGTACCTGACGGATCCGATGCAGCGGCAGGCTCACCAGCTCGCCGTGTTTGTCGACGAGGTCCAGCATCGAAGGGTTATTGCGGTCCGGCCGGGCATCCTTGAATGGGACGTACCGCAGCTCGTCGGTGTCGTGGTCAATGTAACCCAGCGTGAACTGGCCGCGTCCGAACGCAGAATCCCAGCGGATGCGTGCCAGCAACTCGTGGATCGGCATCATGGTGTCTTCAGATTCCCCACGCCGCAACAGGCGCCGTCATCGAGAGCGCCAGGGCCGTCAGTGAGTCGCCTCGAGTGGCTGCTTAGGAGCAATTGTCACTAATGCGATGAGTGACCGAAAGTGTGAAGGGTTGTCCGACACCTGCCCCTGAGAACGAGGGGGCGGATCCCACGTTACGGGCACGGGCAGGTGTTGGATAACCGCCAAGGGAGGAAACTGCGAGCGCGGGCCCGAGGCGGTCAGTAGCCTATGGGGATTTGAATGGCTGGCCCGAGAGCTTGGAAGGCGGCAAGGAGCTTGAAGGCTGCTGTTGCACGGAGTGGATGGTGAGGGTGCGGTGCGGGAAGGCCGCTGCGGTGCTGTCGGTTTGGCTCGCATCGAGGGTGGGAGTGCATCGGGACGAGGGGCTCTCGAGTCAGCGTGTTGTGCGAACGCGCCGAGGAGCAGGATCGCGGGTTGTGCGTGCTCAGGCGGAGCATGGGAGCTGCGGTGGGCCGCGAATGTGGGGTGTCGGGGCGAGAGCTTGCAGGACGATCATTGGGGCACCGCAATGGCGACAGAGGAACACGGGCGGCTGCGCGGAATGGGCCGCATCGTGCTCGGTGGTTGCCGTGGGATCCGGGGCTGTGTTCGGCACCTGCAGGAGCTTGCGCGCGGTGGTGAGGTGAGTTCTGCGGTCGGCGTTGCCGAGGAGACCATAGTGGCGGATGCGATGAAAGCGGCTCGGTAGCACGTGCAGCAGGAAGCGGCGCATGAACTCTGCGGCCGACAGCGTCATGGACTTGTAGCGGGTGCGGCCCTTCTGGCGGTAATCCTTCCAGTGGAAGGAGACGCCGCGCTCATTGAAGGCGATGAGGCGGCGGTTGGAGATGGCGACCCGATGGGTGTAGCGGGAAAGGTAAGCGAGGACGGCCTCGGGTCCGGCGAAGGGGCGCTTGGCGTAGACGACCCATTCCAGCTCCTGTAGTGGCGCCAGATACTCGGCGAAACGCACAGGCTCGGCGAGCGCGGCGTGCTCGCCGAAGAAACGGAGCTGGTTCCGACGATGGAGTTGTTGGAGTTCTTGGAGGAAGCGGCGACGGAAGTAGCGCGAGAGCACGCGCACGGGCAAGAAGAAGCCCTTCCGGCAGGCAACCCATCGATTGGCATCGAGCGCCAGGCCGCCGCCCGGGACGATGCCGTGGACGTGGGGATGGTGGGTGAGGGAGGAGCCCCAGGTATGCAGGACGAGGGTTGCGCCGATACGGGCGCCGAGGTGCTTGGGGTCGGCGGCGATCGTGCGCAGGGTCTCGGCGGCGATGTCGAAGAGCAGTCCATAGATGGGCTCCTTGTTGGTGTAGGCGATGTCGCTGATCGGGGCTGGCAGGGTGAAGACCACGTGGTAGTACTCCACGGGCAAGAGATCCGCCTGACGAGCTTCCAGCCAGCGCCGTGCCGCGCTGCCCTGGCACTTGGGGCAGTGGCGGTTGCGACAGGAGTTGTAGGCGATCTGCCCCTCCCGGCAGCTTGAGCACTCGAGCCGATGCCCGCCAAGAGCGGCGGTGCGGCAGCGTTCGATCGCGGACATGACCTTCAGCTGAGGGAGGCTCAGGTGGCCGCGCTGTTGCGCGCGCCACTTGAGTCCCTCGGCGCGGAAGATGTCCGCGACCTCGAGGGCCGGTCGGTGCACGAGAGGCCGCTGTTACAGAGCGGGGGCGGGCTGAAGCGGCGAGATGACCTCGCGCAGGATGTCGGTGGCGACTTGGGTATAGAGGGCTGTGGTCTCGAGCTTGGCGTGCCCGAGGAGCACCTGGATGACGCGGATGTCTTCCTTCTGCTCCAGCAGGTGCGTGGCAAAGGAGTGTCTCAACGTGTGCATCGAGACGCGCTTGTGGATCCCGGCATCCAGGGCTGCGGTGTGGATCGCGCGGTTCAGTTGCCGAGGACTGATGTGCTCGACCGGGTTCAGGCCCGGGAAGAGCCAGCCATCCTTCAACATCTTTCCCTGGGACCGAGCGACGCGCCACCAGGTGCGCAGCCGCTCCAGCAGCACCGGCGAGAGCATCGCGTAGCGCTCCTTGCTCCCCTTACCCTCCTGAATGCGCAACGAATGCGCTCGCTGTCGACGTCGGTGACCTTGAGGCTGGCCACTTCGCTGGCGCGAAGCCCCGCCCCGTAAGCGACCGAGAGAGCGGTCTGGTGCTTGAGGTTGCTGCTGGCGGCGATCAGGCGGGCGGCCTCCTCGCGAGAAAGCACCGTCGGGAGCGTTCGCGGGATGCGCAGCGGCTGCATCTTCGCCATTAACTCGGGCCGCCTGAGCGTGACGTTACAGAAGAACTTGAGACCGTTGATCGCAGCGTTGAGCGAGATCGCTGAGATGCCGTGCTCGACGAGGTAGAGCTGGTAGTTGCGCAGATCCTCCACCGTCGCGGTATCTGGTGAGCGATGCAGGTAGGCGGCCAGCTGCCGCACGTGCCGCAGGTACTGCTGCTCCGTCTTGGGGGCGAGCTTGCGCATGCGCATGTCTTCCACCATGCGACGACGCAGCGGGGAGACGTTCTTGTTGTGCTTCGAGAGGTTCATGACTCTGCTCCGGTTGCCAAACGAGGCGGACTGCCTCATCTGGCAACATACGAAACAGAGAAACGCAGCCCCAGCGCTCGACCTCCCGAGGCCCTACAACGAAGCTACCCCTACCGCGCGAGCGGTTTAGTCCATTGGCCGATGCGCGACTCCGGTGCAGGACGCGATAGTCGACGGGCAGAAACCGACCCTTCGGCGACGGTGGACCTTTCCCCCACAGCCGCCATTGAGAAGAGCATTTGCGGACATTGGCGACGACGCGCCAGCGCTCAGAGCTTCGACCCATTGTTAGAGGCTTCAATGTGCCAGAAGAATCTCAACGCGCCGGTTCAAGGCTCGCCCCTCCGCGGTGGTGTTGGGCACCAATGGTTGCTCATCACCCCATCCCTTAGTCGCAATCCGGGCGGCATCGGCACCGTACTTGTCGACCATCACCTTCTTGACGGACTCAGCGCGGCGCGCGGATAGGTCTTGGTTGTGTGCGGCGTCTCCGGTCGAATCGGTGTGTCCAGTGATCTTGATTTTCATCCCCTGATTTTTCCCGAGCACCTCGGCGACCGCCTTTAGCACCGGCCAGTCCGTGCCTTGCAGCTTGTCCGAGTCGGTCGCAAAGATGAGGTCCCAGGCAAAGATCTGACCGCAGCGCTGCAGTTCCAGATCGTAAGGGTAGGCAAAATCCGGCCCTGGGTCAGGCGATTGTCGGGTCAGATATTTCTGTTGAGAATCGCCGTTCTGGAGGGAGAAACCCATCCCGTCCAGCCGCGTGGCAGTTCCTTTGCTGGTCAACAGCATGACCCATCGCGGACCGCATCCCGGATTAGCCTGATCGATCACACTATCCGTGTACACAACGGTGAGACGGCCCTCGATCCACGATCCACGGATAGCTCCCTGACTCGATCCATCTCTACCCCAGACACGATCGCCCTCCTGAAACAGATTCAGATCAGGACTCCCGGGGAGATTCGACGTCCAGGTTCCAGTGACATTGACTCCTGTCGCCGCGGTCCTGCCCGTCGCAGCGTGAGCGTGAGGGGCTGCGCACAGGGCGATTGCCAGCAGTGTCGAGGCGGCGATGACGGTCGTCGTGCGGCGCTTGAGAGTCTTCATGTTGATCTCCCATTTTGCTTTACAGAACCAAAATCCCCAGTGCAGGGCCTTAGTTGGCAGACTCGATCCCTTTGCACTGTAACATTACATCCGCAACGAGTGGAGGAAGGTAACCAACTCGATCAGTTCCGGTCCCGTTGAACGACCGCTCTGTGTAGCTTTAAGTCGACGTCGTTAGTGTCCGGTTGTGGGCCGATTCCAGCCGGTCGGTCGAGACGTTGTCAGCGGCTGTGTAATCTCGGAACCGAGATCACGACGACTTCGGCGCTTTTTGCGCCGCACTTCGAGCAGCGCAGGCGCTTGGCCAGTGCCGAGGAACGGCGTTAGAGGCAGCACGCAGGAAAGCGTAGGATTCCGCAAGTTCCGTCGTTGCGGATATGGCGGGCTTGCTCTCATGAACCTACGCGCAGTGTGGGCGCTGGATCAGTTCGAGGCGTGGTTCATTAAGCTCGGCGGCGCGCGCGACGTAGCGATGTTCTCCGCGCAGTTGCCGTGGGAGGACTTCGCCACCTACTACCTGACGCCGGCTGCCGAGACGCGAGTGCCTGAGCTTCTTGCGTCACTGCAAGCCCGGCCAAGTGATCGAGCTCCCGAGGACGCGACTCTCGTGGCTGGCGTTGCTGGTGCGAAGCCCAGCGGCTTCTCCGAACTGTCGCCGGCACTTGGCGGGCCGCTCGGGCCTGAAGGGTAGGCAGCGCAGCGTCTCTGCCGGGCGCGTCGCGTTGCGGCTCTTACGCATAGTGTGCAATGCCATCGGCGCGTAAAATTTTTCTATTGGGCAAGAACGTAACCCGTCTGGGCTCTGCACGGCGCTGGCTGGCTGCGCAACGATCGGGTCCAACGTTGTGCCGGTCGGCAAAGACACCCATTGGATGAGTACGATGGGTGTTGGCTTCGCCACGTAGGCGAACATAAACATTAAAGCCCTCAAGCCAACGAATACTGCAGCAAGCTGCCCGCTCTAAGGAGAAGCGGCGGGTGTTCCAGCTTTCGCAGACTGGGCTAGAGGCGCCCGATGCATTCTTGCGGCGTCTTGCTGCTGGCGAGATCTATCTTTGGTGGACTTGCAGTGGACTTGCTGCAGCTCCCCCACGAGGAGCATACGTACTGAACTCTAGGACGTGCTTTCGGGCACATAGGTTACAGGTCATTCCGGGCACATAGATAAGGCGGTCTCAAGGGATCAGCGAAGGGGTTGAACCCTTAATTACTGATGTGCTAAAGGCGGGTGTAGGATGGCGGCGCAGTCCCGCATTTTGCAGCCTAACGCTGCGGCAAGGGGAGATCATCTGTGGGCATGCGCGAGTTTCTAAAACAGTCCGAGACTGCTGTGGGCGCAGTGCGGGATTGCCGGCGGCTCATGGCCTCATTCCGTGCTGCCGGGGGGCGAGCGGTTGAGCGCTCGGACCCAGCAAGTATTTCGCGGCGGTATCTAGCGAGCGCTCCAGTTAAGAAGTTACAGCTGGGGACTGGCGACACGGTGGTAATGCCGGGATGGCTCGGCAGCGATATCTCGCCGCTCTTCAAAGAGACGATGCATCTGGACGCGACGAAGCCTTTTCCGTTTCCGGATGCCACTTTCGATTACGTATACAGCGAGCACATGATCGAGCACGTTCCATGGCGGGACGGCCTCAGGATGCTCAAGGAATGCCGCCGAGTTTTGAAGCCGGCCGGTGTGCTGCGCATCGCGACGCCCGACCTGGTGGTTGTGGCAGGCTTGCTGACGGACCGGAGGGAGATCGCTCGACGATACGTCGAGTGGCTCCAGGATTTCGCCTTTAAGGGGAGCATACCGATCAGAAGCACCGCTTTCACGATCAACATCGCTTTCTACCGCTTTGGGCACAAATTTCTCTATGACGCAGAGACCTTGGAGCTCACGATGCGCCTAGCAGGATTCAACGCGACGCGTCGGTGTGCGCCCGGTCAGTCTGATGACCCACATCTGGCAGGCATTGAGGCTCATGGAGTCAATGTCGGTGACCGTGAGATGGGTGATTTTGAGACGATGGTGATCGAAGCAACCGCGTGAGCCTCGGGGTTGATCGTCGCGCCTAGTGCTCCGCAGGATTCCTAATGTCGGCGCGGCACTTACTGAAGCGCTGCTCGGACCGGGGCTGACGATACTTCTATCGCCTCCGGGGGCGCGGAATCGGTATCGCCACGATTTCAGCGCCCTTCGTGCCGCACTTAGAGCAGCGCATCCGCTGGGCCATTGAGGCGAACGTCGCAGACGGTCCGACGATTCGTGCGAGTGCGTCCGGCTCGCATTCTCGAGCAGCCCCGCACTTGCAGGTAATGCGAACACGGAAGTGGCCGAGCGCGTCATCGAGCTTTCTGATGTGAGGCAGCGTCCGCACGGCGCGAATCGTGCTGCCGCAGCTCCGGGCGCGTCCATGCAGTGTTGACGCGCTTCAACCACTGTACAGGCCGCCCTGGCATTGGGGGATCGCGCTTCGAGGAATAGGGGGCGGGCGGTGTCTTGCCGCGGTCACCTACGTGTCGAGCTGATTTTCGACGAGCTCACGGGTGAAGGCGAGAGCTTCGCCGACGTCACTCTCAGAAAATTCCTGCCACTGCGCGTGCGTCGCTTTGGTACGAATACCCGCTGCTACGCGTGCGCGCTTTGCCTTCATCTCTGTTAGGACGTTCGCTTTTACGAGCTCGCTGATGAGACTGTCAAGCTTCGCGCCCGCTTCTGTGATTGAGTGCTTACCGCAAATTCGCCGGACAGCGTCTTCGAAGACCACTCCGACAACTACGCCGGCTTCCCGTACTCTCCCCTCCTTGAGGTACGCCTGACCGTGGTCGAGAAAATTGTCGAATGTTTCAGCTCGAGCGCGGTCAGCGACAGACCCCAATAATCCCGCATCCATATCCGACAGAAGTTGTCGGAGGATCTCAGCCACCTTTCCCACGGCCTCGGGAATGTTCCATCCGTGATCTTGAGCCGCAACGCGCTCCGCCGCCTCGTATATGGCCCGCTCGAGACAGCTGCGATTGCGTTGATCGCCGCGGCGAACCATCCGGAGCATCTTTGAAGATGCACGTCATCGCGAGCCTGCCCGTGCTCATTCGTTACGCGCAGGTCGCGCGCCTGTGTAATCAGCTGCTCAATCCGATCATGGAGGGCTTGCTCGATCGACACTTGCATCTCTCCTGAACCGATTCAGTCCGAAGAAAGCCTTTCACGCCCCAGGTTCGCGCGACCTTTGGGCGCTCGGTCGGTATATAGCGGGTACATAGAAGAGGATCTTGGAGCGGAGCTATCCCAATCGCTCTAACTTAAGTCACTGATCTACATGGTCGGGGTGACTGGATTTGAACCAGCGACTCCTACGTCCCGAACGTAGTGCTCTACCAGGCTGAGCTACACCCCGAAACTCAGGCGCAAACCGCCGCGCGGGAGGCATGAGGCGGCGGGCCGCGAAGTGTACTGAACCGGGCCATCGGCTTCAACGCTTTAGGGGTGACTCTCAGGACCCACCCCTTTGCAGCACCACGTGCCCGAGGTGCATGACGAGCAGCGGGTGCTCGGTCGCGTGGATATCGCTCAGCACATTGCCCGGCACCGCCACGACATCCGCCGCCTTGCCGGCCTCGAGGGTGCCGACGTCGGCCTGTACGCCCAGCAGCTTCGCAGCGTCGCGCGTGCCCGCAAGCAGCGCGGCAGCAGGACTCATCCCCAAGTCCGTCATGAGCGCGAATTCCATTGCATTCATGCCGTGCGGATAGACGCCGGCATCGGTGCCGAGGGCGATCGGCACGCCGAGGCGCATGGCCGCCTTGAACATGGTGCCGTGCGCCGCCGCGGCGGCGCGCGCCTTGGCAGCGATCTGCGGCGGATAGGTGTCCGCCATCTTGCTCACCCAGTACACCGCCATGCGCGTGGGTACCAGATACACGCCCTTGGCCTTCATCAGCTTCAGCGTCTCTTCGGTGAGGAAGCTGCCGTGCTCGATGGAGTCGACTCCCGCTTCGATGGCAAGACGCGCGGCGGCGTCGCCGTGACAGTGGGCCGCGACTTTACGCTTCCACTTGTGGGCTTCGGAGACGATCGCCGCCATCTCCTCCGGCGTCAGCTGCGGCACGTCCACCGGATCAGCCTCCGAAAGCACTCCACCGCTCGCGGCGATCTTGATGACGTCGGCACCCCACCTCATCTGATAGCGGACCGCCTCGCGGCATTGGTCCGCTCCGCTGCAGATTCCCTCGATCGGTCCCCACGGCTTCACGCGCTCGGGCGGAAACGAGTAGTAGTCGAAGTGGCCCCCGGGGGAGCCGATGCCGTGCACCGCGGTCAGCATGTGCGGACCTTCGGTCACGCCCGCGTTGATGCCGTTACGCAGCCCCATGTCGACAAAATCATCGGCACCGACGTTGCGCACCGTGGTGAAGCCGGCCTCGAGCGTGCGGCGCGCGTAGAGCGCGGCATACATCGCCTGCTCGGCGGGGAAACGCATGACGCGGTTGTAGACACCGCGGTAGTAGTCGTTGTCGAACTGCAGCGTGAGGTGAGTGTGGGCATCGATGAACCCTGGCAGCAGCGTCGCGTCGCCGAGGTCGATCACGCGTGCGCCTGCGGGAGTCGCGCCTGCGCCGACCGACACGATCCGCTCGCCGCGCACGACCACGGCGGCGCCGCTCTTGAGCGCCGTCGCGGTCGAATCGAACAAGTGCGCCGCTTTGAGCACAATGGTCTCGGTGGCACCGCCGGCGGGCGGGGTGTCGGCGGCGCCTGCGGGCGACAGCGCCGCCAGCGACGCAGCCGCAAGCAGGACGCGGTGAACCTTCACGATCATCGCAGGCGTCATCTCGGTCTCCGTTCGGTGAGACGGCGGCCAGGGCGCGCGCCGTGGATGGGCTTAGGTGGAATGCCCGACCGCAAAGCGGGCGAGGGCGGCGAGCCCACTCTTGTAAGAGGACTCCGGCAGTAGCGTGAGGCATGCCAGCGCCTCGTCCGCCTGCTCGCGGGCAAGCCGCGCAGCGTACGCGAGCCCGCCGGTGGCTTCGATGGCGGCGACGACCGGCTCGAGCTGGGTGACGGCGCCGCAGCGGATCGCCTCGCGGATGGTAGCGCGCTGCTCCTCGCTGCCGTTCTTCAGTGCGTGAATCAGGGGTAACGTGGGCTTGCCCTCGGCGAGATCGTCCCCGAGGTTCTTGCCGCGCTCCTTCGGGTTGGAGCGATAGTCGAGCACGTCGTCGACCAGCTGGTAGGCGCTGCCGAGGTGGCGCCCGTATGCCGCGAGCGAGCGGCGCATGCGCGGCTCGCTGCCGGCGAGCACCGCGGCAACCTCGGCGCCTGCCTCGAAGAGCTTCGCTGTCTTGCGGTAGATCACGTCGAGGTAGCGCTGCTCGGTCGTGTCGGGGTCGTGCGCATTCATGAGCTGCAGCACCTCGCCCTCGGCGATCACGTTGGTGGCGAGCGCCATGATCTCCATGACCGGCTGGCTGGCGAGCTCCGCCATCATCTGGAAGGCGCGCGAGTAGACGAAATCCCCGACCAGCACGCTCGCCTGGTTGCCGAACACCTGGTTGGCCGTGTGACGGCCACGGCGGAGCGAGGAGCCGTCGACCACGTCATCGTGCAGGAGCGTCGCGGTGTGGATGAACTCGATGAAGGCGGCCGCTTCGATGTGCGCGCCGCCCTTGTGGCCGCAGGCTCGTGCCACGAGCAGCACCAGGAGCGGTCTCAGCCGCTTGCCGCCGCCGGCAATGATGTGCTCGGCAACCTGGTCGACCAGCGGCACCGCGCTCTTCAGGCGCGCGCGAACCACGCCGTCGACCAGGCGAAGGTCTGCCTGCACCAGCGAGCGTATCTCTTCCAGCGTCATTTGCGAGGGGCTCGCGCGTCCCCGTAACGGATTTGCCGACATGTGGGGTCAGCATCCTAGCCGACCCCCGCCTTTTGAGAAATGGATGCGGGGATCGGGAGCGGCGGGTGAAGTCGGGGCTAAGTCCCTGCCGCTCCTCAGGAAAGCGCGTTTGACGTGCGGCGGAGTGCGCCAGTAGAATGCGCGGCCTTTCATTGCAGCCCCAACGGCTCCCCTGAGTGTATGTATGCGGTCATCGCCACGGGCGGTAAACAGTATCGGGTGACGAAGGACGGTGTGCTGCGCGTCGAGAAGCTCGACGCTGAGCTGGGCACCACCGTCGAGTTCGCCGAAGTGCTGCTGGTCGGCGAGGGCGCCGACGTCAAGCTCGGCACGCCGACGCTCAAGGGTGGCAAGGTGCTGGCCACCGTCGTGCGCCACGGCAGGGGCGCAAAGGTATCGATCGTGAAGTTCAAGCGCCGCGCGCACTATCTGCGGCAGGGTAACCACCGTCAGCTGTTCACCGAGGTGAAGGTGACGGAGATCAGCGCCGGCTGACGCGCGCGGCAGCACACGCAGGGTATTCAGTCATGGCACACAAAAAGGCTGGCGGCAGCACCAAGAACGGCCGCGACTCTCACTCCAAGCGGCTCGGTGTAAAGCGCTTCGGCGGTGAGCACGTGCTCGCCGGCAACATCATCGTTCGCCAGCGCGGCACTCAGGTTCGCGCTGGCTCGCACGTCGGGGTGGGCTGCGACCACACGCTGTTCGCCAAGGTGACCGGCAAGGTGCAGTTTCAGAAGAAGGGCGCAGAGCAGCGCCTGTACGTGAGCGTGCTGCCCGAGAAGGCCTGAACGGCGCCATCCCCGCCGGCGTGGTGCTCAGACAGCCCCGGCCTCGCGCCGGGGTTTTTGCTTGTGGTACCTGCCGCAGTAGAGTCGCACCAATGAGGTTTGTCGACGAGGCGACCGCGCGGGTACAAGCCGGTAGCGGTGGACGCGGCAGCGCGAGTTTCCGCCGCGAGAAGTTCGTGCCCTTCGGCGGGCCCGATGGAGGCGATGGCGGTCGCGGCGGCAGCGTGTACCTGCGCGCTGCCGTAGGTCTCAACACGCTCGCCGACTTTCGCATCGCGCGCACCTTCAAGGCCGGACACGGTGAGCCTGGGGGCGCGAACGACCGCGCCGGCCGCAGCGGAGCGGACCTCTATATTCCGGTGCCGATCGGCACTGTGGTGCGCGATGCGGACACGCAGGAGCAGCTCGGCGACCTCACGCGCGACGGTGAGGAGCTGCTCGTGGCCCGCGGCGGTAAGGGCGGCTGGGGCAATCAGCGCTTCAAGTCGAGCACCAACCGCGCGCCGCGCCAGTTCGGCCCGGGGCTGCCCGGGGAGAAACGCTCACTGGAATTCGAGCTGAAAGTGATCGCCGACGTGGGGCTGCTCGGTCTGCCGAATGCCGGCAAGTCGACGTTGATCCGTGCAGTCTCCGCCGC